>Ga0194110_10000521_pt1 | contig 49695 bp, 39 predicted proteins | sample TA2Kig1200mmetaG_FD_146192 | JGI IMG/M metagenome (GOLD analysis project Ga0194110, IMG submission 146192) | Freshwater microbial communities from Lake Tanganyika, Tanzania - TA2015032 Kigoma Deep Cast 1200m | ecosystem: Environmental > Aquatic > Freshwater > Lake | place: Tanzania: Lake...
CTGCCCACGGCGGCTAGTACGCCCTTACAGGGCTGAATCTGGCCGCCCGCCTGTCCCAGGGCTTCGCCCTGGGCTGCTATAGTACGCTCCGTTCGGAGCCTCGGAGCCGAAGAGCGTCACCAGAGCTGGGGGCCATACTCAGCTTGTCGGGGTGCATGGCCCTCAATCCTGGCACCCGGTTGCTTCCCGCGTTCCCCTCTCACTTTGGGAGAGGGGGTTGCACGGAGGAGGATCGGTGGCTGCCAGGCCTGGGGGCCACACTCCTTGTCGGGGACAACTCCGATAGCGCATTCAGCATTTTGCCCGACACGGATTGCGGGGGTTGCGCCGATTGACGATTTGCGCGCGCCGGGCGATTATGAGAAAGGCGTGAGAGTGAGGAGAGCCTGAGAACCAAGCCGGGCCTGACAGCCCGCGACAGGGGCCAACGGAACCTCGATGAGCGCGCGGCCGGCCACGCGACGCGACTGAGGAAGGAGGCAGGTATGCAGGAGATGGCCGGCCCGTGGGAGGGGCCCGGCTGGCCGTGGGTTCGGCCGAGCAGCGTGCGATGCACCTGACCGGATGGCGCCGGGCGGCTGACGACCCGGCGGCCCTCCGGCCCCACGGGCAGCAAACAACAGAGAGGAGCGCACCATGAGAGGTCGAGAACTGAGTCGGCGAGACTTCCTGAGGTTCGGGGGCGGGGTGGCGGCCATCGTCGTCGGCACCGACGTGGCGGGGATTCTGGGCAACCGCGCCTACGCGGCCGCCGCGGCCGCCTCGCCCCTGACCTTCCATATCACCGACGCCATCAAGGAGATGGGGACCCACAACCGCGAGAACAGCGCGAGGTGCTACTTCTGGGTGTTCAAGGAGGACCGCTTCCCCGCCGAGGTGCCCGGCCCCACCATCTTCGTCACCCAGGGCGAGACGATTGACATCACGGTCATCAACGACCTCGACGAGCCGCACGCGATGGTCATCCCCGGCATGCTCGACACAGGGGAGATCCCACCGGTCCAGGACGCGCCGAACAACGTCTTCGTCGGCCAGTTCACGGCCACGACGACCGGCTCGTTCCTCTACCACGACAACCTCAACGCGCCGGTCAACCGCGTCATGGGCCTCCACGGCGCCTTCATCGTCATGCCCGCCGCGCCCGTGGGGGCGAACAAGTGGACGCCCTACGCCGCCCCCACGCCGCAAGTGCAGCAGCTCTTCAACGAGCTCGGCACCGCGGCCCACTGGCCCGGCCTGGCCTGGGAGGAGGGCGACCCGGCGACCATGACGCCCCCCTTCCGCCAGTACGTCTGGATCTGCCACCAGGCCTCCGCGGCCCTCTTCCGCGACGTCGGCAGCCTGGGGCAAGGCGTCATCATGCCGCCCGCCGAGATCGTGGAGCGCTTCACCCGGGACGCCTTCGCCCCCAACAGCCACGACATCAACCTGGCTAGCGACATCCCGCAGTTCTTCACCCCCAACGGCCAGCCGGGCCACTTCTCCCACGACAACCCCGTCATCACCCCCATGGCCCGCGTGGGCGAGCCCCTCGTTATCCGCATCCTCAACGCCGGCCTCATGACCCACTCGATGCACCTGCACGCCAACCACTTCTACGTGATCTCGGTGGACGGCGTGGTGCAGGGCGCGCCGGTGGGCGTGGGGGCCGACAACGCGACGCTGGCTAGGCCCGGGGTCATCTGGGTGGACACGTTCACCCTCAACCCGCCGGGAGCCCCGTCCTCCCGCTACGACATCCTGGTTCCCTTCATGCGGTGCCCGGACGTGCCGAACACGCGCGGCATCGGCCGCGGCGGCGCGCCCGATCCCGCCCTGATCAGCCTGGCCGGCACCACCGCGTGGCCGCCGGAGCAGGAACTCGACATCTTCATCCCCGACGCTGGCACGGCGCTCTCCTCGGTGGACGGCGTGACGCCCGTGCCCCTGAGGGTGCGCCAGTCGCCCCTGTGCTTCCCCGTGCACGACCACTCCGAGCCGTCCCAGACCACGCAGGGCGGCAACTACAACACGGCCCTCATCTCGGGCATGTACTTCATCGGCGACCGGAACATCCCGCTGCCGCACTTCCACGCAGAAGACCTGTTCGCCGCCCCAGGGGCGAACCACGGCGCCCACCCCGCCCTGCCCCCGCAGACGTTCCCAATGGACCACGATCTCGCGATGATGCTGGGGCTGGACCAGACCCCACAGGTCCTGGTCTATGGCATCAACCAGGCACGCACGGCCTGTATCCAGGGCGCAAGCAAGGACGACTCGCTGCCCTGGATCGCCGACCGGCCACCGTTCCCTGTCTAGGGCCGGCAAAGACCAGGGACCCAAACCAGCAAAGGAGAAGCCAGATGTCATTCGCGTTCCCAGCTCACACGATCCTGCGCCGCTCGGTCGAAGGAATGGAGGGCATGCTCAGCAAGATGTTCGACCCGCCCGCCGCCAGCCCGGCCACGCCCGACGAGGTGGCGCCCACCAGCCCTGTGCCCGAGGTCATGGCCGCGGCCGGCTTCCTCCAGGACAACCCGCCCGACGTGCCCCACACCCGCCAGTTCCAACTCATGCACGGCATGACCCTGCCCACGTGGGACGGGCAGGACATGGAGTTCTTCCTCTTCCGCGACCGCGAGGGGATCAACGCGGCGAAGGACGGCACGTTCCCCGCGCCCACGAACCGGGTGCCCCGCGGCTCCATCTTCCACTGCGAGACCTCGGGCATGGGCCCGCCGCCCCACACCATCCACTGGCATGGGCAAGAGCCGACGCCCATGAACGACGGCGTGGGCCACTGCTCGATGGAACTCGGCCACTACGTCTACCAGTTCCAGCCCAACTTCATCGGCTCCTACTTCTACCATTGCCACCGCAACACGATGCAGCACTTCGAGTTCGGCCTCTACGGCTTCACCATCATTGACCCGCCCGACGCCTTCTTCGCCTCGGTCGCGAGCTTCAACCCGGACGGCACGGTGACTCTGAACAACACGCCGATCGGGAACGGGCGCCCCGAGCCGGGCTTCCCCCTCGGCCGGCGCCGCATCGCCGCCAACCTCGCCGCCTTCCCGCAGTTCGGGCAGGACAACTTCAACCCACTCGACACCGCCGACCCCGAGGCCGGCAACCCCAACCTGCCCGCCTGGCTCAAGTTCCCCACCGACCCCCACGCCCACACCGTGCCCTACGACGTCGAGGCCCTCTGGGTGCTGGACGACCGCGACATCAACTGGTCGAACCTCGGCGACGACCCCCGCGCCACCTACCCCAGGCAGGGCAGCATCCCCGGCGTGAACGACAACTTCCACGGCAACGCCGGCGGCGGGGTCGGCCCCACCGACTTCTTCGCCTTCAACGACTTCCGCTCCACACACTTCTACTGCACCGGCGTGCCCATCCCCGACGACAGCGGCGTGCTCCAAGTCCCCGGCTCGGGCGAGGTGCCCCACGGCATCGTCATCCCACCCGAGCTGATGAGCGGCGTCGCGGGCGTCCAGGTCCCCGTCAGCGCCCAGCTCAACCAGACCGTGCTGCTGCGCGTCCTCAACGGGGCCTACAACAGCGCCCGGATCACCTTCCCGGTGGACGTGGTGATAATCGCGTGGGACGGCCGCGCCCTGGGCGTGCCGCCCTACGGCAACTACAACGCCCCCGTCCTCGTCCCCGCCGGCACGCCGATGGAGTGGAGCGTCGCCCGGCGCTTCGACTGCCTCATCCGCTCCTCCGTCCCCGTCGCCGGCCACGCCACCGTGGAGTTCATTGACACCCTCCGGCGCGACGTCCGCTTCACCGCCCGCATCCCCATCGATATCGGGACAGGCGGGGACCAGCAGACCTTCTCGATCACCGGCCACGTGTCGGCCGCCGGCGGCGGCCCCCTGGCCGGGGTCACGGTCAACGCGGTCGCCGCGGGCCTGGGCGGCGGGCCGCCCAAGAGCGCCGTCTCCGATGTCCTCGGCAACTACAGCATCGCCGGCCTCGTCGCCGGAACCTACAACGTCGCCCCCTCCCTGCCCGCCACCGCCTTCGACCCGCCGGTCAGGACCGTGACCATAGCCGGCGACGGCCTGGTCGGCGTGGACTTCGCGGCACTCGCCGGACAAGTCGCCACCTTCAGCATCTCGGGCAGGGTCACTGCCGGCGGCCTCGGGCTCTTCGGCGTGGCCATGAACCTCACCGGCAGCTCCAACGCCCAGACGGCGACCGACGGCGACGGCAACTTCGCGTTCGCCGGCCTGGCCCCTGGCCCCTACACGCTCACGCCGAGCCGGCCAGGCTTCACCTTCACCCCGCCGAGCATGCCGGTGGAGGTCGTGGACGCGAGCGTGCCCAACCGCAACTTCACGGCCACGGACGTTGACCCCGCGAACGGCTTCATCGTGTCGGGTTCCGTGGTCACCAACGCCAAGCCGCCCGTGCCGGTGCCCGGCGTCGCAGTCCAGCTCCTCACCAGACCGGGGAACGCGCTCGCCGCCACCACGACGACGAACGGCCTGGGCGAGTTCAGCTTCGTCGGCGTGGCCGACGGCAAGTACTCGGTCGTGGCCGCCCTCGCCGGCCTCAAGATCAACCCGAAGAGGGGGAAGGCGAAGGTGGAAGGCGCCAACGTGGCCGTCAAGCCCTTCCGAGCCAAGCCGGCATAGTCCCCGGCAAGGCTGCGACGGACAGAGCGGCCGGGGTGGACCGCCGGGTCCGCCCCGGTTGCTCATGTCTGGCCTAGAAATGGTAGATCAGGCCGAGGATCGCGCCGCCGTCCAGATCGCGCGGGTTCCATGCGGGAAACATCAGCGCACCCCGAACCTCGACGTGCGGCGAGAGCGAGTACGACGCCCCGAGAATCCACCTGCCGGTCCCCTCTCCCTCGTCGGGGCCGTCGAGCGGGTGCTCGCCGCGAATCTCCGCTATGAGGTTGAGCAGCCCCGCCGGGAAGTGGCCGCGCACCGCGCCATCGGCGCGAAGGACCACCGGCGTGCCCCTGGTGTAGATTGAACACGTGAGGGCGCCGCCCCAGACGAACGCGTCCGAGCCGCTGCTCAGCCCGCGCTCGAAGCCCGCGTTGTTGTGGAGCGTCAGGTTGCCGCCGAGGTCGAGCCACGAGGAGAGCGACGGTGCGAAGACCGTCTCGCCGGCGCCCAGGCCGCGCTTCTCGTCGCCCGTGGAGAACTGGAACTCGACGTTCGCGGAGAGGAGGAACCGGTCGTAGTCGAGCAGCAGGAGCCGCGGGGCCACCGCCACGTCGCCCAGGCCCCGCTCGGTTCCGCCCCCGTCGGGATTGAGGTAGACGAATGGCGCCTCCACCACCAGCCCGATTCGCCGCGTGATGGCCCACTCGAGCTCCGCCTCCGCCTCTGCTTCCACCCCGTCCTTCCCCTTCGCCAGCGAAAAGTCCAGAAAGAAATCGCGGTCAAGGAACGCCGGCTCGCTGACGAAGGTGTGGACGAACGGCGTGCCGCGCCGCGAATAGTGCGAGTGCGGCCACCTGTCGAGCCAGCCGTCGCGCAGGCTAGCGCCCAGGGCGGGCGGGACCACCGCGAAGTCGTGCTCGTGCGCATGCCCACCCTCCGCATGGCCATGCTCCGCCGCCTCACCCGAAGCCGCCGCGGCGCACAGCCCCAACGCGAAGGCCAGAGGAACCGTGGGCTTGTTCATTGGCACTGTCCCACCCCAGGATGATGGCGCAAGTCACGTCTCGGGTCAAGTCCTGGCCTTCTGTGTCCGCGAGCCAAGCCTCACCTCGGTCTCGACCCTCGGCGGCGGCGCCTCCGTTGCCACCCCTGGCAGCTTCGCCGGCGCCCAATCCCTGGCCGCCTCCTCCCGCCCGAAGTCGAACTGCACCACGTCCTCGCCTGCCACCCCCGCCGCTCCGGCCCAAACCAGAGCGATGGCGAACGCCAGCATGGGCATGCTTCTGCTCACGCGGCACGCGGGACGTGGCACGGAAAGGGACATGAGGGACATAAGGGACCAAAGTGACCCAAGGGACACAGTAGGATGCCCATCACGCATCAGGCGCCGAACGGCAGCTCAGGGGTCCACTCTCCGCTCGTGTTTGCGGCGGTGTAGGTCTTGAAGCCGAGGTAGTTGCCGAAGGCTTCCCAGAGAACATTGCCGACGTGGGCGCGGTTCATGCCGACGTGGTGGGGGAAGTGGCGCAGGAGGACGAGGCGGTAGAGGCGCTGGAAGTCGGGGATGCGGACCCAGCCATAGGCGCCAAAGGTGACGGCGGCGTTGGGCTCGGCGGCGCCCTGGGCGAGCGCGACCTTGAAGCCGCCCGCATTGTCCTGCGTCGCGCGGCAGAGGGTCACTGGGCCGTCGGCCATGACGAACTCGACGACGCCCATCGCCTTGTGGCGGCCGACGGTGCCGGCGATGATCTCGTGGCAGGCCATCTTGCGCTCGGCCTTGGCCCAACTGTGCGGGAACACCCCGCAGTGCCAGCAGTTCACAAGCTCGGGGTCCTCGTTGTGGAGGTTGTTCCAGTCGGCCAGGCAGCTCGGGCCGCCGCTCGCCAGTTGGAGGGCGTGCATCGAGAGAAGGCCCATGACGTCCGCCTCGCAGGCGCACGGCGTCCCGCGGTCGTCCAGGCGGCCCATCGTGGCGCAGGTGCAGATGCCGATGTTCTGCTGAATCGAGGTCCAGCACTGGATGGCCAACCCGTCGAGCTTGCGGTCGGACACGAACTTCTTCAGCACGAGCTCGAGCTTGGCGATCTTGGCGAGAATCTCGTCTTCAACGGCCGAGGTGTCAATGGACTTCTTCATGTCGGCCATGGTGCGTTTGACGGCGGCGTCGGTCTTCATAGCGTTGATCTGTCCGATGACCTCGGAGAGGTCGAGGGTCACGCAGGTGGGGCCGAGGGCCTGGAGGGCCTTCTCGTTGTAGCGGCAGGTCCAGAAGGCGTCGGGCCGCGCGCCCACCTGGCCGTAGCGTGCGGAGCGGATGCCGGCGACGACGCGGCAGACGGCGAGGAAGCGGCTGGCGGTGGAGCGGAAGCTCTCGTCGGTCGGGAAGCAGATGGGCGCCTCGGGCACGGAGTAGGACAGGCCGAGCTGTCGGAGCGCCTCGCCGATGCTCAGCAGGCCGCAGAAGCTGTCGCGCCGCTCGATCTCGCGGCTGAGCACCGCCTCCTCCTGGCAGCCGACGACGAGGATGGGGACTCGGAGGCCGGACTCCTTGAGGACGATTGCGACGCCTTGCTCATCACCGAAGTTGACTGCGGATACGACGATGCCCTGGACCTGTGCCTCGCGGAACATGCGGCCGACCTTGATCGCCTCGTCGAGGGATTCCACGCAGCCGACCTTGGTGTCGGCGGCGGAGGGCACGACGACTTCCGCGCCGATGGCCTTCAACACCTTCACGGTCTCGTTGCGCATCTTCGCGGCCAACTTGTCCGAGAAGAAGCCGCGATTGGCCGGCACGAACCCGAGCTTCACCTTGGGCATCCTGATCATGTTCGCCGCCTCCTTTCCCTGGGTTGGCCTTCACGACGCCGGCGTATCATACCAAGTCGTTGAAAACCGTTCAAGTCGTTCAAAATCGTTCAAAACCGTTCAAGTCGTCCGACCACTTCAACGGTTTTCAACGATCTTGAACGGTTTTCAACGGATCGAGTATGATAGGGCGCTCGCACGTAAAGGCACAGTCGAGGACAAGGAGAGAAGCGTGAACCGCCCGAACATCCTCTACATCCATTCGCACGACACGGGGCGCTACATCCAGCCCTACGGCCATGCGGTGCCGACGCCGAACCTCCAGCGGCTCGCAGAGCAGGGGGTGGTCTTCAGGAACAACTTCTGCTCTACGCCAACCTGCTCGGCCAGCCGCTCGGCGCTGCTGACCGGCATGTGCCCCCACTCGAACGGGATGAACGGGCTTGCCCATCGCGGCTGGGCGCTCTACGACTACAAGACCCACATCGTCCACACGCTCCGCAACGCGGGCTACCGTTCGACCCTCTGCGGCGTGCAGCACGTGGCCGGGGACGCCGCCATCATCGGCTACGACGCGGTACTCGACCTGCGGAATCCGCAGCAGCGGAGGCCAGAGGCGGGGGCCGTCGAGTTCCTGCGCAGCGGGCCGGCGCAGCCCTTCTTCCTCGACGTTGGCTTCTTCGAGACGCACCGCGAGTTCCCGCCGCCCGGCCCGACCGAGGACCCGCGCTGGTGCCGCCCCCCTGCCCCGCTGCCCGACACACCGGCGACGCGGGCCGACATGGCGGCCTTCAAGGCCAGCGCACGCGTCCTCGACGCCGCGATGGGCGCCGTCTTCGACGCCCTCGACGCGGCTGGCCTCGCCGCGAACACCATCGTCGTCTGCACCACCGACCACGGGCTGGCGTTCCCCTACATGAAGTGCAACCTCACCGACCACGGCCTGGGCACGATGCTCATCGTCAGGGGGCCGGGCGGCTTCGCGGGCGGAAGACTCGTCGAGGGGATGGTGCAGCACATGGACATCTTCCCGACGGTCTGCGAGCTGCTGGAGATCGAGCCGCCGGGGTGGCTCCAGGGCAAGTCGCTCCTGCCCCTCGTGCGGGGCGAGGCGGAGGAGATTCACGGCGAGCTCTTCTTCGAGGTCACATACCACGCGGCCTACGAGCCGATGCGTGCGGTGCGCACGCGGCGCTGGAAGCTCATCCGCCGATTCGGGGGCCGCTCGCAGCCAGTCCTGCCCAACTGCGACGACAGCCCATCCAAAGACGCCTGGCTCGCCGCCGGCTGGCGCGAGCGCCCCGTGGCCCAGGAAGAGCTCTTCGACCTGGCCTTCGACCCCAACGAGACGCACAGCCTGGCGAGCGACCCCGCGCACGCCGAGGTGCTCAGCAACCTCCGCGCGCGCCTGGAGCGCTGGATGCGCTCGACCGACGACCCCCTCCTGAAGGGACCAGTGCCCGCCCCGGCGGGCGCGAGGGTGAACCCCGCCGACGGCCTCTCGCCCCGCGAGCCCGTCGTGCCCGCATCGTAAGACGATAGAGATCGTTGAAAGCCGTTGAAACCGTTGAAAACCGTTGAAACCGCCGCACGACTTGAATGGTCTTGAACGGCTCGAACGGCTTTCAACGGCTTTGAACGATTTTCAACGATTTTCAACGGGCCGTATCGAATGGTGGAAAGCGTCAAACGAGTGGTGCTGTGCCGGGAGGGCCTGTTGCTGCTCTACGCCACGGCGGTGCTGTGCGCCCTGGGCTACCACAGCAGCTTCGGGCTTGCCGCGCCCGAGCACGCACTGCTCGAACGCTGGGTGACGCAGGGGGTGCTCTACGTGGCCGCGGCGGCGCTCTTCTCGGCCATTGTCCTGCGCCGCAGCCCGCTGGAACTGGGGCTTCGGCTCGGTGACGCGCGGCTCTGGGCGCGCTATGTGCTCCTCTTCGGCCTCGTCATGGCCGCCGTCATCCTCGCCGTCACCCGGCTCGACCCCTCGTTCGCAAGCTACTACGCCCACCATCGCCCAGCGGGCGAGAGCGTCGCAGCGTTCCTCGCCTACGCCGTGAGCTATGCGGCCTATCTGTTTGGCTGGGAGTACTTCTACCGAGGTTTCCTGCTCTTCGGGCTCGAGCCGAAGCTGGGCGATTTCGCGGCCGTAGTCCAGGCCGTCCCCTTCGCCCTCCTCCACATCGGCAAGCCCGAACTCGAGACCTACAACTCGATAGCCGGCGGCGCGATCCTGGGCGTCCTCGCCCTCAGGACGCGGAGCGTCTGGCCCTGCTTCCTCCTCCACGCTTTCGTGGCCCTCTGGCTGAGCTTCTGCCTGCTGTACGTGTGAACCTTCCCTCCTGAGGTCAATCCCTCGCCAGCAGCAGCGTTTCCTTCACGAAGTCACAAGTGACGCTGTAGCGCTTGAGGATGTCCCGCCCGAGCAGTGACGGGAGCTGCATGATCCGGTGTTGCTCGGCCGGTGATGCGTGTGCGAGGTCGTGGCAAGCGACGGAAAGGTTGTGCGGAATCACCTCGTCCTCTTGGTCAGACTTCATGACCAACTCGACCCCGGGCAACAGGAGGCACTTCACGCTACCCCCAACTCCGATTACGGAAGGTGAGGCAGAAGACAAGCTGTGTGGCGAGAGCCCGAGGGCTTTTGCGTCGCGATCAAGCACAAGGGTGCAAAATGCCCCAGTGTCAACGAGCATCGGGTCGACTCCGGCTACACCATCGGTGCGGACCTTCACATTCACATAGGGTGCGCCGGCGAAGAAGCTCCCGCGGATAGTCACAGGACCATCTCCAACGGCTGTCGGGTGATGAACTCAAAACAGGTATGGGGTGGGTCTGGCACCTTCTGGAGAAGGCGGTCGAAATCCCGGTCGCTAGCGATCACCCGGCAGTCCCACACTGCGATCCATCGCTCCGCATACCGGTTGAGCAGCGACGAGCGATGGCGGTCCACCCACACACGGTCTTTCTCGAATCGGAGCAGATCGTGTCGCTCTTTGCTCGTCATGCCAGGTGGGGCTTGCCGGCTGGGCTGCCGCCTTCTCGGCTTCCGCGTCAGCGCTTGCTTCTGCATCGTCGGACTCCTTGTCGGCGCTCCTCGGCGCCTCATCATTAAGATACAGCGCCTATGCCCGCGCGTCAAGCTCCGATATCCAGCCATCGGGAGGCATAAAGCTCATTCCTTGATGAACCCCCACCGTATGTCATTGGAAAGGCGCGGTGCCCAGGTGGGGCGGAGGGTGAGGGAGTTGGTGCGTGGGCGGGAGCGGCCGGCGCCGAGCTCGAGGCCGCTGGCGGGCAGGGCGAAGGCGACGTGGATGGCTTTGCCCGGCGTGGGGGTGAGGCCGGGGAGCTCGGCGAGGGAGATGGCGGCCTCGTAGACCGTGTCGTCGCCGGTGCGGCGGACGACGGCTTTGGCGCCCTTGGGCACGCCGTCGTAGCCCTCGGGCATGCAGCGTGGGAGGAAGTTGAAGAAGCCGAGGCCAGGGGCGGCGCTGCGCCAGAGCTCGGCGCCGCCGTCGGGCGCGCCCCAGAGGGCGAACTCGTAGTCGGTGTCGTCCTCGGGCAGCATGCGCGGCGGCACGACGCCGCGGGCGACGAACCTGGCGCGGAGCGGGAGGAAGCGGAGGCCAAGCTGCACGCAGTCGCCGGTGAAGGGCAAGGCGTCCTTCGGGTCCCGCACGTAGGTGTGTGCCAGGTCCCCCGTGCCGAAGTAGTCGTCGTCCCGGCGGGCGGAGAGGCGGGGCTTTGGGCGCCAGTCGCGGTTGCGCTCGCGGACGGCGAGGTAGAGGTGGCGTTCGTCCCACATGAGGCGTAGCTCGGCCATGCCTTTGGCGACGTCGCGGCGGGTCTCCCAGGGGCGCCAGCCGGCTTCGGCGAGGATGAACTCGACGTCGCTGGCGCGGAGGACGACGGGGGGCGAGGCGGCCCAGTCGGTCAGCCCGCCGTCAATGGTCGGGGTGCCGTGGGGGATGGTGCAGGCGTGGAGCTCCTCGGTCCACTCGGCTTTGCCGGCGGCGCCCTCAAAACGAAACGTGAACGGGTAGGCGTTGGCGGGGTGCGGCTTCGACCAGTTGATTGGCAGGCTGAGGGTCTTCGTGGCGCCCGCGGCCAGCGTCACCGACACCACGTTCTCCTGTAGGGCGATGGAGCTGGGGGAGACGACAGTGACCATGCCCGTGACCTGGCGGGAGAGGGCGTTGTGGACCTCGAAGTCGAAGGTCTTGAGCTTCTGGACGGGCACGATGAAGTCGTCGGCGAAGAACTCGACGGGTGTGACGCCCTCGATGCGGCCGTCGGCGAGGGTCTGGGCGGCCATTTCGGCCGATGCGCCTGTGGCTTCGGCGTAGACGGATGCGAAGGAGCAGGGGACCTTGTATCGGCCCGCCTCGGCGGGATAGGGGTTGCCGTAGAGGTCGTAGGCGGCCAGCCGGCCGCCCATCGTGTCAATGGCAATCGAGCCGTTGGCGCGAATCTGGTCGAAGGGGGTGACGGCGTTCGGGGTGAGGCGCGAGCGGTCGCCCGCGAGGATGAAGGCGACACGCTGCCCGCCCGCCCACTGGTAGAGCCAGGGGAGGCGGTCGTGGAGCACGATGCGCTCGAACTCCATGCCCGCGGTGAAGTGGAGGAAGAAAGCGGCGGCTGCGGCCGCGGGCGTGCACATTGGGCCGGCCGTGCCGCTCTCCCAGAAGAGCTGCTCTGCATCGCAGGGGCAGACCTTTCGCTGGCCCGCGGCGGCCAGGTGGGTGGCGGCAGCGACGAGGCCCTCGGGGCTGGTGGCCAGCGGCGCCCCGACCTCGATGGACGACACCATGAGCTTCTGTGCCATCGCCGGCCCGAAGGAGGCGTGAGGCGGCACGTTGCGGTCGGTCAGCACGTTCAGCCGCTTGGCCCACTCCTGGGCGCCGTCACGGGCGGAGAAGAGCTTGTCGAAGGAGTTCATGATGCTGGACGTGCCGCCCACTTTGATGTGGGTGCTGGCCTTCTTGGCGCGGTCGTGGACGATGCGGAGGAGGGTGCGGTAGCGCGGGGCGTCGCTCTTCCAGCCCAGGGCGCTGCCCCCCTCCCAGGGTTCCTTCCAGAAATCAATGACTTGGAGGGGGCCTGAGCCGTCCGGCCCGCGATAGCGGGCGACCGCCGCCTCCACGAAGTCGCCGAACCGCTCGTCGTGCTTGGGGTCGTGGACGTGGTTGCCGGCCTGCCAGTTGGCGTCGGAGATGGCCTGGCGAGGCGAGCCGCACAGATTGCTGATGGCATAGAGTCCCCGCTTGCGGAGCGGCTCCATCAGCGCGTCGGCCCTCCGCCAGTCGAAGGGCGCGGAAAGGTCCGCCTGTGCCACGCTCGCCCAGTTGGGCATGGCGTCGGCGCGCACCCACCTGAAGCCCAGGCGCGCCGCGACATCGAGCTGGCCCGCGAGGTCGAGCTTCGGGTGGAGCGGATAGATCAGCGGCGAGCCCTTGCCGTCGCCCTGGGCCTGCCGGGGGGCGGGGACGCGTGTGATGGCCGCGGCCGCCTGGCGCCCTCTCTTCGGGAGCTCTACGATGACGGCGTAGGAACCGAGCTCGGCGAGCGCGGTGCCCTTGTCGTCGCGCCAGGCGAGCTTGGCCTCCGTTCCGGGGGCGGCCACCAGGTCGGGCATCTCGACGCGAAGCGGCTTGGCGAGAGGCACGAGGGCGTTGGCCTCGCGGTCTGCCTCGAAGCGCACGAAGCGCGTGCCAATCCGCACGATCTCGAGCACCGGCGTCGCCGCGAGGGGCGCGGTCCCCTCATTCCTGAGCGCCAGCTCGATCGCTACGGCCTCGCCTGGGTGCGCCAGGCCCCAAGCCGGGCTGAGTGCCACGGGGACCACCCGCCAGCCCTTGCTGCCGGCCGGCTGGAGCTGAAGCCCCTCGTGGTGTTCGGGGCAATCGAACATCCCCGCCCCCGCCCACGCGCCAAACAACAGCGCCAACACCACCGCCTTCGTCATGCAGCCTTCCTCGCTGAGCAGATGTGGGCGGGGCCTCTGTGCCCCGCGTCCCCGTGGGCGGGGCCTCCGCGCCCCGCGTCCCCGTGGGCGGGGCCTCCGCGCCCCGCGGGGCAGAGACGCCCCGCCCACAATCCATTGCGCCCACAGCCCATTGTAGGCCGGAGGCGGCACGCTGTCGAGTGGGTTTGACAGCCGGCGTTCGCGCGCTATAATCCCTCTTTCATGGTTCCGCAGGGGCACGACCGGGCGGGAGGCGGGGGACGCGCAATGGCAGACCAGGTTCGCGTGGGCTTCGTGGGGTGCGGCGGCAACGCTCAGGGCCACATGCGCCAGGTGGCGCAAGACCCCGCGGCGCGCATCGTGGGGGTGTGCGACGTCAGCCAGGAGGCCGCGGCCAACGCGGCCGCTCAGTTCGCCGCCCAGCCCTTCACCAGCCACAAGGCCATGCTCGACGCCACGAAGCCCGACGCCGTCTACATCTCGGTCCCGCCCTGCGCCCATGGAGAGATCGAGCTGGACGCCCTGGACCTGCGGCTGCCGATCTTCGTGGAGAAGCCTGTGGCGCTCAGCCTCGAGCTCGCCATGCGAATCGCCAACCGCATCCGGCAGAACAAGACGCTCGCGTGCGTGGGCTACCAGCTCCGCTACACGGCCGCCGCGCAGGCCACGCGGGCGTTCCTGGCCGACAAGACGCTCGGCATGGCCGTCGGCCGCTACTGGTGCCCGTCGGGGCGCGAAAACTCCTGGCTCCAGCAGTGGGCGAAATCGGGCGGCCAGGTCGTCGAGCAGGCCACCCACACGATTGACATGATGCGCTTCCTCTGCGGCGAGGTCACTGAGGTCTTCTGCCTCCAGGCCAACCGCACGCTGAAGAACATTGACTGCCCCGACCACAACGTGCTGGCGATGAAGTTCGCCAGCGGCGCCCTCGGCTCCCTCACCACCTGCTGGGCCTTCGAGGGCTGGGACGGCAACGTGGTGGACATCTTCTTCGACCGCTACCGCATCGCGTGGAACGCTGGCACGCCCACCATCACCCCCGCCTGCGAGGCATTCAGGGTGGACGCCGCGCTCAACAGGTCCATTGACGAGGTCTTCATCGAGGCCGTGCGGACGGGTGACCGCACGGGCATCCTGACCCCCTACGAGGACGCGGTGAAGAGCCTGGCGGTCTCCCTCGCCGCGAACGCCTCGGCCCGCGACGGCCAGCCCAAGCGCGTGGGCGCGGTCTAACCGCAGGGCAAGCGCCCCGATCGCTGGGATCCGTCGAATCAATCGATTCACTCGATTCACTCGATTCACTCGAATTCGGCCGCCTCAACCCCTTCGTTCGCTCTCTGGAGGAAACGCCATGTCCCACACCCTCGCCCTCTGCGGCCTCGTGCTCATCGTCGGGGCAGCGGTTGCTCGGGCGGGCGGCGCAAGGCCGGTCCGCTTCTATGTGTCGCCCGATGGGAACGACCAGTGGTCGGGCCGCAGCCCGGGCCGCTCGCTCCTCGGCGGCAAGGGCGGGCCGTTCGCCACACTCGCCCGCGCCCGCGACGCCATCCGCGAGCTCAAGAAGGCCGAAGGCGGACTCAAGAAGCCCGTCGTCGTCTCCGTCCGCGGCGGCACCTATCGCCTCGCCGAGCCACTCGTCCTCACCCCCGAGGACTCCGGCACGGCCGAATCCCCAATCACCTGGCAGGCGCACCGCGACGAGACACCCGTCCTCAGCGGCGGCACCGCCATCGCGGGCTGGAAGGAGACGAAGCTCAACGGCCAGCGGGCCTGGCGGGCCGAACTGCCCGAGGTGAAGGAGGGCAAGTGGTACTTCCGCCAGCTCTTCGTCGGCGGCGAGCGTCGCCCTCGCACACGACTGCCCAAAGAGGGCCTCTACCACTTCGCCGGCTTCCTCGGCGAGGACGCCAAGGCCCAATGGCAGCAGGGCCAGACGGCCACGAAGTTCGCCCCTGGCAACCTCAAGGCATCGTGGCAGAACCTCGGCGACGTCGAGCTCATCGCCCTCCACCTCTGGGCCGAATCGCGCCTCCCCATCGCCAGCGTGGACGAGAAGGAGGGCGTCGTCACCTTCACCCGCAAGAGCGTCTTCAAGCTGGCCGAGGATTTCAAGGCCGACCCCGGCCGCTACTACGTGGAGAACGTGGCCGAGGCCCTCGACACCCCCGGCCAGTGGTATCTCGACCGCAAGACAGGCGTCCTCACCTACCTGCCGCTGAAGGACGAGAAGCTGGGCAAGACCGAGGTCGTCGCCCCGCGGCTCGTCCAGCTCCTCCGCGTCGCTGGCGACCCCGACGCGGGGCTGCGGGTCGCACACGTCCGCTTCGAGGGCATCACCTTCGCCCACACGGAGTGGACGCTGCCCGCCGACAAGTCGGGCGACGGGCAGGCCATCACCAGCGCCCCAGGCACCCTCTGGCTCCAGGCCGCCGAGGAATGTGCCATCCGCAACTGCTCCGTCGAGCGCATCGGCGGCTATGGCATCGAGCTGATGAAGGGCTGTAAGGGCAACCAGCTCGTCGGCAACACCATCTACGACATGGGCGCCGGCGGCATCAAGCTCGGCCACGACACCCACTACTCCACCGTGACCGACAACTCAATCGTCCAGGGCGGCCGAATGTTCCCCAGCGCCGTCGGAATCTGGATCGGCCACAGCGGCGACAACACGGTCTCCCACAACCACATCTGCGACCTCTTCTACACCGGCATCTCCGTGGGCTGGACCTGGGGCTACGCACCCAGCAGAGCTGTCCGAAACGCCATCGAGTTCAACCACATCCACAACCTCGGCCAGGGAGTCCTCTCCGACATGGGCGGCATCTACTCCCTCGGCGTCAGCCCAGGAACCCGCCTCACCCACAACCTCATCCACGACGTGGTGAGCCACGCCTACGGCGGCTGGGGCCTCTACACCGACGAGGGAAGCTCCGGCATGCTCCTGGAAAACAACGTCTGCTACCGCTGCAAGACCGGCGGCTTCCACCAGCACTACGGGCGCGAGAACATCGTCCGCAACAACGTCTTCGCCTTCGCCAAGGTCGGCCAGCTTCAGCGCACCCGCGACGAGGACCACATCTCCTTCACCTTCGAGCGCAACATCGTCTACTGGACCGAGGGGCCGCTCCTCCACGGCAGTTGGCGCAACGGCAAGTTCATCTTCGACCACAACCTCTACTGGCAGGCGGAGAGGAAGCCCTTCGACTTCGCCGGCAAGAGCTTCGCCGACTGGCAGAAGGCCGGCTACGACGCCCACAGCCTCATCGCCGACCCCCTCTTCACCGCGCCCGACAAGGGCGATTTCACCCTCAAACCCGCCTCCCCCGCCCTCAAGCTCGGCTTCAAGCCGATTGACCTGAGCACCGTCGGGCCGCGCAAGGAGAAGTGCCGGTGAAGGCCACACTCATCCGCAGGCACGGCGAGATAGATGTGGTCGAAGTCGGACCGATGCCCGCTCCCATCACGGCGCCGGGCGAGGTGGTGTTGGAGGGCCGCGCGGCGGCGCTGAATCACCTGGACATCTGGGTGAGGAAGGGGGGACGGGCGAAGCTGAGCTTCCCGCACATCCTCGGCTCCGATGCGGCGGGGGTCGTGGCGGAGGTGGGGCAGGGGGCGGCGAATGTGAAGGTTGGGGATGAGGTGGTCGTCGTCCCAGGGCTTTCGTGCGGGTCGTGTGAGGCCTGCCGCAGGGGCGAACAGAGCGAGTGCGCCTCGTTCGGGATCATTGGCCTCTCAAGGCCGGGGGTGTTCGCGGAGAAGGCGGCCGTGCCTGCGGCCAACCTGCTGCCGAAGCCCAAGGGGCTGACCTGGGAGGAGACCGCGGCACTGGGCATCGCCTACGGCACGGCCTGGCGCATGCTCTTCACGCGGGCGAGGCTGCGCCCCGGCGAAACGCTGCTCATCCACGGCATCGGGGGCGGAGTGGCCATCGCAGCTCTCCAGTTCGCCCGCCACGCGGGGGCCGAGGCCATCGTGACCTCATCCTCAGACGAGAAGCTTCAGCGGGCGAGAGAGCTTGGCGCCGCGCACGGCATCAACTACAGGACGGCGAGCGTCGCCGAGGCGGTGCGGGAGATCACGGGCGGCCGCGGGGTGGACGTTTCGGTGAACGCCGTGGGCGCGGCGGCCTGGGCGACCGACTTCGCCGCCGTGCGCAAGGGCGGGCGCATCGTGCTTTGCGGCGTGACGACGGGGGCCGAGGCGCCGACCGATCTCCGCGCTCTCTACTGGAACCAGCTCAATGTCCTCGGCTCCACCTTCGCCTCCCACGAGGACTTCCGCCTGATGCTCCAGACCGTGGAGGACGCGGGGCTGAGGCCGGTCATTGATTCCGTCCTCCCCCTCGCCCAGGCCAGCGAGGCGATGGCCCGCATGGAGCGCGGCGAACAGTTCGGGAAGATCATCCTGCGAACCTGACCCCTCTTCGTCTCTTTCGTCCCTTTGGTCCCTTGTGTCCCTCGGAGGAGCCAGCGTGCCACCCACCAGGATCATCAACGTTCACACCCACCTCCACAAGAGCCAGGACATAGATGCCCGCGTGAAGCTCTGGCGCGAGTGCGGCCTCGTGAAGGTCTGCGTCCAGGTGCTGACCGCCAACCCCGCGGCCTCGACCTACGACAACGCGGGCGTGCTGGCCTGGATGCGGAAGCACCCCGACATCATTCTGGGCTTCGGCTACGTGGAGCTCGGCCCGCGGCCAGACCCGCCCGAGGCCATTGATCGCCTGAAGGAACAGGGCTTCGCGGGGCTGAAGTTCATTGCACCCTCGGAGCCCTACGACCATGAGTGCTACTACCCGCTCTACGAGCGTGCCCAGGCCCTCGGCATGCCGATCCTGTTCCACACGGGCTTCCTGGCCATCTCGCCCAGCGACGGCCCCCGCCGGGTCTCGACCGACAAGATGCGCCCCGTCCGCCTCGACACCATCGGCCGGGCCTTTCCCAACCTGCGCATGATCATGGCCCACCTCGGCAGCCCGGAGTTCCACTCCGCCCTTTCGGTCACTGATTCGTTCGCAAACGTCTACGGCGAGTTTTCGGGCCACAGTGGGTCAAAGTGGCGCGAGACCACGCTGCGGAAAGTCTTCGTCCCGCTCCCCGGCGCGAACATGGCCGACCCCGAGGAGAATCAGGCGCTCCGCTGGTTCACCAAGCTCTGCTTCGCCACCGACAACCCCGAGCCGCCGCGCTGGCTCGCCCTCAGCCAGCGGCTGATGGACGAGCTCCAACTCCCCGCCGACCTCCAGGAGCGCTTCTGGTGGCGCAACGCCGCCGATGTCCTGGGGCTTCGCGATGCCTTGGGAGCCTGAATCCCACGGCGCGGCCCGGATACGTGCTATAATCGAGCAAGAGCGAGAGCGGACAGTGGCCCTCCGGCCACCTGGGGCTGGCCGTCCGGTGTGGCGGGAGCGCAAGAAGCCACAAGGGCCAAAACCGCAGTTGCTGTTGACAAGCGCGTGAGGCCGGGTATAATGTAACTATGGTTACATTCCTCCTGACGAAGACGAATGGATTCCGCAGTCTCGGGGTGGAGACATGGCTGCTGAGACGGCTGCGCGCCAGCGCTGGCTAATCCTGGTGTACTCAGTCCCCCGCCGGCCGAGTGCCAAGCGGGTGTACGTGTGGCGCAAGCTTCAGCGGCTCGGAGCGGTGAGCCCCCGGGATGGCGTGTGGGTGTTGCCGGCCACGGCTCGCACCCGGGAGCACTTCCGTTGGCTTTCGGCCGAGATCGCCGAGATGGGGGGCAGCCCGATGCTCTGGGAAGGCGAAGTGGAGTGTCCCGGCCACCATGCGAGGCTGGTCGCCGAGCTTCAGCGGCCGGTCGAGGCGGAGTATCGGCGCATTCTGGACGCCTTGAGGCGCGGCAGCGCGGACCGAGCGGCGTTGTCCAGGCGCTTCCAGCAGGCGCAGGGGCGCGACTACTTCCATAGCGGCCTGGGACGAGAGGCCCGGGCCGCGCTAATCGGCGCCAAGCGAGGACGGCAAGAATGAGATGGGTGACCTGGCAAGACGTGGGGGTGGACCGAATGGGGTCCGCCTGGCTGATCCGCCGCCACGTGGACCCCGAGGCGGAGTTCGCGTTTGTCCCCGCGGGCCAGACGCCGTTGCCGGCCGGGGCGGAGGCCTTTGACATCCCCGGGGCGCGTTACTCCCACCATCGCGGCCACTGCACGTTCCACACGCTGCTGCGGCGGTTCAAGCTCAAGGACCCCGTGTTGGAGCGCATGGCCCGGATGATAGACGAGGCCGACACGGTTCAGGATGCCCAGGTGGAACCGGCCGCGGCGGGACTCGACCTGATCTGCCGGGGCATCCGGCTCATCAGCCCGGATGATGCGACGGCGCTGGAGCGCGCGGCGGTGGCCTACGACGCCCTCTACGCGGCACTGAAGGCTGAGATGCCGCCCGCGCCTGCCCCCGCGCGCCGCGCGCGGCCAGGGAAAGGAGTCGCTCCGTGAAATGGGTCACACGCGAGAAGGTGAAGGTGGACCGCGTGGCCTGCCCGTGGCTCATCAGGAAGTTCGTGGACCCGCAGGCGGAGCTCCTGTTTGTGCCTGCCGAGGAGGTCGCCGACACCGCCCAACGTGAAGGGGCGACCTCCTTCGACTGCAAGGGCGACGAGCTGGGACACCACGGCCAGGAGTGCTCCTTCGATGCGATCGTGAGGAGGTACGGCCTCTGGAAGGACCCCGCGTTGGTCCTCATGGCCCGAATCGTCAATGGGGCGGACACTGACAACTCGCTCTGGAACCAGCCGGAGTCGGCGGGACTGAGTGCCATAGCCGAGGGATTCCGGCACTTGGGTCTGCGGGATGACCACGAGCTGGTGGCGGCTGAGCGGGTCGCCTACGACGCCCTCTACGCCTACTGCCAGGAGATGGTGAGGCGGGGCAAGCCCGGCGGGGCCTTCGAGCGGGCGAAGCCGGGAACACAGGAGTGAACGACGATGCTCGTATCAGGAGGACCGATCATGTGGCGAAGGCGAGCGTTGCGAGGCGCGTTGGCCCTGGGCCTGCTGGCCCTCACGGGCGCCTGCTCGGCGCCGCAGCGGCCAGTGGCCGACAGCCTGGGCTGGACGGCTGAGCCGTTCCCCATTCTGTGGGAGTCGACCTATGTCACCACCGCGCCAGTGCTCGACGGGCAGGTGGACGAGGCCTGGTCAAAGGCCAAGCCCGTGACCGTGAACGTGCGGGAGGCGATGGGCGGAGACTACCCTAAGCCGGTCGTCCTGCGGGCGCTGCACACCGACGACGCGTTCTTCGTGCTGGCCCAGTGGCCCGACGCCACCCGGAGCGACATGCGCGACCCCTACGTCTGGAACAAAGAGAGGAATGACTACGAGCGACCGTCGAGGCCAGACGACCAGTTCGCAATCCAGTTCCCCATGACGAAGGACTACGCTATCAGCATGCTCACGGTCACCCGTTCGTACAAGTCGGACGTCTGGCACTGGAAGGCCGGGCGAGGCAACCCCATCGGCTGGGTGGACGACAAGTACCACGTCATCAGCCAGCAGCCGATTGGCCATCCCAAGGCCGTCAAGCACGACATCCACAGCAAGAGGACCGTCTACATCCTCCGCGCCCAGGACGCCGGGCGCTCGCCCTACAAGGCCAAGGACAAGCCGGCACAGCACGCCGGCGACGTTGTGGACTCCTTCGAGCAGCAGGAGCCCGACGGGAGCATGGCCGACGTGCGCGGCAAAGGCATCCACGACGGCAAGGGCTGGACGCTCGAGATGGGCCGCAAGTTCGACACTGGGCATCCCGAAGATGACGCCGTCATTGACCCCAAGGGCGACAACCGGTGCGCCATCGCCGTGCTCGACGACGAGCTCTACGAGGAGCACTCGGTCTCCACCCTCATCCTCCTGCGCTTCGTGGGCGGCCCGGGCCGGAAGGGGGCGGCGCCATGATGCCGGCCTCCTTCGCCCAAGAGAGGGGCCTCCGAGCTATCCTGGCCGTATTGGCCTGGCTTGCCCTGGCCGGCTGTGGCTCAACCGAGCACTCAGGCGGAACGCAGGCCGGGCGCCGGCTCGTCGTCTGCTACACCTCCACCGACCAGGTCTTCTCCGAGCCGATCCTGAAAGCATTCGAGGAGAAGACCGGCATCAGGGTGAGGGCGAAGTACGACACGGAGGAGACGAAGACGACGGGCCTCGTGAACCTGCTCCAGGCGGAGCGCGCGCGGCCGCAGGCCGACGTGTTCTGGAGTTCGGAGACCGGGCGCGCGATCGCCCTGAGGGCGGCGGGGTGCCTGGCGCCCTACAAGTCGCCCAGCGCCGCCGGCATCCCCGATGGGTTCAAGGACCCCGAGGGCTATTGGACCGGTTTCTCGGCGCGGGCGCGGGTCATCCTCTACAACACGAGGCTCGTTCAGGGCGCGCCGCCGTCGTCGCTGCTCGACTATCTTCGCCCCGAGTGGCGCGGCAAGGCGGCCCTGGCCAACCCCATGTTCGGCACGACGGCGTTCCACGCCACCGCGCTCTTCGTGGCCTGGGGCGACGAGCGGGCGCTCGACTTCTTCCGCCGCGCAAGGGCCAACGGGCTCCAGGTCCTCCCCAGCAACGGCGCGGTGAAGAATGCCGTCGCCGACGGGCGGGCCGCCTGGGGCATCGTGGACACCGACGACGCGAACGTGGCGATCAAGGACGGCAAGCCCGTGGCGATGGCCTACCCGGACCAGGACGGCCTGGGCACGCCGGTGATGCCGAACACGGTGTCGCTGATCGCCGGCGCGCCGCACCCGGAGGCGGCCCGTGCGCTCATTGACTACCTGCTCTCGCCCGAGACCGAGAAGCGCCTTGCCGAGCTCGACTGCGTGCAGGTGCCGTTGCACCCGGGCGTGCAGACCCCGCCGAACGTGCGGCCGGTCTCGGCCATCCGGCCCATGGCGGTTGGATACGCCGCCGTCGCCGCTCGCATGCAGGAAGTGACCAAGCAGCTCATGGGAGTCCTGGGGCTGTAGTGCGGGGTGGCCATGCGCCAGTTCCGGTGCTTCTCCTTCGCCGTGCTCGCGGCCTATGCAGCCCTCGTCCTTGCGCCAGTGGCGGCGTTCGGCGTGGCGGCGCTCCGCGGCGGGCTCGCCACGGAGGCCTGGGGCGAGCTCTGGCGCCAGGCCGCGCGGACGCGTCTGCTGTGGAACAGCCTGGCCCTCTCGACGCTCACGGCGTTCGGGACGCTGCTCGTGGGGGTGCCTCTGGGCTTCCTCCTCGCGCGCACGGACGTTGCGTGGCGCCAACCGCTCACGCTGCTGTGCGCGGCGCCGCTGGCCCTCCCGCCGTTCCTCTGGGCCACGGCGCTCGCGCTCCTCGGCCTTCTGATGGCCTGGGTGTGCCAGCGTGGCCACGCGCCCGGCGGCGCCGCGTGGCTGGCGAGCCAGCTCCCGCTCTTTGCCCTCCCGAGCGCCGTCGTGGGCCTGGGCCTCGTGAGCCTCTGGAATCGGCCGGCGTTCTCATGGTTCTACGGCACCATGGCCATGATAGTCCTGGGCCACGTGGCGCGCTTCGCTCCGCTGGCCGTGCGCGCCCTGGCGGCCGCGCTGGCGCAGGTGCCGAAGGATTGCGAGGAGGCGATCTGGCTCGACGGCGGCGGGGTGGCCACAACGCTCCGCCACTTCGTGGCCCCGGCGGCGGGCCGGGCGCTCGCGCTCCTGTGGGCCGGCAGCTTCGTCCTCTGCATGGGCGAGCTCGCCGTCGCCATCCTCGTCGCGCCGCCAGGCGTCCAGACCCTCGCGGTCCGCTTGTTCACCATCGAGGCCAACGCCCCCGAGGCGCACACCGCGAGCCTCGCGCTCGTCATGGTGGCGGCCTGCGTGCTCCCCCTGGCCTTGTGGGGCGTGCTGCTGAGAAAGGAGGCAGCGAGATGAGGAAGAACGTGGTTGTGGCCATTTCCGGCTTGCTGTTCGCAACGGCCCTCGCAGGCGAAGGGACGGGAAAGGCATGGAACTTCGATGGCGACAAGCCCGGAGCGATAGCCGCGGGCTTCACCCAGGCCGCGGGCGACTGGAAGGCGGCCGCCGACCCGACCGCGCCCAGCAAGGGAAACGCCCTGGCCCAGACCGCCGCGAGCTCAGGGGCGACCTTCAACATCGTCCTCGCCGACGCCACGAGCTACAAGGACGTGGACGTGTCGGTGAAGCTCCGCGCGGTGAGCGGCGAGGTTGACCAGGGCGGCGGACTCGTCTGGCGCGCCAAGGACGCCAAGAACTACTACATCGCCCGCTACAACCCGCTCGAGGAGAACTACCGCGTCTACAAGGTGGTGGACGGCCGCCGCACGCAACTGGGGAGCGCCAACATCGCGCAGGTTGCGGGCTGGCGCACACTGCGTGTCAGGATGGTCGGCGATGAGATCACCTGCTACTTCGACGGCAAGGAGCACCTGAAGGCCACCGATGCCACGTTCCCCGACGCCGGCCAGATCGGCCTCTGGACCAAGGCCGACGCCGTGACGCACTTCGACGACCTGGCGGTCGCCCAGGCCGGGCCGGCGCGCGGCAGCCGTTGAACGATGCCGGTGTGGTCGTGGGGGTAGCTGGCCCCCGAGTGGGGTGCAATGCCCCATGTTGATATGCCCCGCCGCCCCTCCGCCGCAAGGCCCCTTGACGGCGCCAATCCCTCCGGCGTATGGTATTCGCATGAGGAAGGTTGCACTTCTCAGCATCGTGTTGGCGGCTGCGCTCGCCGCGGAAGCGGGAGCGCCCGGAGGAAAGGCCGTGTGGGTTGATGAGCTTGTGGATGCGCGGCGCCCCTTCTCCTTCGTCTTCGATGGCAAGCCTGGGGGCGAGTTCCTCGACGCCCGCCGCCGTGAGGAAGGCGCCAAGGGGGTGACCTGGAGCGATGAGAAGTCGGGACTGCGGTTGACATGGGAGCGGAGGCGTTTCGGCGACTTCCCAGCCGCCGAGTGGCTGCTGTGGCTGGAGAACACGAGGAAGGCCGACACACCGGTCATCTCCGACGTGCAGGCCCTCGACCTCACGCTCTCCTGCCCGCCGTACAAGCTCCACAGGACGAATGGCGCGCCGTCGAATCCAAGCGACTTCGAGGTCAGCACCGCGGTCATCGGCGCGAAGCAGGCGGTGGCCATGGGCGGCGGGGGCGGAAGGTCGTCGAACAGGGATTTCCCTTTCCTCAAGGTCGAAACGGGGCGCGGCGCGCTCATCCTGGCCGTCGGCTGGTCGGGGCAGTGGCAGGCGAGGATCGAATCACCCGATGGCAAGGGCCTGCGGCTCCGGGCCGGGCTGGAGCGTACCCATTTCAGGCTCCGCCCCGGCGAACGCGTCCGCTCGCCGCGGATTCTCGTCCTGGCCTGGGAGGGCGATTCGTGGGAGGCGAACGCCCAATTCCGCCAGCTTCTCTACAGGCACTACGTGGCGAAGCGCGACGGGAAGGAGCCGCTGCCGACCCTGTTCTGCAATACCTGCTTCACGCGGGGCGGCGGGTGGCTGAACGAGTGCAACGCGGAGAACCAGATTTCGCTGATCAAGGCGTACGCCCCGCTCGGCCTCGAGGCGCTGCTGACCGACGCCGGCTGGTTCGAGGGCGGCTGGCCGGCGGGCGCGGGGAACTGGACTCCCCGCAAGGATGCCTATCCGCAGGGCATGGCGCCCGTGTCGGCCGCGGCCAAGGCGAACGGCATGGTCTACGGCCTCTGGTTCGAACCCGAGCGAGTCGTGGCGGGCACGGAGCTCCACAAGCGCCACCCCGACTGGCTCCTGGCCGCCGGGCCGGGGCCGCAGGGCACCTACCTCGCCAACTTCGGCCTCCGAGAGGTCCAGGACTACTTCTTCGGCATCGTTAAAGGCTTCATGGGCCTGCCCGGGTTCCGCTTCTATCGCCAGGACTTCAACATGGACCCCCTGGCGCACTGGCGCCACGGCGAGGCGCCTGACCGCCAGGGGATCACGGAGATGAAGTACATCGAGGGGCTGTATGCGTATTGGGACCGCATCGCGGCGTCGTGGCCCGACGCGCTGATGGAGGAGTGCGCTAGCGGCGGCAGGCGCATTGACCTGGAAACCCTCCGCCGCATGCACATCCACCAGAAGACCGACTACTGGTTCGACAACGACGTAGACCAGGCGAGCCTCTGGGGCTTGAGCCAGTATCTGCCCAGCAACGCGGTCGTCGCCCATCTCAACCGCCTGGACGACTATTCGTTCCACTCCACGATGGCCTCATCGCTGTGCCTGGGCTGGATAGCCGACGCGCCCGACTTCGACCGCGAGCGTGCGAAGAAGCTGGTTGACCGCCATCGGGCGGTGCGGCACCTCCTCATCGGCGCCTGGTATCCCCTCACCCCTCAGACGCGCGACAAGACGCACTGGCTCGCCATGCAGTTCCACCGTCCCGACCTCGACGAGGGTCTGGTGCTCGCCTTCCGCCGCGCCCAGAGCCCGTACCCGACCGCCCAGGTCGCCCTTCGCGGCCTAGACCCCAAGGCCACATACGAATTGCGGTCCGACGCCAGCGGCGCGGTGGCCCACGCAAAGGGCGCGGAGCTGATGGGCCGCCTCCAGTTGAGCATCCCGGGGCGCCATTGCTCCGACCTCGTCACCTATCGCCGGACGCGGGACTGAGGGGCTTTTGTTGCGGGGTAGCGCTTCAGCCGGCGGAAGCTCCACGTCACCACTGGGCTTGTCCCAGTGGGATAGTGATTGGCAGCTACAGCGGGCGGCACCCCCGGCCCGCCCGTCGCTGAGCGTGCGGGGCAGGCGGGTGGGCCAGGCGTCATTCTCACATTCTTAAGAATGTGAGAATGACGCACAACTGTAGTGCGGCCTGTCGCGCGCTATGCCACGCGCAGGGGCGACGTGTGAGGCTCTGTCCCGGGTGGTCCGCCCCTCCGGGGCGGGGAGCATCCGCCTCGGAGAGGCGGGCTACCCGGGCTCGATGTCCTCTTGCCGTGCGCTCGGTGGGGAATGTGTCAGATGCCATTCTGACATTCTTGAGAATGTGAGAATGACGGGGCACTTGAGTGCCGGCATGCACGCGCTATGCTCCGCGAGGCCGAACGGCGCGAGGCTGCCTTTGAGGCTGTCTACCCCTCTGGGGCGGGAGGCCTCCGCCTCGGAGAGCCGGGCTACTCGGGCACACTGTTCTCTTGGGCAGGTGTTCTGAGGGGTTTGTGTGAGGGGTCGTTCTCACATTCTCAAGAATGTCAGAACGACGGGCGACCTGAGTGCCGCCCTCGGCGCGCTATACTATGGGAAGAGGAGGTGAGAGATGCGCGCGGAGGCCCGTGCGATGGGGGCCAGGCTGGTGCTGGTCTTCCTGGGTGCAGTAGCCGTGGGCTGCGGAAGGCACTCGGGGCCTCCGTCACCAGGCGTGCCGGCGAAGGGCATGCCGGCGGCGCCTGCGCGACCCACCGACCTCGCGGGCACCGAGTGGCTGGCAGTGTTCGAGGACGCCACGGGTGTGGAGTTGCTCCGCGTGCGCTTCTGGCCCGAGGGAGGAGTGTCGGTGGATGGGGAGCAGGGGTGGCTCGTGCCGACGAACAGCTCGCGGTGGGAGGCCCTGGCAGACAAGTTCCACGCGGTTCTCTCGACCCTGGACAAAGGGTGGTATCTCGATGGCGCGGTGCGCGGCAACCAGATTGAGGGGGTCGAGCGCCGCGACGGCAAGGAGCGAAAGTGGCGCGGGGTGCGCGTGGCAAGAGGCGCGTTCACGTTCCCGCCTGCGCCCGAGCATGTGGATGCGGTCATCCGCCTCCACAAGGACCTTCGCGACAAATGGGTCGCCGAGGAGGGAGGCGAGGAGAACCCGTGGCGCATGCCGGGGTTCGTGTTCCAGATTGTCGCCCCGAAGGAGTATGCCGGGAAGCTGATAGCGGCGCATTGGGACGGCCCGCTCGCCGACCCGCTCGGCTACTACTTGAAGGAGGGGAAGCTATACGCCGTACGCATCCCCAGGAAGAGCGTGGGCAACGTGTCGTTCGGCTGGTGCCTGATGGACCTCGCGCCGCAGGAGATTGGCGCGGAGGCGGCGGAGACCGCCCGGAAGGTGAGGCGCGGCATCCCGGGTGTCAGGACTTGGGAATACTCGGAGAAGGAGGGAAGATACGTGCCGGGGCCGCCCACGCCAGACGACTAGCGGATCAAGGGGACGCCTGGGGCATGAGCTGCTTGAGGAGGGTGTGGACGCCCAGCGATTGGCCGAGGACGAAGAGGAGCATGGACATTCCCGCGGCGGCAGGGACGGTTGCGAGCCAGGAGCCGCAGATGTTTCGGACCACGCGGCGGTTGACGGCGCCGAGGCCGCGCGCGAGGCCAACGCCAAGGATGGCACCGACGATGGTGTGGGTGGTGGAGATGGGGAGGCCAAGGCGCGTGCAGACGAGCACTGTGGCCGTCGTCGAGATGTCCGAGGCCAGGGCGCGCGACGGCGTCAGCTCGGTGATGTTGCTGCCGATGGTGCGGATGACCTTATGGCCGTAGGTGGCGAGCCCGAGGACAATGCCCGCGCCGCCGAGGGCGAGGACCCAGGAGGGGACCTCGACGCTCATCTTGACTGTGCCCGACTTGAGGATGTCGAAGACGGCGGCGACCGGGCCGACGGCGTTGGCCACGTCGTTGGCGCCGTGGGCGAACGCCACGCACGAGGAGGTGAGGATGACGAGGGGGCTGAGGACCCGCTCGACCCGGCCAAGCTGTTCAGGGAGAGACAGATCGGCCCCGGCTCGGGCCGTGCGCCGCACGAGGAGCCAAGCCACGAACGCCGCAACGAGCGCGATCGCACCCGAGACCACCAGCGCGCGAGGGCCGCTGAGGTATTTCATCAGCGGGCTGCCGCGGGCAATCAGGTTCCTCATGCCATCGTAGATCGTGGCTAGAGCGACAATCATCACCACGAGGAAGACGATGACCGGGGTCATGCTGACGGAGGCGGCTAGCGGGCGCTCCTTCCCCAGGATCGCGCGTAGGATGAGCTTGAAGAGGAGGTAGCTGCCGATCATGCCGGCGACGGGGGAGATGAACCAGCTCAGGACGATGCCGCCCATCCTGTGCCAGGAAACTGACTGCCATCCGGCGGCCACGATGCCGAGGCCCGCCACTGCGCCCACGATGGAGTGTGTGGTCGAGACCGGCATGCCGAGCCAGGTGGCGACGTGGAGCCAGAGGGCCGAGGCCAACAGGGCACACGCCATGCCCAGGCAGAGCATCTCGGGCACCTGGCTGAGGGCCTCCGGCTTCACGATCCCCTTGCGGATGGTGTCGGTGACATCCGTGCCGACGAGGATGCAGCCGGCGAACTCGCAGAAGGCGGCGAGGAAGATGGCGCGCCTGAACGTGATGCACCGCGCTCCGACGGCGTCCCCCATCGAGTTCGCCACATCGTTCGCGCCAATCGTCCACGCCATATACAGGCAGACGGCTACCACACTGCCCATCACCAGCCAAGTCATCAGGTTTCCCTCAGACGGCCTCAGCTCTTGACGATCATCGTCCGCAGCATGTCGCCCGTGTTCTCCGCCGCATTGGCTATCTTGCTGAGAGTCCCCAGCATCTTCTCGTAGAACAGGATCGTGATCGGGTCGAGTTCCTTCTCGATGCGGTAGATGTGCTGGGAGAGCTTGCGCTGCATGCGGTCGGCCTTCCACTCCCCTTCGCCCAGGCCGCCGACCTTCTTGAGCACGCTGTCGGCCTCGGCGCCGCCGAACGAGGTCTCGGCCAACGCCTCCATCTCTGCCGCGGCGCCCATCAGCGTCTCGCTCACCAGCAGCACCTGGCCCGCGAACGCCCGGAACTCCTCGACAATCTCGGGGTGAATCCTCGTGTTGCGCAGCATCAACACCACGGCGAAGTCCTGGGCGGCGTCCGCTATGTCATCCTGGCAGTGCAGGAAGCGGTCGAGGTCGGCCCGCGCCACCGGCAGGAAGAACCGCCGCGGCAGGTGGTCGCGTATCTCGTGCTTCACAACGTCCGCCTCGTACTCCAGCTTCGTCACCGCGTCCTGGAGCCGGTGAATCTCCGCCCAGTCCTCCCGCACGCAGGCCTCGAGGAGCGGCCTGACGAGTTTCACGCACTCGTGGACCTTCTTCGTGTGCTCCACGAGCGGGCCGAAGGGTGACCTCCCGAATAGCTCGCCGATCAGGCTCATGGCTGGCTCTCCACTCCGCAGGGGTCGCCACACACTGCCGCCGAGGGGCCGACGCGTCAGACTCTACCAGAAATGCCGCCACAAGGCAACACTGGACAGCAGGGCGCAATCGTCCTCGTCCCTCGTCCTCGATTCTCTTCATCTGGGGCAGGAGAGGAGTCGAGGACGAGGACGAAAGAACCGGGGACAGGCCCGTCGCTTGACGCCTCGGCGAGGTTCGCCTACAATGGCGTAGGTCAGGCGAGGCGAAGCCACCTGTTGGTGGGCCATCCCTACCGGAGGCGCGCACATGGTGCGAGAGGTCGAGCTTCCTGCCGTCAGCCGCGAGGTGCGCGAGTTGGCCTTCCTGTTCGACATCAGCCAGACCCTCAGCCGGAGCCTGGACCTCCGCGAGGTGGTGGAGCCGCTGCTCGATGCGCTGGCGAAGCACCTGGGCATGGTGCGCGGCACCATCGCACTCCTGAACCGCACGGCCGGGCAGATAACGATCGAGGCCGCCCACGGCCTCTCCGCCAGCCAGCGCGAGCGCGGCCGCTACAGCCTCGGCGAGGGCGTCACGGGGCGTGTCGTCCAGTCCGCCCAGCCCGCCGTCATCCCGCGAATCTCCGAGGAGCCGGAGTTCCTCGACCGCACGGGCGCACGCACGGCGCTCGACAAGGGGGACACCTCGTTCATCTGCGTACCGATCAAGCTGGGCAACGAGGTGATCGGGGCGCTGAGCGCCGACCGCCCCTTCCCTGGCCACGGCGAGCTCAACAACGACCTCCGCCTCCTCACCATCGTCGCCTCCATGATCGCCCAAGCCGTCAGGGTCCGACAGGCCGCCGAGGAGGAACGCCAGCGGCTCCTCGACGAGAACGCCCGCCTCCAGGAGGAGCTCAAGGAGCGCTTCCGGCCCGCCAACATCATCGGCAATTCTAAAGCCATGCAAGAGGTCTACGACCTCATCGCACAGGTCGCCAGGAGCAGCGCCACCGTGCTCCTGCGCGGCGAGAGCGGCACGGGCAAGGAGCTCGTCGCCCACGCCATCCACTACAACAGCCTGCGTGCCGACAAGCCCTTCGTCCGCGTCCACTGCGGCGCCCTGCCCGAAACGGTCATCGAGAGCGAGCTCTTCGGCCACGAGCGCGGCGCCTTCACCGGCGCCATCGCCCAGCGAAAGGGGCGCTTCGAACTCGCACACGGCGGCACCGTCTTCCTCGACGAAATCGGCGACATCTCGCCCTCCACCCAGATCAAGCTCCTCCGCGTCCTCCAGGAGCGCGAGTTCGAGCGAGTCGGCGGAACCGACACCCTCCGCGTGGACGTCCGCCTCATCGCCGCCACCAACCGCCACCTCGAGACCCTCATCGCCGCCAACCAATTCCGCGAGGACCTTTACTACCGCCTCAACGTCTTCCCCATCCACATCCCGCCCCTCCGCGAGCGCAAGACCGACATCCTCCTCCTCGCCGACCACTTCGTCGAGCGCTACGCCCAGGCCAACCACAAGGCCGTCACCCGCATCGCCACCCCCGCCATCGACATGCTCGTGGCCTACCACTGGCCGGGAAACGTCCGCGAGCTCGAAAACTGCATCGAGCGCGCCGTCCTCCTCGCCGAGGGCGACGTCATCCAGGCACACCACCTCTCACCCACCCTCCAACTGCCCGTGCCCAGCCGCATCGCGAGCAAGGGCACCCTGGACGCCACCCTCGACGCCATCGAACGCGACATGCTCGTGGACGCCCTGAAGGCGGCGCGCGGCAACAAGGCCAAGGCCGCCCGCGCCCTCGGCCTCACCGAGCGCCTCATGGGCCTCCGGGTCAAAAAGCACGGCATCGAGCCCAAGCGCTTTCGCGCCTGAACCCCAGCCCTCCGGCCACCGTCAAGGTCTCCACCAGCCGCTTCGCGGGCACAGGGAAGCGCCCGCGCCCTCATTCGTACCGTTCGGTATGGGCAGGCTATGAAGCCGACCCAGCGGTAGCTATGTGCCCGGCCGGCGCCGCCACGGGCAGTCAGCGTAACCTCTTGCGAATCCCACACTTACGTCGCGGAATCAGGCGTGGTCCGCCATCTGGCACACCCATTGCTTCCCCTTGCGCGAACAGTGGAGGTCGGAGCCCGGCACGGCCAGGGCCGGGGGTGAGGAGCACGAGATGCGAAGAACGGCTCTGGGGTCACTGGCGGTCGTGCTGTGCCTGGCGGGGCTGTGCGCCCGCGTGGGGGCCACCCCGAGCACGACCTACTGGACGCCCTGCACGGCGGACATCCAGGCGTTCGGGAAGTTCCACGTGACCTACGACAACTACTTCTCCGCCTTCGACCGCCCGGGCCACCGCGGGAACTTCCCGGCCGACTACGGCCTCACCGTGGGCATCCTCCCCTGGGAGAAGCTCCAGGCCGAGATCGGCTTCGACGTCTTCAAGCCGGGCAGGAGCCTCTACTTCTTCAACGCCAAGCTCGGCACGCCCGAGGGCGCCCTGTGGGACGGCTCGCCCGCCCTCGCCTTCGGAATCTTCAACCTCGGCTTCAAGAAGCGCGTGACCGACCAGAACGTCTGGCACGTCGACGTCACGAAGACCCTCCCGCACGACCTGGGCCGCCTCCACCTCGGCGCCTACATCGGCAACAGCCGAACCCTCGTCAGCTCCGGCGGCCACAAGGAGAACAAGGGCCTCATGATCGGCTGGGACAGGTGGCTCGTGAAGGACAAGGTCATGCTGGCCGCCGACTACGCGACCGGCAAGAACGCCCTCGGCGGCGGCGGAGTGGGCGTCTACTACTTCTTCACAAAGGACATCAGCGTCCTCGTCGGACCCGTCTGGTTCAACGACCGCGGGCTCAACGGCGGCCCGAAGCTGACGATTCAGTGGGACATCAATTTCTGAGACAGAAACTGCTGAGCCTGTGTTGAAAGGAGAGAGCGTGATGACGCGGAACGGGTTCTGGATGGTGGTGTTCGTGGTTGCCAGCCTGGTGTTCGTGCTGCTGGCAGGCGGGGCGCTGGGCGCCGAGGCGGGGCCCGCCCCAGCGGCGCCCCCGCCCGCCAGCGCCAGGGGGCTCGACACCCTCTGGGTCCTCGTCACCGCCTTCCTCGTCTTCTTCATGCAGGCCGGCTTCGGTATGGTCGAGGCCGGCTTCATCCGCGTCAAGAACACCTGCAACATCCTCACCAAGAACTTCCTCGACTACTGCATCGCCTGCGTGATGTTCTTCCTCGTCGGCTTCGCCTTCATGTTCGGCAAGGGCAACGGCCTCATCGGCTGGACCGGTTTCGGGATGGAGGGCGCCGAGAACCCGTCGGGGGTCGCCCTCTTCGCCTTCTGGCTCTTCCAGGCCGCCTTCTGCGGCGCCGCGGCCACCATCGTGGCCGGCGGAATGGCCGAGCGCATGAAGTTCTCCGCCTACCTCATCTACACCGCCGTCGTCAGCGCGCTCGTCTACCCCATCGTCGGCCACTGGATCTGGAACTCCGAGGGCTGGCTGGCCCAGATGGGCTTTGGCGACTTCGCCGGCTCCACCGTGGTCCACTCGGTCGGCGGCTACATCGCGCTCACGGGCACGGTCATCCTCGGGCCGCGAATCGGCAAGTTCGCGCCCGACGGACGCCCCAAGGCCATCCCAGGCCACTCCATCCCGCTCGCCTCCCTGGGCGTCTTCCTCCTCTGGTTCGGCTGGTTCGGCTTCAACCCCGGCTCCACCCTCGCCGTGGGCGACGGCACGGCCATCGGCCTGGTGGCGATGAACACCAACCTCGCGGCCTGCACGGGCGCCATCGCCGCCATGCTCACCATCTGGGCAGTCGCCGGCAAGCCCGACCTCTCGATGACGATGAACGGCTGCCTGGCCGGCCTCGTGGCGGTCACGGCGCCGTGCAACTACGTCTCTCCGGCCGCATCCCTCGCCATCGGCGCGGTCGCGGGCGTCATCGTCGTCCTCGGCGTCCTGCTCCTCGACAAGATTGGCGTTGACGACCCGGTCGGCGCGGTGCCCGTGCACGCGATGAACGGCACGTGGGGCACGCTGGCGGTCGGCCTTTTTGGGCAGAAATCCCTCGGCCTCGCACGCGACGGGCTATTCACTGGCGGCGGCCTCGAACAGCTCGGCGTTCAGGCCCTCGGCAACGCCGTCGTCATCGCCTTCGCGGTCGTCCTCATGACCGCCCTCTTCCTCCTGATGAAGGCCACGATGGGCCTCCGTGTCTCCCGCGAAGAAGAGGTCCGCGGCCTCGACATCGGCGAACACGGCATGGAGGCCTACGCCGGCTTCCAGGTCTTCACCACCACCTGACCCGGATCGTCCTCGTCCTCGTCGTCGTCCTCGTCCTCGATCGCATCAGTCACGCGTCACGCGTCTGGCGCAGGCCCCAACCAAGGAGTTAGCCTATGAAGCTCATCATCGCCTACATCCAGCCCGAGAAGCTCAGCGACGTGAAGCAGGAGCTCTACAAGGCCGAGGTCTTCAAGGTCTCCGTCACAAACGCCCTCGGCTGCGGACAGCAGAAGGGCTACCGCGAGGCATACCGCGGCGTTGACATCGAGGTCAACCTCCTCAAGAAGGTCCGCCTCGAGATCGCCGTCAACGAAGGCTTCGTCAAGCCCACGGTTGACGCCATCATCCGCGGCGCCCGCACGGGGCAGATCGGCGACGGCAAGATCTTCATCCTCGACCTGCCCGAGTGCATCCGCATCCGCACGGGCGAGACCGGCGGCGTGGCCATAGGCTGACCCTCCGATTCCCATCTCGGGCTTAGCCAGTGCGAAATGAGCCGCGGCCGCCTGCCGCAGGGACCGTGGCGAGCGTGGAGAGTCCGGAAGGAGCGTTCGCGTGAAGACATTGAGGCTCACGCCACCGCAGGCGGAAACGGCCTTTCAAGGCTTGTCGCGCCGCTATCGAATCCTTGCTCCCGTCGAGAAGGCGGGGGCAGGCCGCTTCTCCGGCACCAGCCTCGTCACCTACGAGGAGGTGGCGAGCATCCAGGAGGTCGAGTTTTCTAAGAAGACCCTCTTCTCCGCCAAAGCCGCGCTCCTGCCAATACGCGAGACCTTGTTCGAGTTCAAGGACGGGGCGCCGGAGGAGGTGGTGCAACGGGCCGTCCCCACCTTGCTCTTCGCCCGCGCGTGCGACATTCAGGCCTTCTCGATCCTTGACACCCACTTCTTGAGGGACGGCGCGTGCCCGGACACCTACTACCAACGTCGCCGCGAGGCAACCAGGTTCGTCCTGATCGAGTGCGCCGAGCCGTTCGAGAACTGCCACTGCGTCCCCCTGGGCGCCAACCGCACGTCGGACTACGCGGCCTTCGTGCGCAAGACCCCCCAGGGCTACGAGGTGGAGGTCCGCGACGCCGACCTCTGGGCGGACTTCTCGCCGGCGGCCACGACTTCAGGGTGCCCAAGGGCGACAGGATGCGGTATCGAGTGCTGCACAAGGTCCGCGACTTCGCCGCCCGCGCCGGGCGCCCCATGTGCGTGGGCTGCGGCCGCTGCGACGACGTCTGCCCCGAGTACATCAGCCTCTTCCGCTGCGTGGAGAGGATCAACGCGCTGGCGGGGAGCCGGAGAGGCGAGGCATGCAGGAGCGCCTGAGCTCGCCGCCCAATCCCTACGCCGGCGCCCCAGCCGAGATCCTGCGGGTCCACAAGCACACCCCCACCGAGCGCTCGTTCGAGCTTGCCAGGGCCGTCGAGGGCTGCCTGGGGCAGTTCGTCATGCTCTCGTTGCCGATGGCCGGCGAATTCCCGGTCTCCATCAGCGGCTTCGCTGGCTCCTCTATCGAGGTCACGGTGCGAAACGTCGGACGCGTGACCTCGGAGCTCTTCCGCCGGAGGCAGGGCGATTCCGTGTATCTGCGCGGCCCCTATGGGCGCGGGTTCCCTCTGGCCGAGCTCGAGGGGCACCACGTCCTGATCATCGCCGGAGGCTCGGCCCTCGCCGCGGCCAAGCCGCTCGTCGAGCACTGCCTCGGGGATAACCCGCCTGGGGTGAAGCGCCTCGACCTCCTCGTGGGCTTCAGGTCGCCCAAGCACATCCTCTTCCGCAGCGACCTGCGCCGCTGGGGAAAGCGGTGCTCCACCGTGGTGACCGTGGACCACGACGAGGACCACGAGTGGATGGGCGCAATCGGGTTCGTGGTGGACTACGTGCAGCACGTCGAGCACCTCGGCCCGCACACGCGCGTGGTCCTCATCGGCCCGCCGCTCATGATGGCCAACACGGTAAGGGAACTCCTCCGCCACGGCATCCGGGAGGAGAACATCTGGCTCTCGCTCGAACGCCACATGAGGTGCGGCATCGGCAAGTGCGGCCATTGCCGCATCCGCGACAAGTACGTCTGCACCGACGGGCCGGTCTTCCGCTACGACGAGGCCAAGCTCCTGCTGGACTGAAGATGTACCACGTCAGCAAGGTCGTCCGCAACGCCTTTCGCATCACGAAGACCCGTGGCGAGACCGCGGCCCGGCTGCGGGTGCCAGGCGGCCACCTGGCCGCGCGCCACCTCGCGGCCGTCCAGCAGATCGCCGAGCAGTTCGGCAACGGCACGGTCCACCTCACGACCCGCCAGGGCTTCGAGATACCGGGGATCAAGCTGTCCGACATGGACCGCGTGAAGCGTCGGATGGCCGACATGATCCAGGAGATCGAGCAACGGTGCGGCACAATTCTCGAGGACCCGCTCCAGGGCTACCCGGCGTCCGGCACCCGCAACGTCGTCGCCTGCATCGGCAACCGGGTCTGCCAGTTCGCCAACTCCGACACCACGCGGCTCGCGCAGAAGCTCGAAGCCGTCGTCTACCCCAGCCACTACCACCTCAAGATCGCCGTCACAGGCTGCCCCAACGACTGCATCAAGGCCCACCTCCACGACATCGGGGTGATCAGCACCGTCGTCCCCGAGTACGACGAGGAGCGCTGCATAGCGTGCGAGGCCTGCGTGGAGAACTGCGCCCAGCGGGTCACTGGCGCCCTGCGCATCGAGAACTGCCGCGTGAGCCGCGACGCGGCGCGCTGCATCCTCTGTGGCGAGTGCACCCTCAAGTGCCCCGCCGGCGCCCAGGCGCGCGGAAAGCAGCTCTATCGCCTCATCGTCGGAGGGCGGACCGGCAAGAAGAACCCCCGCCTCGCCAACACCTTCATCGAACACGCCAGCGAGGAAGTCGTCCTGGGCGTATGCCGAAACGTCTATGCCTTCATCCACTACCACATTGACACATCCCGTCCAAAGGAACACCTCGGCTACATCATAGACCGTGCGGGGTTTGAGGCATTTGCGCGCGACGCCTTCGAGGGGCTTGCCCTGAACCCCGAGGCCCGCGTGGCGAGCCGCCTCCACAACCCAGGCTACTCCTACCCCTGACGGCAGGCCAGCCACGGGCCATTGCACGCTGCGCCCTGGCGCCCAGGAGCGCCCAGAACGCCGTGCTCGGGGCCATGTCCGACTCCTATCGCACGGAGCGCGACTTCTCCGCCGCCGCCCTCGCAATGGAGCTCGCCACCCTCCTCCGCCCGGAAAGGAGTTCCTCGACCACCTCGCCAAGGTGCTCGAGCTCAGCACCACCGGCCACGTCCTCACCTATCTGGCGACGGAGGTGGACTTCGACCGCTACCGCGCGGACGCCGACTTTCAGGCGCTGGTCGAGCGGCACCGCAACCGCCTCCTCGCCCCTCGGAGCGAGCCGCTGCCCCCGCGCCCTGAGCCGGGCAGACCCCGGTGAGCCGTCTGGGGAGTGAGGCCGGCCCTCGGCGGGTCAGGAGCGGCGTCGGCGCCGCGCGGCCAATGCCACACAGCCGACGAGCAGGAGGACGCACGTGGCCGGCTCCGGGATGACCTCCTGCGTCTCGCTCAGCCGACCGTTGAACAGCAGGCTGAAGTCCTGGTAGAGGGGCTCCTGGCCGGTGTAGCCGACGTGAATCGTGTACCACCCGGCGGCGGGGCTGTCAATGAGCACTTGCTCGACGTTGTCCACGTGGTTGAGCTGTGTGCGGACCGCGGGGTTGGAGGGGTTGAGGACGTCAAGGGTCCAGGGATAGTAGATGTTGGCTAGGGCATCGGTGACCCAGAGGTCGAGATCGTTGACAAGGACGGCCGTGACGTCGTCGAGGAGGCCCGACTGGGCGGGGCCGGGGGGATCCGTCCAGACCAGGGTAGCCTTGAACGGCTCCGTGCCATCGAGGAGGACACGCAGCGTCTGCTCGATCCCTGCGAAGGCGTCTTCGATGACGTTGGCGTTGGGGTTGGGGCCGGAGGTGGCTTCGGCGAGGAAGCCGGCGGCGCGAGCCGCGTCCACGAGGCCCCAGCCGTAGACGTAGTCGGGGCCGATGGTGCCTGCGTCGGAGGCGGTGTGGATGAGGAGGTCCTTGGTGGTGGCCGACCTGGGGGCGGAGCCGAACCGGTTGTTGTAGTGCTCGATCAGGAGGGCCGCAGTGCCGGCCACGTTGGGCGAGGCCATCGAGGTGCCGGACATGCTCCCGTAGGCGGCGTCGTTCCCCGAGAGAGTCGAGAAGAGGCCAACGCCGTTTCCCACCACGTCGGGCCTCAGGCGGCCGTCATCGGTCGGCCCCCAGGAGGAGAAGCTGGTCATGACGATGTTGGCGCTCGTGTAGGGGTCCAGGGTGATGTCGCCGATTGCGCCCACGACGAGGCCGTTCTTGGCGACCTGTGGCCCGATGGGCAGGGAGTCGTAACCCGTGCCGCCGTTGCCGTCTCTGGGCGGCGCGACCGTGGCTCCCGAGTTGGGGACCAGGTACCAGCCGGGCGGCACTGCCGCGGAGAAATAAGTCACGTACTGGTTGTCGCCACGGACATCGAAGAAGCGGTTTCCGCGCTCGTTGCTGGCGGCCCAGACGCTCAGGAGCCGTGGGTTGTCGTAGAGCACCTGGTCCAGCCGGCGCGAATCGGTGTCGTACTTCCCGAACTCGGCGGGTTCGACGGCGTATAGGCTCCGGTCACCGACCCAGGTGTCCACGTAGCCGATGCCCCAGTCTATCCGGGTATCCCAGCCAACGATGTTGGCATAGGAGTGGTTGGAAGCAACGATGAGTGCGGCATCCGCGTTCATCTCGGCATAGTCGTTGCCCCAGTCCCGGCTGCGGATGGCCAGGGCATTGCCCATCCCTCGCGCGCTGGGGTTCACGCCGGCCGCGCCGATGGTGCCTGCCACGTGGGTGGAGTGGTCCTGTAGCCCCACGGCGTCCACGACGGTCAGGCGGCCGCCGAACTCCTGGTGAGTGGCGCGGGCGGCGCCGGCGTCCCACACGCCCACGGTGTAGCCCAGACCGCTGAGGTTGAGGCCCATGCCGCCGCCGGTCCAGAGGTGGTCGGTATTCGTCGTGTCCGCTGCAATGATGTTCGCGGGCGCGCGGAGCGCCAGCACCGCGGGAGCCGGGCCTCGCCCCAGGTAGAATAGCCCGTTCGCCTGGAGCTGCCGGGACGCTGCTGTGCCGAAGTCCGCCGCAACACCGGGTAAATCGGCCGGCAGCAGGACCGCCCAACCGCTCCTGCCCACAAACAGCACCGCAAGGCAGAAACCCGCAAAGCGAAGCAGGCGCGACCCTCTTCTCTCTGCCAATCGCATACACACTCCTTTCTCTACACTACAAGCAAGACTCGTACCAAAGTCCGCCCTCTCACGGCACCCGCCGTGATTCACCGCATCATGCTGCTATCACGACACTTGTGTTCACCCCTGCTCATCACCCCGAACGAGGGGTCGCGTTCCAGAAAGACCGCATGTTGCCAACCGGCAGCATGTGCTGGCGATTGACCGCCCTCGGCACATGTCAAGCTCTGGCAGTGTCAGAACATGCGGCGATGTTGACTTCCGGCAACGCGGTCTTGGCGGCCGGCAACGCCTGAACTGATGCCTCCTCCAGTCGCGAGTGGCCCAGACACCTCCCCGTTCCTGTGTGGTCACTTCGCCGGCCGGCACCCTCGTTGGGCAAGGCTTGCCGCTAATTCGGCAGCGCATCTCCTAGCATCGGCATGGGCTACCGTACCGTAACCCCCTTGCGCCGGAAAGCTACGGTACGGTAGGTTCGTGGCAGGGCAGGGATCGGCAGGGATTGCCGCAAGTGGCGGACGCCGTTGCGGTTACGCCCATCCGACGCCTCTTGGCACGGGAATTGCTCCTTCAGACGTTGCACTACAGGCGTGAGCGGGCGCGAAGGCGTGGAGCCGGCCTTCACGTCCCCTGTTCCTCAGGCCCCAACAGGCGTGATTCAGGAGGAAACTGATGACGCCTAAGCAGTTCCTCGACTTCATGAGGAAGAACAAGTCGGAGACGATGGACCTGAAGTTCGTGGACATGCTGGGGACGTGGCAGCACTGCTCGTTCCCGATTGACGTGCTGGACGAGGAGACGTTCACGGAGGGGCTTGGGTTCGACGGCTCTTCGATTCGGGGCTGGCAGGGCATCCACATGTCGGACATGATGGCGGTGCCCGACCCGGCGACGGCGGTGCTGGACCCGTTCTTTGCGAAGCCGACGGTGAGCGTGATCGCGAACATCGTGGACCCGGTGACGCGCGAGGACTACACGCGCGACCCGCGGTTCGTGGCGCGCAAGGCCGAGGCGTACCTGAAGAGCACCGGGCTCGCCGACACCGCCTACTACGGCCCGGAGCCGGAGTTCTTCATCTTCGACGAGGTGCGCTTCGAGCAGAGCCAGAACACGGCGATGTACAAGATCGACTCTGTGGAGGGCGCGTGGAACTCCGCTCGGTTCGAGGAGCCGAACCTGGGCTACAAGCCGAGCTTCAAGGGCGGCTACTTCCCCGTCAGCCCCACCGACACCTTCCAGGACCTCCGCGGTGAGATGGTCGAGGAGATGCGCAAGGTCGGCATCCTCGTCGAGGCCCACCACCACGAGGTGGCCACGGCGGGCCAGAGCGAGATCGACATGCGCTTCGCCCCGCTCGTGAAGATGGCCGACCAACTGATGTGGTACAAGTACATCTGCAAGAACGTGGCGAAGCGGCACGGGAAGACGGTGACGTTCATGCCGAAGCCGATCTTCGAGGACAACGGGAGCGGGATGCACACGCACTTCAGCCTGTGGAAGGGTGGGAAGCCGCTCTTCCCCGGCAAGGGCTATGCTGGCCTCAGCGACCTGGCCCTCCACGCAATCGGCGGCATCCTGAAGCACGCCCCGGCCATCCTGGCCTTCGCGGCGCCCACCACGAACTCCTATCGCCGCCTGGTGCCCGGCTTCGAGGCCCCCGTGAACCTGTGCATGTCGGCCCGCAACCGTTCCGCGAGTTGCCGCATCCCGATGTACTCGGCCAGCCCCAAGGCCAAGCGGGTGGAGTTCCGCTGCCCCGACCCGAGCTGCAACCCGTACCTCACCTTCTCCGCCATCCTCATGGCGGCCATTGACGGGATCAAGAACAAGATAGACCCCGGCGAGCCGCTGGACCGCGACATCTATGAGATGACGCCCGAGGAGTTGGCTGGCACGCGGAAGACCCCCGGGAGCCTCCAGGAGGCCGTCGCGGCCCTCGAGGCCGACCACGAGTTCCTCCACGCCGGCGACGTGTTCACCGCGGACCTCGTGGAGGCCTGGGTGTCGTGGAAGAGGGGCAAGGAGATTGACCCCATCCGGCTGCGGCCGGTGCCGTACGAGTTCCACCTGTACTACGACAGTTGAGCCGCCTGCTCCGTTCCCTCTCCCTTGGGGAGAGGGTTAGGGTGAGGGTGCTTGGAGCGTGGGGCGATGGCTCTGCGAAGCACCCTCACCCCGGCCCTCTCCCCGAGGGAGAGGGGGTCGCAGCCACAGCCGCGAGGGAAGTGCCTATGGCAACCCTTCGAATCGCTTTGGCGCAGATCAACCCCACGGTTGGCGACCTGGCGGGCAATGGCGCGAAGATCGCGGAGGCGATGCGGCGCGCCCGCGAGGCAGGGGCGGACCTGGTTACATTCCCCGAGCTGGCCGTGAGCGGCTACCCGCCCGAGGACCTGCTCCTGAAGCCCGGCTTCCTGCGCGATTGCCGCGCGGCCCTCGATTCGCTCGTCGGGCAGATACGCGGCATCGCGGCCATCGTGGGCTTCCCCGACTTCGCCAACGGGTCGGCCTACAACGCGGCCGCGCTCATCCACGGCGGCCACCTGCTCGGCGTCTACCGCAAGGTCGAGCTGCCCAACTACGGGGTGTTCGACGAGAAGCGCTACTTCGCCCCAGGCACCGGCTCGCTCCTCTTCGAGGTCAACGGCGTGCGGCTGTTCGTGACCATCTGCGAGGACGTGTGGGTGGCGGAGGGGCTGGCGGAGCGGCTGGCGCAGCGGAACCGGGCGCACGTGGTGGTGAACATCTCGGCCTCGCCCTTCCACGCCGGCAAGCTGGCCACGCGCCGCGAGGTCCTCGCCGCCTTCGCACGAAGGACCGGCGCATACGTGTGCTATAATAACCTTGTGGGGGGCCAGGACGAGTTGGTCTTCGACGGGGGAAGCCTGGTGATTGACCCCCGGGGAAAGCTGGCCGCATCCGCCGCAAGGTTCGAGGAGGACATGCTGCTGGTGGACCTCGCGCCGTTCGGCAAGGGCGAACCGGTCTCGCCCCGCGACACCAGCGGCCAGTGGGGCCGCCGCCTCGCCATCGAGTCGGCCAACAGCCGCGGGCTGGACCCCGTGCCGCCGCGCGTGGCCCCCGAGCTCGACCGCACGGAGGAGGTCTACAAGGCCCTCGTCCTCGGCACGCGCGACTACGTGCGCAAGAACCGCTTCAAGAAGGTGGCCATCGGGCTCAGTGGCGGGGTGGACTCCGCCCTCACCGCCGCCATCGCCGTGGACGCGCTCGGCCCGGCAAACGTTGTGGGGGTCACGATGCCGTCCCAGTTCACGTCGAGCGAGACGCTCTCGGACGCGATGCGTCTGGCGGCGAACCTGGGTATCTCCCTCCTCACGATCCCCATCGCCCCCATGTTCGCCTCCTACCTGGAGGCCCTTGAGGATGCGTTCGGCCCTGGCGCGCCGGGCATCGAGCGGGAGAATCTTCAGGCGCGCATCCGCGGCAACATTCTCATGGCGCTCTCAAACCGCCACGGCTGGCTCGTCCTCACCACGGGCAATAAGAGCGAGGTCGCGGTCGGCTACTGCACGCTCTACGGCGACACCGCGGGCGGCTTCGCCGTCATCAAGGACGTGCCGAAGACCCTCGTCTGGGAGCTCGCCGAACACGTGAACCGCAAGGCGGGCCGCGACGTCATCCCCTGCAGCATCATCGAGCGGCCGCCCACCGCCGAGCTCAAGCCGAACCAGAAGGACGAGGACTCGCTCCCGCCCTACCGCGTGCTCGACCCGATCCTGAAGGCCTACGTGGAGGAGGACAAGGCGCCCGAGGAGCTCGTGCCCCTCTGCCCCGACGTGGCGCGCCTGGCCGACGTGCTCCGCCGCGTGAACACCAGCGAGTACAAGCGGCGCCAGGCCCCGCCAGGCGTGAAGATCACCCCCAAGGCGTTCGGGCGCGACTGGCGACTGCCCATCACCAACCGCTATGGCAATGGCAGGCTGAAGGCCGCGGCACAGGCGGAGAAAAAATAGAACGGATCCGACCGATCCGACCGAGCGGACCGATAGAAGGGCCACTCAATGGCAGGCAGCCCGGAACAGGACGCCAACCAGCAAGGCAGCGACCCCGCCTGGCAACCCCACCCCTTTGGCCTCTACGACCCCGCCTTCGACCACGATAGCTGCGGAGTTGGCTTCATCGCGCGACTCGACGCCCAGCCCCACCACCAGATCGTGGCCGACGCCGTCCGCATCCTCGTGAACCTCGAACACCGCGGGGCCGTGGGCGGCGACAAGGCGACCAGCGACGGCGCAGGCATCCTGGTGCAGATACCCGACGAGTTCTTCCGGGCCGACTGCCCGGCCGAGGGCTTCCACCTGCCCGAGCCGGGCAACTATGCCGTCGGGATGGTCTTCCTCCCCGCCGACCGCGCGCAGGGCGAGCGGGCGATGAGCGCCCTTGAGCGCATCGCGCGGGCCGAGGGCTGCCAGGTGCTCGGCTGGCGCGACGTGCCGACCAACCCCGCCCCCCTCGGCGAGCTCGCCCGCGCCACGATGCCCGCCATCCGCCAGCTCTTCCTCGCGCGCGGCTTCGTGCCGCGCGACGCCTTCGAGCGCAAGCTCTACGTCATCCGCCGCGTGGCCGAGCGCGAGGCCGACGCCTGGGCCTGCCCCGAGCCAAGTCGAGGGGGCGACCCCGCCGAGCCATTCTACGTCGCAAGCCTCTCCTGCCGCACCATCGTCTACAAGGGCATGCTCGTCGGCACCCAACTGCCCGTCTTCTATCCCGACCTCTGCGACGCGCGGTTCGCCAGCCCATTCGCACTCCTCCACCAGCGCTACTCCACCAACACGTTCCCGAGCTGGCGGCTCGCCCAGCCCTTCCGCATGCTCGCCCACAACGGCGAGATAAACACCCTGCGGGGCAACGTGAACCGCATGCGGGCGCGCGAGGCCATGCTCGCAGGCGAGCTGTTCGGCGCCGACATCGAGAAGCTCAAGCCGGTGATTGACGAGCGGGGGAGCGACTCGGCGATGCTCGACAACGCCCTCGAGCTCCTCGTCCTCGGCGGCCGCTCCCTCCCACACGCCATGATGATGCTCGTCCCCGAGGCCTGGGGCGCAAAGTTCACCCTCGGCGAAGACCAGCGCGCCTTCTACGAGTTCCACTCCGCCATCATGGAGCCCTGGGACGGCCCCGCCGCCCTGGCCTTCACCGACGGCCGCTACATCGGCGCAACCCTCGACCGCAACGGCCTCCGCCCAGCACGCTACACCGTGACGCGAGACGGCCTCGTCGTCCTCGCTTCGGAAACCGGCGCCCTGGAGATTCCCCCCGACCGCATCCAGAGTCGGGGGCGGCTTCAGCCAGGACGCATGCTCCTGGTGGACCTCCAGCAGCACCGCATCATCCCCGACAACGAGAGCAAGAGCCGCATCTCGCGCCAGCGGCCCTACCGCCACTGGGTCAAGGACAACCGCATCGAGCTTCGGGGCCTCCTCGCCCCCGCCCAGCCGCCCGCCGAGGACCCGCGCGTGCTCCGCCAGCGCCAGCACGCCTTCGGCTACTCCGAGGAGGAGCTCAAGATGGTCATCTCGCCGATGGCCTCGCACGGCCAGGAGGCCGTCGGCTCGATGGGCAACGACGCCGCGCTCGCCGTCCTCTCCTCACGACCCCAGCTCCTCTTCGCCTACTTCAAGCAACTGTTCGCCCAGGTGACCAACCCGCCGATTGACCCGCTCCGCGAGGAGCTCGTGATGTCGCTGATGAGCTTCGTCGGCCGCCAGCGCAACCTCCTGGACGAAACGCCCGAACACTGCCGCCAGCTCAAGCTCCCCCACCCCATCCTCACGCCCGAGGACATGCTGCGGCTGCGGGGCGCGGAGAAAGACTCCAGGAGTCTTTTCTCCGCGGAAAAGACTCCTGGAGTCTTTTTCCGCTGCCGCGACCTCGACATCCTGTTCCCCGCCGGGGGCGACGGGAAGGCCCTGGAGGCGGCGATGGACGGCCTCTTCGCCCAGGCCGAGCAGCACGTCGCCGAGGGCGCGACCATCCTGGTCCTCACCGACCAGCGAGCGGACGCCGCCCGCGCTCCCATCCCCGTCCTCCTCGCCGCCGCAGGGCTCCACCACCACCTCATCCGCAAGGGCGCTCGCGGCTCCGCCGGCATCATCGTCGAGACCGGCGAGGCGCGCGAGGTCATCCACTTCGCTCTTCTCATCGCGTATGGCGTGAGCGCCATCTGCCCCTACCTGGCCTTCGCCACCGCACGCCAACTGGCCGAGGAGGGGCTTCTGGAGGCGCCCGTCAGCCCCGAGCAGGCACTCGACAACTACATCACCGCGATCAAGAAGGGCCTGCTCAAGACCTTCTCCCGCATGGGCATCTCCACCATCCGCAGCTTCCAGGGCTCTCAAATCTTCGAGGCGGTCGGCCTGGGGCGCGCCCTGGTGGACCGCTATCTCACGGGCACGGTCTCGCGGGTCGGCGGCATCGGCCTCGATGAGCTTGCCGCGGAGGCCAACGCCCGCCACCGCAAGGCGTTCCCGCCCCACGGCGAGCCGTCCCGCCTCCTCGACGTCGGCGGCGTCTACCACGTCCGCATCGGCGGCGAGAAGCACCGCCTCTGCCCCGAGGCCATCTACCTCCTTCAGCACGCCGTCCGCACGGGAAGCTACAAGGCGTTCAAGGACTACTCGCGGATCATGGACGAGCAGTCGGCCGCCGAGGTCACGCTCCGCAGCCTCCTGCGCTTCAAGACCACGGCGCCCGTGCCCATCGAGGAGGTCGAGCCCGTCGAGAGCATCGTCCGCCGCTTCACCACGGGCGCGATGTCCTTCGGCTCGATCAGCCAGGAGGCGCACGAGACGCTCGCTATTGCGATGAACCGCCTCGGCGCCGCCAGCAACTCGGGCGAGGGCGGCGAGGACCCCGACCGCTACCACCCCCGCACCAACGGCGACGATGCGAACTCCCACACCAAGCAGGTCGCAAGCGGCCGCTTCGGCGTGACCATCGAATACCTCACCAGCGCCAACGAACTCCAGATCAAGATCGCCCAGGGCGCCAAGCCAGGCGAGGGCGGACAGCTCCCAGGCCACAAGGTCTCGAAGGACATCGCCCGCGTCCGCCACACCACGCCAGGCGTCACCCTCATCTCGCCCCCGCCGCACCACGACATCTATTCCATCGAGGACATCAAGCAGCTCATCTACGACCTCAAGGTGGCGAACCCCCAGGCGCGGGTCTCGGTCAAGCTCGTCTCCGAGGCGGGCGTGGGCACCGTGGCGGCGGGCGTGGCCAAGGCCAAGGCCGACATGGTGCTCATCTCGGGCCACGACGGCGGCACGGGCGCATCTCCCCTCACCGCCATCAAGCACACGGGCCTCCCCTGGGAGCTTGGCCTCGCCGAGACCCAGCAGACCCTCGTCGCCAACCGCCTCCGCGACCGCATCAGGGTGCAGGTGGACGGCCAGCTCCGCACGGGGCGCGACCTGGCGGTCGCCGCGCTCCTCGGCGCCGAAGAGTTCGGCTTCGGAACCATCGCACTCGTCACCCTCGGCTGCGTCATGCTCCGAAAGTGCCACCTCAACACCTGCGCCGTCGGCGTCGCCACGCAGGACAAGGAGCTGCGCGCCCGCTTCGCCGGCAAGCCCGAGCACGTGATGAACTTCATGCGCTTTATCACCCAGGAGCTCCGCGAGCACATGGCCGCCCTGGGCTTCCGCACGGTGGACGAAATGGTCGGCCGCTGCGACCTGTTGGAGGCCGCCCCTCTGGCCGGCCACTGGAAGGCGGAGACCCTCGACCTTGCCCCTCTCCTGGCCGTGCCGAAGGCGGCGAACGGCGGCGCCGTCCGCCGCACGCGCGCGCAGGACCACGAGCTGGAGGCGCACCTCGACAACGAGCTGGTCCGCCTGGCGGCGCCGGCTCTAAAGAACAAGAAGCCTGTGGCCATCGAGCTGCCCGTCCGAAACGTCCACCGCACCATCGGCGCAATGCTCAGCGGCGCCATCACCAGGCAGTTTGGCGCCAGGGGCCTGCCGAAGGACACCATCGCCGTCCACCTGAAGGGCTCCGCTGGCCAGAGCCTGGGCGCCTTCCTGGCCCCTGGCGTAACCATCCGCGTCGAGGGCGACGCCAACGACTACCTGGGCAAGGGCCTCTCCGGCGGCCACATCATCGTCGTCCCGCCCGCCGAGGCCACCTTCGCCCCAGGCGAGAACGTCATCGCCGGAAACGTCTGCCTCTACGGCGCCACGCGCGGCGAGGTCTACATACACGGCATCGCCGGCGAACGCTTCGCCATCCGAAACTCCGGAGCAAAAGCCGTCGTCGAGGGTGTCGGCGACCACGGCTGCGAGTACATGACCGGCGGAACCGTCGTCGTCCTTGGAACCACCGGCGTCAACTTCGCCGCCGGAATGTCGGGCGGAGTCGCCTACGTCTTCAACGACACCGGCCTCTTCGACACCCGCTGCAACCTGGACATGGTGGACCTCGAGAGCGTGTGGACGCCCGCCGACAAGGGCGACCTGGGCGCGCTCCTTGAGACCCACCTCAAGCTCACCGGCAGCCCCCGAGCCAAGCGCATCCTCGACAACTGGGAGGCCTGCCTCCCCCTCTTCGTCAAGGTCATGCCCATTGACTACCGCCGCGTCCTCGAACGCATGCGGATGGAAGAAGACACCGAAAAGGAAACCGTCTCGGCCACGGAAGAGGTCTATCATGCATAAGGCAAGAAGCAAAAGGCAGAGGGCAAAAGACAGAAGGCAAAAGTGACAAGGCAAAAGGCAAAGGGCAAAAGGCAAGGCGGAAGAATGGAGAAGCAGAAGGCAACAGGCAAGAAGGAGAAGACGCAGGCCAGAAGGACTCTGCCTGGCGTCCTTCTTGCTCTGACTTACCACTTTTGCCTTCTGCCCTTTGCCTTTTGCCTTTCCTCTCTTGATTGGACACCCAATGGGTAAGCCGACCGGGTTCCTGCAATTCGAGCGTCAGGACCCGCCCAAGCGCCCTGTCGAGGAGCGGGTGCACGACTACCAGGAGATCGAGGAGCGTTTGCCCGTCCGCGCGCTGGAGACCCAGGCCGCCCGGTGCATGGACTGCGGCGTGCCCTTCTGCCACTCCTTCGGCTGCCCCGTGAGGAACCTCATACCCGACTTCAACGACATGGTCTACAAGCGCCAGTGGCAGCGGGCGCTCGACCTCCTCCACGCCACGAACAACCTGCCCGAGGTCACGGGCCGCGTCTGCCCCGCCCCGTGCGAGGCCGCCTGCACCCTTGCCATCAACCAGCCGCCCGTCTCCATCAAGCAGATCGAGCTTCAGATCATCGAGCGCGGCTTCGAGCGGGGCTGGGTACAGCCCGAGCCCGCCCCCGTCAAGAGCGGCAAGAAGGTCGCCATCATTGGCTCCGGGCCGACTGGCCTCGCCGCCGCCCAGCAGCTCGCCCGCCAGGGCCACGAGGTGGTGGTCTTCGAGAAGGCCGACCGCGTCGGCGGCATCCTCCGATACGGCATCCCCGACTTCAAGCTGGAGAAGTGGGTGATAGACCGCCGCCTCGAGCAACTGCGCGCCGAGGGCGTGGTCTTCGAGACAAACGTCGAGGCCGGCCTCGACGTCTCCCCCCGCTACCTCCGCCGCACGTTCGACGCCATCCTCATCGCTGCCGGCGCCCGTGTTCCGCGCGACCTCAAAATCCCAGGCCGCGACCTCGACGGCGTCCACTTCGCCATGCGCTACCTCACCCAGCAGAACCGCCGCAACGCGGAAAAAGACACCCGCTGTCTCTTGTGCGAAGCACCCGGAGGGCCGTTCCGGCAAAAGACAGCGGGTGTCTTTTTCCGCGACGGCGACGACGCCATCCACGCCGCGGGCAAGAACGTCGTCGTCATCGGCGGAGGCGACACCGGGGCCGACTGCATCGGCACGGCCCGACGCCAGGGCGCGAAGGAGATCGTCCAGATCGAGCTCCTCCCCGAGCCGCCCCGCGACCGCCCGTCCGACAACCCCTGGCCCACCTGGCCCCGCACCATCCGCTCCTCCACCTCGCACGAGGAGGGCTGCGAGCGCCTCTGGAGCATCGGCGCGAAGGAGTTCATCGGCGAGGACGGCCGCCTCACGGGCCTCCGCTGCGTCAAGCTCGAATGGGCGGATGGCAGCTTCAGCGAGGTCCCCGGCTCCGAGTTCACGATCAAGGCCGAGCTCGCCCTCCTCGCGATGGGCTTCATCCGCGTCGAGCATGGCCCCCTCATCGAGCACTTCGGCCTCGAGGTCAGCGACCGCGGCGCCCTGAAGGTAGGCGCCAACCACATGACCACCGCCCCGGGCGTCTTCGCCGCCGGCGACAGCGTGCTGGGCGCCTCCCTCGTCGTCCGTGCCATCGCCCTGGGCCGCGAGGCCGCCGCCGCCATCGGCAGATTCCTCCGTCCCTGACCCCAAGAGCGCATAAGAGCAACGTGTCGCCAGAACGGGCGCAGTAACGGATTTGCACGCGCCACCGAACGCCACCCCATTGCCTCCGCGGAACGCATCTTGCTGGGGCCAAGGCTGGCCGCCACTCCGCGGCCTTACCCGTCATCATCCGCGAGGGCGCGACCTCAGCTTCCGCCCTCCGTCGAGCCCGAGCGGGGGCACTTGGCCGGAAGAGGGCCGCCTGCTGGCACGAAGATAATTGCAGAGTCATATGACTCTGCAATTATCTTCTCAAGCCCCCATGCCGGCCAGTG
>Ga0194110_10000523_pt1 | contig 49661 bp, 43 predicted proteins | sample TA2Kig1200mmetaG_FD_146192 | JGI IMG/M metagenome (GOLD analysis project Ga0194110, IMG submission 146192) | Freshwater microbial communities from Lake Tanganyika, Tanzania - TA2015032 Kigoma Deep Cast 1200m | ecosystem: Environmental > Aquatic > Freshwater > Lake | place: Tanzania: Lake...
CTGCTATGAAAAGTTTTTTGCATGGCGCAATTTATCGAGTATTATCAATTTGTTGTGCTGGTTACAGGGGCCCACCCTACCGAACTTTTCATGCTTTGCGGGTGAGCCGAAGGCTCATGAGGAACTGCTATGAAAAGTTCCTTATCCCCCCTCTCCCCCGGCGGGGGAGAGGGCTGGGGTGAGGGGGAGAACTTTTCATGCTTTGTGAGTGGGCCTCAGGCCCATGAGCAACTGCTATGAAAAGTTTTTTGCATGGCGCAATTTATCGAGTATTATCAATTTGTTGTGCTGGTTACAGGGGCCCACCCTACCGAACTTTTCATGCTTTGCGGGTGAGCCGAAGGCTCATGAGGAACTGTCTTGAAAAGTTCTTGGTGGCGCCGGCATCTTGCCGGTGCAGCGCACAGGCTGGAAGCCTGTGCCACCCAAGACAAAGGCGGCGGGCAGAGACGCCCGCCCCACCGCCCTTTTCATGGGTTACGGGTGGGCCAACGGCCCGGGCGCGACTGCTTGGGAACCGGATTGCCCGCAAAGCTCTGCTTTGCTCCTCTGCTCCAGTTCACCAATATGCTCCAAGCCAGTGCTGTCCGGGCGATTTTTGCCCACAAGGCATCTCTGACAAGGACAATGCCTTCTATCCTTGATACTTCGGCCCTGAGAGGAAAGGAGGCGCATGTCAAAAAGGCCTCCGGACCTGGAATAGCCTTCCTCTCAGGCTCCCTCCCCCTGGATGGGGGAGGGCTGGGGTGGGGGTGGCGAAATTATTTGTAATGACAAGGAGTTGCTTTCTTCGCCCCCCTCCCCCAACCCCCTCCCACCGGGGGGAGGGGGCTTAAAAACCGCGTTCATGCAAAATCCTTACCGGACAGGCCTGGCTCCGAGCAATAGTTCATCACAACCCCGGGGGGCCGTCAAGCCGCGCCGGCCGCGGCCCGCAGTTCGGCAAAGCAGGCCTCCCCGAAGGCCCGGGCCTTGTCGTTGCGGTAGTCCGCGGCCACGCCCTGAGTCACCCGCTGGGCCGGCGAGGTGTCCAGCTTAACGTGGCTCACCTGCATCTCCCACAGGGCCATGGCGGGGCTGGCCTCCATGGGGTCCCTGACCGGCCGCATGACGCCCTTGATCCCCATGACCACGTCGTCTGCGGCCATGATTTGCAGACAGACCCTGCCGTCCCGGGCCAGGTTGGCCGAAGTGAGGCTGTTTTTCAGCATGCCCAGGAGGAGCGTTTTGTCATCTGCGGCATAGATCAGAGACACCGGACAGGTGTGGGGCCCGCCGTCTGCGCCCACCGTGGCCAGGACCGCGATGATGCGGTTGGGGTTGTCGTTAAAGAGTTTTCCCAAATCCACCAGGCGCTCGTCGCCCGGTTTGCCCACCTTCACCTGCAATGAATCTCCCAGCATTTTGCTCATGACCGCCTCCCGTGTGCAGATGGCGGGCGGAGCCCGCCCTACTTTCCTTCCTTTAGGGCATGTTTGAAGGGGTATGTTCGCACCCGCGCCGGAATCGGTGGCACCGGCGTCCCGCCGGTGGCGGGCTCACTTTCCTGACAACGCCTGCAACCGCGCCAAGATCTCCCCCGGCGTGATCAGCTTCCCGTCAATGCGGTTCAAGGTCTCCACCTTGGTCATCCCCTGGTTGACGCGCTTCACCTCCCGGGACATCTGGCCCCTGTTCAATTCGGGCACCAGCACGGCCCGGACCCGCCCCAGGTGCGGCTCCACCAATCGCCGGGGGAAGGGCCACAGGGTGATCAGTTTCAGCAGGCCGGCCTTGAGGCCCTGGGCCCGGGCGTCGGCCACCGCCCGCCGGGCGGAGCGGGCCACGGAGCCGTAGGCGATGACCAGCAGCTCCGCATCATCCGTCAGATATTCCTCCACCATCTGGATGTCGTGGAAATGCTGGCTGATCTTGCGGAACAGCCGGTTCAGGAGGGGCGCGATCTCGTCGGGCCGCTCCGTGGGGAAGCCACGCACGTCGTGCACCAGGCCGGTGACGTGGTAGCGGTAGCCCTCGCCGAAAGCGGGCAGGGGCGGCACCCCCCGGGGCGTGTCCTCGTAAGGGATGAACCATTCGGGGGGCGCGCCGGGCCTGGGGCGCTCCAACACCTGGAGCTCCCCCGGCCGCGGCAGCACGATCTTTTCCCGGGTGTGGGCCACCACTTCGTCGGACAGGATAATCACCGGGGTGCGGTAGGTTTCAGAGAGATTGAAGGCCTTCACCGTGAGCGCAAAGCACTCCCAGGTGGTGGACACGGACAGCGCGATGATGGGGTGGTCGCCGTGGGTCCCCCAGCGGGCCTGCTGCACGTCGCCCTGGGAAACGTGGGTGGGCAGCCCGGTGGAGGGCCCGGCCCGCATGACGTTCACCACCACGCAGGGCACTTCGGCCATCACCGCAAAGCCCAGGTTCTCCTGCATGAGCGAAAAGCCCGGGCCGCTGGTGGCGGTCATGCTTTTCACCCCGGCCAGGGACGCGCCGATGATGGCGCCCAGGGAGGCGATTTCGTCCTCCATCTGGATAAAGGTGCCGCCCAGGGCCGGCAGCTTCAAGCTCATGACCTCGCTGATCTCCGTGGCGGGGGTGATGGGGTACCCGGCAAAAAACCGGCACCCGGCATAGAGCGCGCCTTCCACCATGGCTTCGTTGCCCTGGAGGAGCAAAGGGCGGGGGGACGGGGGAGTGGTTTCGGGCATGGGCGTATGGGAGCAGCTTTCAGGTTCCAGGTTTTAGGTTCTGGGTTTTGGGTTCTGGGAATGTGTAGGGTGCGCACTGCGCACCTTTTTCATAATGCAGAACATTATTGAGTACAATCATTTCAGTTAATATGAATGTTGTTCACTATTATTTCCCTAGATTAAGATGATTAATTTCTTTAGTAATTGCATATTCAAGTATTTCTCTGCCAAAATAAAGATTGTTCATTTGTTCACTATTTAATTCTAATACATTTCCATGTATTAGCTTTGATCTAATTTTATAAATTTTTTTAAATTGGTCTTTTAATGATTTACGTCCCTTTATATCTGGACTAACAAGATAAGAGCATCTATCGGCAAGAGTTTCAACTAATGGACTAATAGAGATATCATCCCCCAATAATGCTTCAAGTCCTATACAAATTTGCAAAAACGCCATTGTTTGGTTCTCTACAATATAAGAATTAAAGCACCATTCAATTGCCGATTTTACTCTTTTTGTTTCGTCAGCTTCGCATTCAATTAATTGCACTACCTTTTTTAAAATACTAGCTATTGCAATTTCAAATTTACCTTTTTCTTTAGCTTTCTTTAAGTAATCATTTTCAAAATTAAAATATATATTATTGAGAAATTTACTAAAATCAAATGGGAGTTCTGTTTCAACAAGCTTATAAGACTCATTTGTTAGGTCTTCGCTTATAACACTAATTTTTCGAATATGGTAGTGATTTCTAAATGCTGCCATAGTTAAGGCCCCAACCATAGGAGATATAGGTTTAAATAATTTTAAAAAAATTGCCTGGTGGAGAAGTACCTTAAAATTACCGATAACTCTTTTTAGACAAATACTCTCAAGCCTTTTCCCAATATATCCAGTTAAGTATTGTCGAAAATAAATTGTGTTTGGTTGTAATTTGTTAAATCTAAATAATCCCGTGGAGTACCCACCGGGAATTTGGCTTTCATCTTTAAATATTATTAATGATATTTCTTTACTTAATTCTATATTCTCAGGTTGGTCTTCTAAATTATTTATTAATGGAATATAAATATTATATGATCTTGGAATACTAATAATATAATCTTTAATATCTTCGGTCAGGGAATTACTTTTTCTCTCTCCTAATATATCCCATATGTTCCCATTTAATTTATCACCTGCATCCACTTTTTCTTTTATAGCTTCATAAACCATGTCATAAAAGATTAAATAGATATCTAAATGGTCAATCCATTCTTTCTTATGTTTAATAACTTCATCTGAAAGTGACTTGAGGTGCACAGCAAACGAATCATATTGAGGCCAATTATTTTCAATATAACAATTTATCAAAGTTCCTTTTATTTTATTTTCAATTTTTGAAATGGCTTTAGGATGTAACATTTTTCTTTCCTTATCAAGTATTTGAACAAACGTTTTTATAGTTTACAAGTTTCCCTGCTCGTTCCCAAGTTGTACTTGGGAACGAGGGAAATGGACCACGCTCAGCCGCCGTGGCCATAGCCGGTGGGGGACAGGCTGCGGCGGCCGGCCTTCATTTTGCCCTTAACAAGCCGATGGACCACGGCCCGGTCCCGGTGGCCCTGTCTGAGCTTTTTCACCAGGCGTTCGTCTTGCAGCATCCCCCAAAGTTGCGCCTGGCCCTCAGGGGTGTCGAGATGAGATATTTTATCATTTACTGCGCTAAAGGGCGGCAGTCCGGCCAGCCGCTCCCGGAAATATCGCTCCAGGACCCGGTGAGGGATGAGGCGCGGGGCGTCCGGCGGTGGGGTGGGGGCAGGTTCTTCCCCCACGTCGGCCTCCTCCAGGAGTTCCTGGACAAGATTGGCGAAGTCCAGGTAGCAGGCGCCCTGGTCGAAGAGGTAGAAGGCGCTGACCAGCCGCTCCCGCTCCCACATCTGTTTGAGCCGCGCCATGACCTCGGCCCGGGCCGGGGAGAGGGTGAGCGGCCGCCGCAGACAAAGATACTCCCGGAAATGCTCGCTGGCCGCGTGCGCCGTGAGGGTCCCTTCCGCCGCCAGGTATTCGGGGAACAGGATGCAGGCCAGGGGCCGCACCGGGTAGACGGCGCACAGGTCGTCCGCCAAAAATTCACAGGGTTTCTGAAGTTTCAGGGCCACGATCCGGATCCAGTCGTCCCGGCCGTCGGTCAGGAGGCCCAGGGTAACATACCGCCGCAAGGCCGCCGACACCGGCTCGCCCAGGTGCATCGCAACCCCCAGCAGATCCACCAGGCTCACCGGCACCTGCAAATCCGGATGCTTACAGCCGGGGCGGGTGCACTCCGGGTCGCAGCGGAAGTCCGACTCCAGGGAGGCCAGGCGCGCCCGGGCGCGGAAATGGCCGGCAAGCCGGGCGGGGGGGTCTGCGGCTGATGAAACCTTCATGAGTCCCTGGAGCCTCACCCCCGGTCAGGAAAATTTGTCACAGAGGGCTTCAGACCCGGCCCTGCCGGATGGTGCTTTTCATGGCTACGGTCTAAGAGGTCCGCTCACCGCCAAGCATGAAAATGCCTCTTGCCAAGCACCACCTCCACCACGGCGGATAGAGCGCGCTGATGAGAGCTATTCCATAAGAAACCTTCGGGCGCTAATCCGCCTCTTGCGCCGAAGCCTGCTGCCGGCTTTCCCGGACGCTGACGGCGAAGTCCGGGCAGTGCAGTTCGCACCAGCCGCAGCCGGTGCAGCGTTCGGGACGGGTGATCTGCGGCCGGCCCTTGTCGTCCATCTCCAGGCAGCCCCGGGGGCAGAACGCGGCGCACAGGCCGCATTCCTTGCACCAGGCCCGGTAGATGTCGATGTGATAGGTCTTGTGAGGTTTGGCTTCCCCTTCGGGCGCGGCTTCGCCGGCCGGAACGGAGGCAGGCGGCTCCGGCAGGGAGACAGGTGGCTCCGGCGGTCGCTTCCGTCGTCCGGTCATGTGGTCATCCGTCGGTTACGGGGCGCGGGGCGCACCCTGCATGTCTTTGCGGTCGGTGGCGGCACCGGCTGAAGCCTGCGGCTGCCGTAACGGTCCCCGGATCGCAGGCCGGTGCAGGACGCACCCTAGGGCCGGTCGGTGGGCTTCACCTTCCAGGACCACAGTTGGGGAGCGAAGCGCCATCCCGCCTCGATGACCGTCTTGAGCACGGGGTCTTTAATATCGGCCACGTCGAAGCGGTAGTCGTAAATGGCGCCGACCTCCAGGGGATCCAGGGATTTGAGGCCCGCGGCGTAGGCCCGCTCTTTCCGGGCCAGGACGATACCGCCGAAATAAGTCCGCTGATAGTGGACCTGGGGTCCCACCCCCCACTGGACGGTCCCTTCCTGTTCGAAGGCCCGGACTTCGTGGCGGCTCTCATCCAGGGTCAGGCGCAGCCGATAGGACTTGGACAGTCCCGCCTTCTGGAAGATTTCCCACCAGGTGGCGTCCACCAGTTTCCATTCGGCGGCCAGGTCGGAATCCCGGCCTTCGGCCACCGTGAAGGGGCGCTTGGGGTCGTTGAGGGCCAGCAGCCGGTCGACGAGCTCCCGGCGGCTCACCGGGGTGACGCCGGGTTCGGGATTGACGGCCATCCAGGCGGCCACTTTGTTCATCATGACGTAGGTGCCCGCCAAACCGACGATGAAAAAGACGGGGATGATGAGCCAGAAGTAAGTCAGGAAGGCTTTGCCGGTGGGCCCGGAGGCCATGCCCCCCAGCCGGGATTGCTCCAGGAGGCGGTTCAGGCTTTCCGGTCCGGGGGCCTCGGCAATGAAGAGCCAGGGCCCGCTGGTCCAGGCCAGGCCATCCAGCTTGTCGCCCTGGTAGGCGCCGTGGCCGCTCCGGCTGAAGGTGCTGATCCCTGTCCGGGGGGCCCGTTTGGTGTCCGCCTGCTCCTGGATCCAGGCCTTGAGAGCGTTCAGGGCATAACCGCTGCGGCCGTAGCGCAGGGCGAGGAGGCGGGCGCCGTCCGGGTTCCGCACCTCCATACCTTCCTGGGAGTTAAGGTAGGTGAAGGCGTTGGGGCTCTCCCCCCCCAAAAGGTCCGCTATGTCGGCCTCGGGTGGGGTCATGGGCCGATCCAGGATGGGGTGGGTCTCGGCGCAGCCCATTGCGGTCAGGAGAAGGAGCGCCATCACCGACGCCGTCCACAGAATGGTCCTGGTCCAAAACATGCACACCCTCCTCGTGGTGAATGGGTTTCCGCTAATATTATCGGGTGCGAGCCGTTTTGGGGAGATTTTTTCGCTGCGGCGGCGTCTCCCTTCCCGGACGGCCCCCTTCCGGGCCGGGCCGATCCGGACAAAACTCGGGTCACCCCGCGGCGGCCATGATCTGCACGTAGAGGTGGACGCCATAGAGAAACACCAGGACAAAGGCCCCCAGGCTGAGGACGCGCATGGTCTTGTGCTGGGGGCGGTAGGTCATTTCGGCCACGGCGATGCCGGTCATGAGGAGGGCCAGGAGCGCGGTGCCGCCGTGGACCGGGGCCACCCCGGCCAGGATGGGCCCCTCCAGGTAAAACAGGTCCACAATGGCCACAAAGGCGCAGTTGATGATAATGCTGCCCAAAAGATCGCCCACGGCCAGGTCCACGGCCCCCAGGCGCAGCGCGCCGACGGTCACCACCAGCTCCGGGGCGGTGGTCACCAGGGCCACGAAGATGGTGCCCACCGCGGAGAGGTGCCACTCCAGGGCCTGGGCCAGGCCCGTGGCCACCCGGGGGAGCCAGGTGGCCATGACCACTACCACCAGGGCATGAAGGCAGAAGTTCGCCAGAGCAGTGTTCAGGGAGACGTGGGGGTAAAGTTGGGCCTCCTCTTCCTTGCTCAGGTATTCCCGGCGCTCCCGTCGGTGAAAGCGAAAGGTGGCCTGCATGGCCAGGAGATAACAGGCCAGCAGCAGGGGCGTCGACGCCCCCACATGGCCCAGGCGGAAGGTTCCGGCCGCGGCCGGCAGAGTAAGTGCCAGACCGATGACCGCCAGCAGTATCAGGGCGAAGCCCGCGGCGATGAGGTGCCCCCGGGCCGCCGCGGTGAGCAGGGGGGCGGGGGGATAAATGAGGTCCGACAGGGCCAGGAGCAGGAGGTTCAGGACGCAGGCCCCCAGAAGGTTGCCCACCGCCACGTCCGGGACCTTGACCCAGGTGACGGCGCTGAGGCCCGAAACCAGCTCGGGCAGCGAGGTGATGGCCGCGACCACGGCCAGCCCCATCCAACTGCGGCCCAGACCGGTCTTTTCCGCCAGTACGTCCCCCCAGCGGGAGAGTTGGGTGCCGGATACGGCGATGGCGGCCAGGCAAAGAGTGAATTGAAGCCAGACGCTCCCCAAGGCGCTAACCTTTCTGGCGCATGAGGAAATTCCGCAGGATCTGCAGCCCGGCCTGGGTGAGGATGGACTCCGGATGAAACTGCACCCCGAAGATGGCGTGGGTCCGGTGGCGCAGGCCCATGATCTCCCCCACCGCGGTCTGGGCCGAGACCGCCAGGCAGTCGGGCAGCGTCTCCCGGGCGACGATGAGGGAGTGGTAGCGCGTCGCCTCAAAAGGGGTGGGGATGCCCTGGAAGAGGTCCCGCCCGTCGTGGTAGATGAGGGAGGTCTTGCCGTGCATCAGCCGGGGGGCCCGCACCACCTCCCCGCCGAAGGCCGCGCCGATGGCCTGGTGCCCCAGACAGACGCCTAAAATGGGCAGCCGTCCGGCAAAGTGGCGGATGGCCGCCACCGAAATGCCCGCCTCGTTGGGGGAACAGGGCCCGGGGGAGATCACCAGGTGGCCGGGAGCCAGTTCCTCGATCCCCGCCAGGTCGATGGCGTCGTTCCGATAGACCTTCACCTCTGCCCCCAACTGCCCGAAATACTGGACTAAATTGTAGGTGAAGGAGTCATAGTTGTCGATCATGAGCAACATGGAACACCTGTGGTTAGGTTTTGGGTTTTAGGTTTGGGTTTTGGGTGTCAGGTGTCAGGCGTCAGGTGTCAGGTGTCAGGCGTCAGGTGTCAGGTGTCGGCTTGCAGCTTTGCCTTTCAGCTTCCGGAGACTCGTTCCCCAGCTCCTGCTTGGGAACGCCATTGTTCCCCCAAGCTCTGCTTGGGTACCTTATGCTCTTTGCCTGGCCTCACCTGATTTCCAGGTCACTCCGGCCAAGCAGGAGCTTGGCGGGCAAACCGGTTCCCAAGCAGGAGCTTGGGAACCAGTGGCAAAATCCAGAACCCAAAACCCAGAACCTAAAACCTGGCACTTGGCACCTGGCGCCCGCCCCCCTCACCACAAGCCCTCCGCCGCCATTTCCAGCGCCCGCATGAGGGCCCGGGCCTTGTTGACGCATTCCTGGTGTTCCCGGACGGGGTCCGAGTCGGCCACCACGCCGGCCCCCACCTGGAGGAAGACCCGGTCGTCCGTCACCGTGAAACTGCGGATGGTGATGCAGAAATCCAGGTTGCCGCTCAGTCCCAGGTAGCCCACGGCCCCGGCGTAGGGTCCCCGGCGGGTGGGCTCCAGCTCTTCGATGATCTCCATGGCCCGCACCTTGGGCGCGCCGGTGACGGTGCCCGCCGGGAAGGTGGCGGCCAACAGGTCGATGCCGTCTTTGTCGGCCGCCAGCTCCCCCTCCACCTGGGAGACGATGTGCATGACGTGGGAGTAGCGCTCCACGGTGAACAGCTCCGGGACGTGGACGCTGCCGATGGCGGCCACCCGGCCCACGTCGTTGCGGCCCAGGTCCACCAGCATGAGATGTTCAGCCCGCTCCTTGGGGTCGGCCAACAGCTCCGCCTCCAGGGTCTGGTCCTCTTCGGGCGTAGCCCCCCGGGGGCGGGTGCCGGCGATGGGGCGGTAGGTGATGTGGCCGTCCTCCAGGCGCACCAGGATTTCCGGGGAGGCCCCCACCAGCTTGAGGGCTCCCAGGTCCAGGTAAAACATGTAGGGAGAGGGGTTGATGCAGCGCAGGGCGCGGTACAGGTCCAGGGGGTCGTGGCCCAGGGAGGTTTCGAAGCGCTGGGAGAGCACCACCTGGATGGCGTCGCCGGCGGCGATGTACTCTTTGGCCCGGCGCACCATGACTGCAAATTCCTCCTGGCAGACATTGGGGGTGAGGAGGCCCTTCGCCTGACCCGCAGGGGGCTCGGCGGCCGCCACCGGCCGGCGCAGGCGGGCGATGATGCCGTGGATGTCGGCCACGGCCCGGTCGTAGTGCTCCTGGGGGGATTGCTCCGGCGTCAAATGCACCAGGGCCACCACCTTGATGGTCTGGCGCAGGTTGTCGAAAATGAGGAGCTGGTCCGCCAACAGAAACCGGGCGTCGGGCAGCCCCAGAGAGGCCGTGCGCTCGGGCAGGCGCTCGATGAAGCGCACCATGTCGTAGCCCAGAAACCCCACCAACCCGCCCCAGAAGCGGGGCAGACCGGGAACCGGCACCGGCCGGAAGCCGGAGAGCAGCCGCCGCAAATGCTCCAGGGGACTGACGCCCGGGTCCAGCACTTCAAATTCGCCGCGCCGTTCCAGAACGGATTGGCGGTCCTTGACTTCAAAAACCAGGGAGGGATGGAAGCCCAGGAAACTGAAGCGGCCCCACTTCTCGCCCCCCTCCACGCTCTCCAGCAGGAAGGAGGGCTCCCGCCCCCGCAGTTTTTTGTAGGCCGACACCGGGGTTTCCAGGTCTCCCAAAATCTCCCGGTACACGGGAATGAGATTGCCCTGGGCCGCCGACTGCCGGAAGCCGGGAAAATCAGGAACGACCATGTGTGACTCCCGAAGGTGATTTTTGCGGGAAGGGGCCAGGGGCCGGGGTCATCTCCCTGGTCACCCCCACCAACACAACAAAAAAACCGTGACCTCCCGGGCCACGGCTTTTCTATCACACAAACCGGGCCCCTCCCGTGAGGGGCCCCAAACATCTGGACATGGTCCGGCGGGCGCGCCTCACGGGCTCCAGAGCAGGCGCCGCCAGCACCAGGTTTTGTCATCCAGGGGTGCAGACTGCATACGTTTGCCTCTTCTGGGTGTATATGTAAACTGTCCGGCGGTGTCAACGGTTTTTTTCTCCTCGCGATTCTGCCGGATGAACCGCCGGAGATGGGATAAAATCAAACTTGTGAACTAAAACAACATGTTAGCCATGTCCCTCTATTTGTCGCCGCAGGCTTTGACGTGAAAACCCGATGACCCGCTGGAAAGCCGTGACCCTGTGGTTCACACCCGGAGCCATGCACATTGCGGGTGTCCTGCCTGGGCTTTTCATCGCCTCCCATTGCCGTCATTGCCCGCTTTTCCCCGGTCCTCCCCTCGTCGTGACGCCATCCGTGGGCGCCTCGCCGGTCACCGTGTCCTGCCGCCACAGTTTCTGCTCCCGGACGGGCTCCTGGCGGTGTTCGCAGGGGTCGAAGCCGCACACCGGACAGGCGGGCCGCTCGCAGGGGTCCAGGTGGATGAGCACGTCCGCCCGGCCCTGAAAATGCTCGTCAAAGATGCGCTCCAGTTCCTTGACTTCCTGGTGAGCCGTCTCCAGAGACAGGTCCCGGGGCAGGATGAGGTGGAAGTCCAGGAGCACCCGGTCCCCGGAGCGCCGGGCCCGCAGGCGGTGCACGTCGATCCAAACGCACTTGCGGTGCTCCCGCAGGACGCCGGCGATCTCCTCCAGCAGGGCGGGGTCCGAGGCGTCCATCAGGCCCGAGGACGACTCCCGCAGCAGCCGGGCGCCGGTGACGAGGATATTGACGCCCACCAGCAGGGCCACCGCGCCGTCCAGCCAGAGCCAGCCGGTCCACCAGACCAGGGCCAGCCCCGCCAATACCCCGACGGAAGTGATGACGTCGGTCAGGATGTGTCTGCCGTCGGCCACCAGGGCCAGGGAGCCGGTGCGGCGCCCCACCTGCACCAGGACAAATCCCAACAGGAGGTTCACCCCGGTGATGCCCAGGATGAAGAGCAGGCCCCGCTCCAGGTGGGGCAGGGGGCGGGGCTGCCAGAGCTGCGGCCAGGCCTGGTAGGCGATGCCCAGGGCTGCCAGGATGATGAGCGCGCCCTCAAAGCCGGCGGAGAAATACTCCACCTTGCCGTGGCCGTAGGGGTGGGAGGCGTCGGGGCTCCGGGCCGCCAGCCAGATGCTGAAAAAGGCGAAGCCCGAGGCCACCACGTTGATGATGGACTCCAGGGCGTCGGAGAGGATGGCGACGGAGCCGGTCAGCCCGTAAACGTAGAATTTCAGGCCCATGAGGACCAGGCTCACCAGGAAGGAGGCGCTGATGGCCCAGAGGTTGAGCCGTTCCCGCTTCCCGTCGGTGAAGACAAACCCCTCGTCCGACACTGGGGCGCTCCTGTGTGAAAAGGTCCTGTAGGGTGCGTCTGACGCACCCTCAACCCGGATGTGGCGGCGGGCACGGAGGCCCGCCCCATCTGTTCTTTTTGTTCAGCCGAGGCCGGCGGCCGCGGGCCGCCCTATGAGCTGCATCTGGACACCCGGGGGCGGGCGTCCCTGCCCGCCGCCAGCCCCTGTCCATGGTGCGCTACGGAACTGATGGTTCGGCCAAGCTGAGCTTGGAGGGCAAGCCAGTTCCCAAGCTGGAGCTTGGGAACCATAAAAATTTTTCAAAGGTCCTGCTTCGAAAAGTTTTTTGTAGGGTGCGCACTGCGCACCGTAAGGATGCTTAACTTTTCATAATTTATGGGTGAGCCCAAGGACCATGAGGAACTGCTCTGAACAGTCGCGCCTGAGCCTGCCGGGTTCTCTCCAAAAGGATGAAAACCTTTGGTGGCGCAGGCTTCCAGCCTGCGCAGGAACACCTGGGGTCGGGTGTCATCCATGGCTATAGGGCGTGCCGTGCACGCCGAGGCCGGCGGCCGCGGGCCGCCCTATGAGCTGCATCTGGACACCCGGGGGCGGGCGTCCCTGCCCGCCGCCAGCCCCTGTCCATGGTGCGCAGTGCGCACCCTACTGAAAATCCCCCCTGATCCCCCTTTACAAAAGGGGGGAATTTTAAGGAATTTTGGGCCACTTAACCTATCAGTACAAAAACCCAAAACCCAGAACCTAGAACCTAAAACCCAGAACCCAAAACCTAAAACCCAAAACCTGATGGAATCGTAAAAAGTAAAAAAGGCCGTACTATCTCCAAAAGGTGGCTCTCGCTGCCATTGATAACTGATTGATTTGCCTCATTAACCCCCTCTCCATCTTGGGGGAGAGGGCTGGGGTGAGGGGGTGAATGGACTTTTTACGAGGCCATCAAAACCTGGCACCTGACCCCTGCCCCCCTACCCTTCCCCCGCCAACGCCGCCGCCATCTCCCGGTGCAGCCGGCCGTTGCTGGCCAGGATGGTGGCTGAGGTGAGCTCATAGGGGCCGCCCTCCAGGGTGCTGAGGGCTCCCCCCGCTTCGGCCACCAACAGCGCCCCGGCCGCGGTGTCCCAGGGTTTGAGGTGTTCCTCCCAGAAGCCGTCCAGGCGCCCCGCGGCCACGTAAGCCAGGTCCAGGGCCGCGGATCCGGCCCGGCGCACCCCCTGGGCCACCCCCAGCATGCGGCCCAGGCGGGCCAGGGTGGCCGGCAGGCGCTCCCGGATGTCATAGGGAAAGCCGGTGGCCAACAGCGCCGCCTCCAGGCGGAAAACCGGGGAGACGTGCACGGCCTCACCGTTTAGGAAGGTCCCCCCTCCCCTCCAGGCCTCGAACAACTCCTCCCGCAAAGGGTCGTACACCACCCCATATTCCACCACGCCCGCGGCCTCAAAGGCGATGGAGACGCAGAACATGGGAAAGCCGTGGGCGAAGTTCACGGTGCCGTCCAGGGGGTCGATGATCCAGCGGCAGCGGGGCTCGGCCGGGGCCCGCCCGCTCGCCGGCCCCGCCCCCCCCTCCCCTGTCGATTCTTCGGCCAGGATGCCGTGCTCCGGAAAGGCCTCACGGAGGAGGACCGTGATGACTTTTTGGGACTGCAGGTCCGATTCGGTGACCGGGTCGATGACGCTCTTCAAGGTGATCCGGTGTGGTTTCAGATAGTTGTCCCGCAGCACGGCCCCGGCGGCCAGAGCCGCCCGGCGGGCCACCTCGGCTACGGGGTGAGGTGCAGTGGCCATCAGGTTTTTCTCGCTCCGCTTTTCTTGCCGCCCCTGCCTTTGGGTGCGGTTGCCTTCTTCCTGCCCGGGTTGTTGGGGACCGGCGCCGGCCGGGGCGCCAGCGGGGTAAAAAGGGACACAGTCAGGAGCCCCGTCAGGAATCCCCCCAGGTGGGCCATCCAGGCCACCGGGCCGCCCTGGCGCAGGCCGTAGAACTGGAGCGCCAGCCACAGGGCCAGCCAGAAGAAGGCGGGGATGTGCCGTAACTCCACCTTGAGCCGCCAGAACACCATGGTGAGGATGGGCCTCTGGGGCATGCGCATGAGAAAGCCCCCCATCACCCCGGCGATGGCGCCGCTGGCCCCGATCAAGGGCGCGGTGAGGTTGCTGGAGGCCAACACATGAAAAAGACACGCAAAAAAGCCGGTGAAGAAGTAAAAGGCCAGATAGCGCCAGTGGCCCAGGTCGTCCTCCAGGGCCTCGCCGAAGAGCCACAGGAACCACATGTTGCCCAAGAGGTGCACCCAGCCGGCGTGGAGAAACAGGGAGATGAACATGGTGGCCAGCAGCTTGAGAGACTGCTTGGAGCTGAGCAGCTTGAGCGAACTCAGCTTGGCCGGCACCGCGCCCCCGGAGAAAAACAGGTCCATGGTGGCCTTGGGGCCGATGGACCACTGATAAGCGAACACTGCAAAGTTAAGGGCGATGAGGCCCAGGGTGACCCAGGGCCGCAGGCCGTGTAGCGGCGCGCCGCGTATGGGGATCATGGATGGCTGTTCCCACGCTGGTTCCCAAGCTCCTGCTTGGGAACCGGATTGCCCGCAAAGCTCTGCTTTGCACCATGGTAATGTAGGGTGCGTCTCACGCACCATGTTTCCGGCGCGTAAGACGCTCCCCACGATTGCAGAAGCTTGGGAACGAGGGGGGATTATTTGTGACACCCGCCCCCGGAAGTCGCTGTTTCCGCTAACCGTCCCCATTGTACGCCAAGGGGCGCCGTCTGTCCAGGAGCCGAACCCGCCCCCGGTTGACAAGGGGGGATGATTGGGATTTAATATTGCCATGTCCGGGCCGAAGAGAAAGGTATACATCCGCACGTTCGGCTGCCAGATGAACGTGGCCGACTCGGAGCTCATGGCGCAGCTCCTGGCGGATGACTACGACCTGACCACATCTCCCGGAGAGGCCGACCTGTATCTGGTCAACACCTGCGCCATCCGGCGCAAGTCCGAGGCCAAGGTCCTGAGCCTGCTGGGGGAGCTCCGCAGCCTCAAGCGCCGCCGGCCGGAGCTCATCATCGGCGTGGGCGGCTGCGTGGCCCAACAGGAGGGGGAGCGCCTCCTGGCCCAGGTGCCCCACCTGGACCTGGTCTTCGGCACCCGGGGGATTTACCGGCTGCCCCGGCTGGTAAGCCGGGCCGCCCGGGAGCGCACCGTGGACGTGGACCTGGAGGAGGGCTGCGCGCCCCCGCCCCGCCGGCGGTGGGCCCCCGGCAAAGCCCAGGCCTTCGTCACCATCATGCAGGGCTGCGACAATTTCTGCAGCTTCTGCGTGGTGCCCTATGTCCGGGGCCGGGAAGTCAGCCGGCCGCCGGAGCACATCATTGCCGAAGTGGCCGACTTCCTGGCCCAGGGCGGCGCGGAGGTGACCCTCCTGGGGCAGAACGTCAATTCGTACGGCCGCGGGCTGGCCGAGCCCGTCATCTTTCCGGAGCTGCTGCGGCGCCTGGCGGCGCTGCCCGGCCTCCGGCGGCTGCGCTTCGCCACCTCGCACCCCAAGGACCTGTCGCCGGAGTTGATCGGCCTGTTCGGGGCGCTGCCGGTGCTGTGCGAGCACCTTCACCTGCCCGTCCAGGCGGGCGCAGACCGGGTGCTGGCGGCCATGAACCGGGGTTACAGCCGCCAGGATTATCTGGAGAAGGTGGAGCAGCTCCGGGCCGCCTGTCCGGACCTGAGCCTGTCCACCGATCTCATCGTGGGCTTTCCCGGAGAGACGGAGGCCGATTTTCAGGACACCCTGGACCTGGTGCGCCGGGCCGGCTTCCACCAGGCCTTTTCCTTCAAATATTCCCCCCGGCCCCAGACCCGGGCCGCCGCCCTGCCGGACCAGGTGCCGGAAGAGATCAAGACCGACCGCCTGGTTCGGTTGAACGAACTGCTGGGAGAGATGCAGCTGGCCGCCCACCACCGCCTGGTGGGACGGGAAGCCGAAGTCCTGGTGGAGGGGAGGAGCAAGCGCTCCCCCTGGGAGCTTGCCGGCCGGTTGCGCACCAATCAGGTGGTGAACTTTTCCGGTCCCCCGCATCTGGTGGGCCGCTTTGCCACGGTGCGGCTCACCGCGGCGCACCCCCATTCCCTCAGGGGGGAGCTGGCGTCCGGACCGCCGCCGGCGTAATCAGGGGATTGCTTACAGGCACTCCCGAGGAGGCACTATGTGGAGACAGATGGTGGTGTCGGGCCTGACCATCGACCCCTTCACCAACAGCCCCATCATGATCCTCAAGGATGTGGAGTCGGATAAGGCGGTCCCCATCTGGATCGGCTTGCTGGAGGCCACCGCCATTGCCAGCGAGCTGGAGAACATCAAGTTTTCCCGCCCCATGACCCATGATCTGCTCAAGAACATCATGGACACCATGGAAATCCGGATCATCCGGGTGGAGGTCTGCGACCTGCGGGATAACACCTATTTCGCCCTCATTCACCTCAGCCGGGACGGCGAGGAGATCACCATCGACGCCCGCCCCAGCGACGCCATCGCCCTGGCGCTGCGCAGCAAGGCCCCCATTTTCGTGGCCGAAGGGGTGATCCAGAAGGCCCGCCGGGTGGACCTCTCGGCTCAGGAGGCCATCGAAGGGGAAGACGCCAAGAAATGGACGGAGATTCTGGAGAGCCTGGGGCCGGACGACTTCGGGAAGTATAAGATGTAGGTCTGTTTTAACCCCATGATCGACCTGCACACCCACACCCTGAACAGCGACGGCGAGCTCCTCCCCACGGAGCTGTGGCGGCGCGCCCAGGTGGCGGGCTACCGCTGGCTGGGCATCACCGACCACGTGGACGCCTCCAATTTCGCCGAGGTCTTCGGCCGGGTGCGCACCGCGGCCCTGAGCCTCAACCGCAGCGGGCCCCCCGTGGTCATTCCCGGCCTGGAGTTCACCCACCTGCCCCCGGACCTCATCGGACCCCTGGTGCGGCAGGCCCGGGACCTGGGCGCGCCCTTGATCGTCGTCCACGGCGAGACCCTGGCCGAACCCGTGGCGCCGGGCACCAACCGGGCGGCGCTCCTGGCCGACGTCGACATCCTGGCCCACCCCGGCCTTATCACCATGGAGGAGGCGGCCCTGGCCGCGTCCCGGGGGATTTCCCTGGAACTTTCCGCCCGCAAGGGCCACTCCCTGGCCAACGGCCACGTGGCCGCCCTGGCCCGCCAGACCGGCGCGCCGCTGGTCCTCAACACCGACTCCCACTCCCCCGGCGACCTCATCAGCCGGGCCCAGGCCGAGCTCATCGCCCGGGGCGCCGGCCTCTCCGACGCCGAAGTGACCCACCTCTTCGCCCACGCCGAATCCCTGGCCCGCCGTCTGGCGGCGCGGTGACGGGAAAAATTTGGGGGAACCCTGCTTTTTGAGGTGAAGCAAGGTTCCCCCAATCAATCTCCTCTAAAAATATCCGCCATGGGCAGGCTGCGCCCGCGGTCATCTTCACAATCGCTTTAAACAGACCACCGGCTCCCGGGCCAACATCTCCCTCAATATGGAGAAATCGGGCAACCCCAGGGCCTCCGCCACCGCCGCATCAATCCTGGCCCGCACCGGGTCCCGGTCCATTTCCGGGAAGGTGAGCAGGGGCCGGTCTGAAAACTCATCATAAGCCGTGGAGAGAATGTTCGATTGATCTTCTGAAAGGCTGGACAGGTCCAGGACCGGTAAACCCGCCAGAACAGGTTTTTTGAATTGGACCCAAGCGCCTCTTGTCTCCTGTCTAATTGCAAGTAGTAATATTAAATTCAAGGAAGAGTTGAACCAAACAACCAAAGCTTTCTCGTATAATTCTTGGGAAAATTTTTCTTTTAATGTTAAAGGCCACCAAACATTTGACAAGACCTGTCTCTTGAGTCTCACGCCCCACAATCTTCTTGTAAAGAGCCATAGCCTCGCTCCCAATAAAATCTTCCCCGCCAACGGCCACAGGTCTTCCACCCTGCGCAGGGGGCGTCCTTTCTTGGCCCTGTGAAGGGGGGAGAGATAAGCGTTGGGTTCCTGGGCCATGGTGAGGGTGACCTGGTTGTCCGTTCCCCAGAAGGCCGGGTAGGCGCTCTTCGACCGGCTTAAGCGGAAACCATCATGAATATCCCGCCCGTCCGGGCCTAAAGAGCCGAAGGCGTTGAGCGGGGCCAGCGGCAGCTCACCCTTGACGCCGAAGCCAGGCAGCCAGAGCCGACCCTGAAGCAAATGATAAGCCGCTCTGATCAGATCGGATTGGGCGAAGGCGCAAGGGAGCAGCCATAAAGGCCAGTTTTTACATTCTTCCCACTTAAAGGTGAGGATTTCCGCGATCTTTTTCTTCCCAACCAACAACTCCAAGGCGCCCTGGGCTTCCGGAATGGGTTTCGGGAGAACATTATTTTGCAGACCGAAATATACCGTTAAAGCATCAAAGGCGGTGTCGGGATTCCTCCAAAGATTAATACAGGTTAGCAAGTTATTATTCGAAATCTTATTGTTATCATTGACTTCTTCTCTCTTATGGGCCACCAGAAGAATTTCACTCAGGCTGGTGCTTTCGGAAAAATTCCAACGTTCCGGGTCATGACTGGCGACGATATATTCCACTTCATACTTTTTGCGCAACAAGTCACGCGTCGGCTCCCAGGCCACACCTGAAAGCAAGGCCTTGGGCAGGACCAGGGCCAGACGACCTCCGCATTTGACATATCGATCCGCCAGAGCCACGAACACCGCAGCCAGGCCAGCGGTAATGTTGGTCTGCACCTGGCGATTTTTCACCAGATTTTTCAGCGCGGTTTGCATCTTCCCCCGTTCTTTGTCGGGAAAGGAGCCGAAGAGCAGGTTGCCGATGACGCTCCGGGTAAAAGGAGGATTCATAACGCAAAGGTCAAGTGGGGGAATATTGACATCCAAGAGCTCTATGTCATTTTTCCCCCCAACTTGTCTGCCTTCCACCCGCGCCCCGAATAGGTCCCTGATGCGTAAGTCTTTACCTTTTAAAAATTCAAGACTTCCCAGATAGGCTTCTTTCCCACCCATGGGCAGATTGAAGAGGTTCATTTTCTCGAAGGTGATTTCCGGAGCTCTAAGGGCAAGGGTGGAGGCGGTGAGATGAATGGCGGAGGGCAGCACGTCGTAGCCCAAAATGATTTCTTCCGACAACACCCGGTGAATGTCACCAAAGTTCGGTTTCTCCCCTGCTTGGACGGAAGCATTTACATAATTGCTGGTCACGGCGTCTGCGGCGGCCATCAGCAGGGTGCCGGTGCCGCAGGCCAGGTCCGCGATGCGAAAGTTCATTAAATCGTTGAAGTCGTGCCAGCGCCGAGCAAAAGCGTCATCACCCAAGGCGAGTTTTAGGAGGAGGACGGCGGATGGAACCCGGGTGTAATAGGTGGCCAGATATTTTTTGTCCGCCAATAGCTTGTGATAAACGCGGCCCATGAGGTCATGGCGCAGGGCCGCCCGGAGGCCGACAATGCGCTGGGCTGCGTCGCCCAGCAAGCGGAGCTGTTCGACAACATTCCCATGGGAGGGTAGGCGCTGCAAAAGCTCCCGGGCCAGATGAAAAATCGGGTAGTAATTGATCTCCAGGATGGCCTTCCATTGGCTGCTAAAGGTCCCAATGATGTTTTCTGAATCTCTAGCCTGTTGAAGATTTGCCACTCGAGGATCATAATTCGCCAGGATTTCCTGGAAAATCATGGCATTGACTATAACCAGGTTGCTGATCCGACAAACGGCTTCGGCTTCCTGGGAGCTGAGCCGGTTGCTCATTCTTCTTCCTCTTCGGTCGGAGACTTTTTCTTTCTGGGCAGAGTGCGGATTCCTAAAATTCTGGCGGCTTCTTCTGGGAAACCAGTGATGGCCGCAAAAACCGGGGCACCCTTTTCCACCGCGTCGTCCAAAATGGCGGCGGCTCGCGCCACCACATCCTCCCGGACTAATTTGTCGAAGGTATTGTTTAAAATGTTGGGAATCTGGGTTAACTCCGTCGGGGAATAGCCGGTCTCCTCCGATTCATCAACTATAGCCACCTTTAACTGGCTTTCCGCCATTTCCCTTTGCAACTGATCAAAGCTATCCAGTTTCCGCAGGGAGGCGGGATAAACCACGGCCATGCTGATATGGGCCAGGCCCTCTTCCACCCTTTTCCGGGCCGAATCCAAGGCGCGGTCCTCGGCTCCGGGGGTGTCCGCTACCTCGCCTTCGATGACCAAGCGCAGGCCCAGAAACGACACCAGGATGTCAGGCATGCGCCGTTTCTGACCCGGCCTGGCCTTGAGAATGACCTCCGGTGCCGAGACTACCCCGTGCTTTGCCAGCAATTGCGCCAGGGCGACATTCAGCACTTCCTGCCTGAAACCTTTTTCCATGTTCCGGGCTCCAGCTTCTATGAAAAATCATCCGATTCTTGTATGATTGCGGAAATGGGCCAATTAGTCAAGAAAAGCTTATTTGCTTGATTTTATTAATTATCTTGTCTCACGAGGGTTTAGTTGGGGAACTGCCCTTGATAAAGCGCCTCGCCCTCTTTGCCCAGGAAATCTTCGAATTCTTCCTGCCCCGGCTCTGCTTATTTTGCAGCGAGCCGGCGCCGGTGGCGGCGGCGAACGCCATCTGTCCGGGGTGTGAGGCCCAGGTGCAGCCCGTCGTCAGTCCCCTGTGCCCCTGCTGCGGGCGGGTGTTCGGCTCCCGGGAGGGGGCCGACCATCTCTGCGGGCCCTGTCAGACCGAGCCGCCGCCCTTTGACCGGGCCCTGGCCGCGGTGATTTACGAGGAGGAGGGCCCCACCGGGCTGGCCATCAAGCGCCTGAAATACGGACGCCGTTTTGAATATCTGCCGCTGCTCCGGGCCTGGCTGGGGGCCCCCGCCTGCCGGGAGCTGGCCGCGGCCGCGGACCTGGTGGCGCCGGTGCCCCTGCACCCCCGGCGCCTGCGGGAGCGGGGCTTCAACCAGGCCGTGCTGCTGGCCCGGAGCTTTCCCGAAGCCCCCTTCAGCCGGGACGCCCTGACCCGGCTGCGCCCCACCCGCCCCCAAACCGGGCTCAGCCCCCCGGAGCGGCGGGACAACGTCAAGGGGGCCTTCGCCGTGACCCGGCCCGCCCTGGTGGACGGCAGACACGTCTGCCTGGTGGACGACGTCTACACCACCGGGGCCACCGTGCGGGAATGCGCCCGGGCCCTTAAGAAGGCCGGGGCCAGCGCCGTCACCGTGCTCACCGTGGCCCGGGTGCGGTATGATTAGGTGTCAGGTGTCAGGTGTCAGGTTTTGGGTTCTGGGTTTTGGGTTTTGGGATTGCGGTTCTTTCCTGAGCTCCGGTTTTTGGCCGTCAAGTCTTGAGGAAGGTGGGAAATTTTCCCCTGGAGGGAATTTTTTGCGCGTTGTGAGGTGGCAGATGATTAACCGACCTGACCCAGGGCACGGATGACGCTCTCTTCCGCAGACAAAGTGCTGGATCGGCCGGCCGCGGCCCGGTGGGTGCGGGGCATGCAGGCCCTGGGGTTCCGGGTGGTGTTCACCAACGGCTGCTTCGACCTGCTTCATCTGGGCCACGTGCAATACCTGGAGGCGGCCCGGGCCCTGGGGGACGCCCTCATCGTGGCGGTGAACACCGACGACTCGGTGAGGCGTCTCAACAAGGCCGGCGACCGCCCCGTCAACCCCGAAGCCCACCGGGCCCGGGTGCTGGCCGCCCTGGGGTGCGTGGACCGGGTGGTGCTCTTCCCCGAGGACACGCCCGGGGAAATCATCCTGGAGCTGCAACCCGACGTGCTGGTCAAGGGCGGGGACTACCGCCTGGAGGACATCGTCGGCCGGGAGGAGGTCCTGGCCCGGGGCGGCCGGGTGGAGGTGATCCCTTTCGTGCCGGGCCATTCCACCACCGCCCTGCTGCGACGCATTCGCCGGCCTCCCTCCCGGTGAGCCGGGAGGCCGGGGGACGGAGAGCCCTGCTGTCACCCCCGAACCCCCGCCCCCAACCCTTATGGATTCAGTCTTCGCCAAAGAGGGATAAACAGGCCGGCTCATCCCACTTATTGAGGAGACCGGCCTTCTTCATGGGGAAAAATTCTCACCGATAAAAACCTGCTGCTGAAAAAAGTATTGTCAAAAGCAAGGGTTGTGTTAAGATACGCCAATTTCGTCCTGATGGCGAACTTAACTCATTTCTGGGGGAGAAGTGGGGGATGAAACCGACCAGGTTTGGCAGTGGAGTGGTGCGTGCATGGTGTGTGGCGGCGTTTCTGGTGTTTATGTTGCCCGGGGGAGCGTTAGGTGCGGGGTTTGCCTTGTTCCAGCAAGGCACTGCGGCCATGGGCCAGGCGAATGCCTTTGTGGCCGAGGCCAGCGACCCTTCGGCGATTTTTTACAATCCCGCCGGGCTTACCCAGATCAAGCGTCCCACCTTTTACAAGTCCCTGATTTTCCTGTATCCCACCCGTAAATACGAGGGTGGCGCCTTCGGGCGGCCTGCCGAGACCAATCACCGTTATTACCACACCGGCGCCGTCTATGGGGTCTATCCCTTCAACGACAATGTGGTCCTGGGGGTGGGGCTGTTCAATCCTTTCGGCCTGGGTTCGGCCTGGCCGCCCACCTGGGCCGGCCGCTACCTCACCACCTATTCCCAGCTCAGAACCTACAACCTGAACCCCACGCTGGCCATTAAGCTCCTGGACAACCTGTCCCTGGGGCTGGGGGCCAACTTCATGTGGTCCAACGTCACCCTGAAGCGCAAGCTGCCGGTGGCCATCCCCGGGGTGGGGGTCCTGCCGGACGGCGAAATGACCCTCAAAGGGTTCGGCACCGGGGCCGGCGTCAACGTGGGGGTGCTGTACGAACCCCTCCAAGGCGTCAGGCTGGGCTTCCACTTCCGCAGCGAAACCTACGTGGGCCATCAGGGCCAGCTCGATATCGCCCTGCCGGTGAGAGCGCCGTTGCGGGCGAATACCCAGATTGACGGCAGCGCCGGCCTGACCTATCCGGCCAATATCACCTTCGGCGTCTCGGTGAACCGCTTTAAGCCCTGGACCTTCAACGTGGACGCCACCTGGACGGGCTGGTCGTCCTATGACAAACTCCAGATCAACCTGAGCAACTTCGTCCTGGTGGGGGGACAGCCCACCACCGTGCTGACGCAGCCCAAAAACTGGCATGACGCCTGGGCCCTGCGTTTCGGCGTGGCTTACGACGTCAATGAGAAGATGAAGCTGCGGGCGGGCTATCTGTTCGACATGACGCCGGTGCCCGACGGGACCCTGGACCCCCAGGTGCCGGACTCCAACCGCCATGTTTTTTCCATCGGCAGCGACTACAAGATCTGGAAGCTGAACCTGGGTTTGGCCTACTCCTTCATTTACAATGAACCCAGAACCAAAAACAACCTGCTAGGCACCAACGGCGTGCCCGTGCCGGTGCAATTCCAGGCCAACGGCACCTACAAGAGCAACAACCACTCACTGGGGTTTAGTATAGCCCATACGTTCTAGCGGTCACACCTGGGCCGGCGGCCCCGCCTTCCCCGGCCCATAAACAAGCGATACGGGATTGGGGGAGGGGGTGTGGGGGAAGGGGCAAGGGTTGATAACCCTTGGCCCCCTCACCCACCGCTAGCTTCCCTGACAGGCGCAGGTCGGCCCTGCCGCCGTCAGGTGACCACGGTTCGGAAGGAAGCCAGGTCGTGGAGCAGGCGTTCCTGGGCGGCGACGCCTAAACCGGGGCCGGGGAGGGGTGGCCCCGCCCCTCCCCGGTCAAAAACCACGGGGTGGTCCGTAACGTCCTGGGCGAGGAGATAGGGGGCGAAGGAGCCCTCGGCGTAGGCCAGGTCGGGGCCGGCCAGGGCGAAATGGCGGCCGGCGGCGGCCAGGAGGCTGGATTCCCCCACGTGGCAGCCCAATTGGCAGCCCAGGCCGGCGGCCTGGGCCAGACGGCTCAGACGCAGGGTGGGCAGGAAGCCGCCGTGTTTGGAGAGGCGCAGATTGAAGATGCGGCAGGCCCCGGCCGCAATCAGCTCCCGGGCGTCCGCTTCCGTCACCAGGGATTCATCGGCGATTACAGGGAGGGGAACAGCGGCGCTGACCGCGGCCATCCCGTCCACATCCTTTCCGGGCACCGGTTGTTCCACCGCGCTCAAACGGTAAGGGATCATTTCCCGCAGGCGGGCCACCGCCTCGGCGGCCGTCCAGGCGCCGTTGGCGTCGACGCGCAGGTCCACCTCCTCTCCCAGTTCCCGGCGGATGGCGGCCAGCATGGCCGGATCGTCGTCGCCCCCCACCTTGACCTTGACGAAGCGCAGGGCCTTTTCCTTGACCATGGCCAGATAACGGCTCATGCGGTCTGCCGAGGCAAGGGGCAGGACGGCGCTGTAAATCACGGCCGGTCGCCGCCGGGGGCCCAAAAGGCTTCCCAGGGGCAGGTTCTCCAGACGGGCGGCGGCGTCCAACAGGGCGATCTCCAGGGCGCAACAGGCCGCCGGTGAGGCCTCCCGGTCCACGGCGGGGAGGAGGGTCTCCAGGGCCGGCAACAGGCGGGGGGGAGAAGGGAGGGAAGTCCCCAGGACGCGGGGGGCCAGTCTGTCGGTGAGGGCCTCCAGGCTCTCCGCCATGGTCTCCCCGGTGACGAAGACCCGGGGGATGCCCTCACCGTATCCCACTACGCCTTCGGTGGTGGTGACGCCGACGACGAGATTTTCGGAACCTCCGTGGGTGGCCAGACTATGCTTGAACTGGTATCGAAACGCCAATTTCAGGCGCCAGATAGCCACTTTCCTGATGCGCATCATCCCTCCCGGTCAGGGGCTGAATGAGTGTACCAAATTTCCTCCATTGGTACCATTGCACCGGGTCGGCATCCACGGCGGCTTCCAGCACCTTAAGACAGGAAATCCCCACCGGCTCCGCCGCCGTAGCGGCAGGGGCGGCGATGGGGGTGAAGTGGAGCGTATAGCGGCGTCCCCCCTCGCGCCGCAGGAGGGCCGTGACCACCGGCGCGCCGGAACGCCGCCGCAGGATTTCCAGGGTGCGGTCCGCGTCCAGGCGATTGCCCAGAAAGGTAACCTGCCGGGCGGGATCGGGGCGCCATTCTTCGAACTCATCGCACTCGGTGATCAGGATGCGTCCCCGCTTTAAGGCCTTGAGGGCCGTCAACAGGACGTTACTGCCGTCGCTGTCCACCAGTTCCAGCCCCACGCGCCCGGCCCGCTCCTGCATGGAGAGCCGCAGACGGTTGGTCTGGAAGCGGCAAATCATGGTGGCAGGGTAATTCCTGACCGCCAGGGCGCCGGGCAGGAATTCCACGGCCCCGTAATGGCCGGTGACTAGGATGACCCCGCGGCCGGCCGCCAGGGCCTCCTCCAGGGCCTCCGCCCCCTCCAGGCGGACGCGCCGCCTGAGGAAACCCACCAGGCGCCCGAAGTGGGAGTAAGCCACGAACAGTTTCTCGTGATAGTGGTCGATGGCGCCCCGAAAGGTCCGCCGCTTGAGGCGCCGTAAGACGGCGGGCTCCAGGTCCGACCCCAGGATCCGGGTAATGGTGGCCTGGATCAGCTTCCGTTCCTTCCAGTTCAGGAGATAGTAGATTTTCCCCAGGAGCCGGAGATAGCATCGGGAAAACCAGGACGGCAGGAACCGAAACAACATGACGTTCAGGCGCATCTGGCAGAACTTGCTGAGACTCGGTTTCCAGGTCCGAAGGGAGAGGAGTCTGGCAAACATGGCTGGACCTCCCTGAACTGACCGCCGGCACAACCGGCAACGCGGTTACCCGAATCGGGGCCGCCCGTCACTGCCACAGGGGGGACAAGGCGACCTCTAAATCTGTCTCACCCTGAGAGCACCCCGGTGATAATCCGGAGAAAAAGATGAAAAATCTCTTCGAAAATCCTTAGTACTATATAAGGCATTTCCTGACTGGTTGTCAAACAACTTTTTAAAATTTTTTAAAATTTTTTACATTTTGTTGCAAAAAACTTACCAGAGCTTTAGAACAGGCAAGTAACCAAGCCCCTGGCCTTTGAGTTGAGTAGCAAGAATCATGGTAAGACTGTGAAATTCTCCCGAGGACTCGCGGGAAAGATGTCGGTTCCGGGCTCCGCCTCACCCCCGTGCTTGGCGCCCGACAGGACCTTGGGTCAACAGGCCGTTACGACCGCATATCATTTAACGTTTGAATATTATTGATTAATATGCCTTGGCAGAAAAAACCGCCCTTGCTTCCGGGCCACCTTTCCCAGTTATTTTTCGACGGAAAATATGATATGCTCTTAGGAGAAAAAAATTTTCCAAACCAGAGTGAGGCCTCCTGCAAAACGACTTATCCTGATCGCCATCAGGATTTTACCTAGATGTTATTAAGGAATAACGTTAGGAAAATTCGCCTGGTATTGCAATGCAAGAGAGTTATTCAATTGTCTTATTGGGCAACAATTATTATTATTCAGCGGCGAGAATAGCTTGCCATTGTCTCTTGAAATAAGAGAACGGCAATTCCTGCCGGTGCTGCACGGCGCGAAATTTGCGGGGGATTGCTCCAGAAGAGAGGATTTCCCCGGCGCCCGAGAGGTTGTGTGCAGCCGACCTGGCAGCCTCCGGAAATTTTTTCCGAACCGGAAGGCGGGGCGGTCCCGGATTCCTTCCGACCGGAGGGGTTTTGATGGGAAAAAATAATCAATCTCAATCAGATACCTATCCAGGGCACGTCATCGGTCCAGGATCGGCAGGGGGCTTACAGACGGGTTTGTGCAAAATCCTTACCAAACCCTGAGTTTGACCAATGGTCCGTGGCCAGGAGGGTTTTCCCCTCAACCGGCCTTGCATCACCCGGACGGCGGTTTAAGCGCCCAGGGTTTGGTCTGAAGCCGTCAGGCACGGTTTGCCTGAGGGGACAGCGCCTCCGGCTATGGAAAAGCACCACAGTTGTTTAAACACCCGGGCCATCATTGAGTACTTCCAGGAGCACTTTCCCGAGGAGGTTTCCGGATTATTCCGCGAGCTGGACCCGGAAATCGACCAACTGCCCGACCCCCAGGAATTTCTGATGGAGATCAACAACTGGGTGTCCAGCCGGGTGGTCATCAAGATGTTCCAGAACGCCCGGCGCCTCTCCCAGGACCCTGAGATCGCTTACAAAATCGGACTGGACTCGGCGGCCCGCAAAAAATTGGGCTACGTGCAGCGCATCATTCTGTTTGCCTGGAAGAACCCGCGCCGCAGCCTGCCCAAGGTGCAGAAGGTCAACGACAAGTTCAACCGCAACAAACGGGTGGAGCTGGTGGAGGCTACCCGGCACAGAGCCGTGGTGCGTCTCCACTGGTTTCCCGAGGTGCCGGCGGTGAGCGACTTCTGCCTCTTCAATAAGGGGATTTACACCGGCATACCCACCATCTGGAATCTGCCGCCGGCCATCCTGGTGGAAAACAAGTGCTATTTCAAGGGGGATGACTACTGCGAATACCAGCTCAAGTGGGTTTGGAAATTTTCCCTCAAGGAAAGCCTGCTCCGCATGCTCACTCCCTGGCGGGCCCTGCGGTACACCATCGATGAACTGGAGCGGGATAAGGAGCTGTTGAAGCGGAAATTCGACGAGGTGCACATTCTGAACATCCAACTCCGTGAAAAGATTGACCAACTCCTCAATCTCCAGGAGGCGCTGAGCGAATCGGAAATCAAATATCGCATCGTGGCCGATAATACCTATAACTGGGAATTCTGGCTGAGTCAGGAGGGGCGGTTCATCTATATGTCGCCGTCCTGCCAGCGGATTACCGGCCATGCCGCCGAGGAATTTGAGCGGGATCCGGAGCTGTTTTTCCGCCTCATCCACCCCGATGACCGGGCCCGCTTCGAGGCCCACCATCGCCGGGTGGAAAGCACCGGCGGCACAGGTGAGCTGGAGTTTCGCATCCAACTGCCGGACGGCCAGGTGCGTTGGATCGGCCACGCCTGCCAGGCGGTCTTTGACGCGGAGGGCCAATTTCTGGGAACCCGGGGCAGCAACCGGGACATTTCGGAGAAAAAAGCGGCGGAGGAGCAGATCCGGACCTCTTTGCGGGAGAAGGAGGTGCTCCTCAAGGAAATCCACCACCGGGTGAAGAACAACTTGCAGATTATCTCGGGCTTGCTTACCATTAAATCCCACAACGTCAACGACCCGGCGGTCATCGAGATGTTTCGGGACTGCCGCAACCGCATCCGGTCCATGGCGTTGGTGCACGAAGCCTTGTACCGCTCCGGGGATCTGGCCGTCATCGACCTCAAGGACTATCTGGAGAGGCTCTCCCAGGGGCTGGTGGGAACCTACCGGGGCAAGGGCGAGCGCATCCGCTTCTTCTCCGAGCTGGAGAGCTGCACCGTGGGCATCGACACCGCCATCCCCTGCGGCCTGATCATCAGCGAGTTGCTCTCCAACTCCCTGAAGCACGCCTTTCCGGATAACCGGACGGGAGAAATCCACTTAGGTTTCCGGGTGGTGGAGGACCACCTCCTGGAGCTTTCCCTCTGGGACAATGGCGTAGGCATTCCAGAGAGCTATGACCCCAAGAAGACCCATTCCCTGGGCCTCCGCCTGGTCACCGATCTGGTGGAACGCCAGTTGGGAGGCGCCATCCAATTCAGCCAGGAACAGGGCGCGCACTACCTCATCAGATTCAGAGAATTGAAATACAAAAAACGGGTCTGAGCATGAATAAAAAGAAAATCATGGTGGTGGAAGACGAGATCATCATCGCCCGAGAGCTCCAGATAATCCTGGAAAGCATGGGCTACGACGTATGTGCGGTGGAAACCTCGGGAGAGGAAGCGGTGAGCCGGGTGGAGGAAATCCAGCCGGACCTGATCCTCATGGACATCAACCTCATCGGCGAGATCGACGGCATCGAAGCCGCCACCCAGATCCAGGAAAAGTTAGATATCCCGGTGGTTTATCTCACCGCCTTCGGCGACCAGGCCCTGCTGGACCGGGCCAAGGTCACCATGCCCTACGGCTACATTCTCAAGCCCTATGACGACCGGGAATTGCGCATCATTATTGAGATTTCCCTCTACAAACACCAGGCCGAGAAGGACCGCAAATTCCTGAACAAGCTGCTCCTCCAGGCCTTGAGCCGGGTGAAAACCCTGAGCGGACTGTTGCCCATCTGCATCAATTGCAAGAAGATACGGGACGACCAGGGTTACTGGCAGCAGATCGAAAAGTACATCAAGCAACATTCGGAGGCGGAACTGCGGCAGAGCATCTGTCCGGAATGCACCAAAATGCTCTATTCGGACATCATGGGCCACAACTGAACGAAGACCCTAGAGCGGGGCGCGGACCCTGGTCGGAGCACCCGCCGGACCGACCTCCGACTTCAACCGGAGCGGTTCATGAGATCGGCCCGAGAGGAGGCTCTGTTAAATTTCAATAAAACAATAATTTTCTATTAAAAAGCTTGACAGAATTATTGTTCCGTGCTTAGGTGAATTTTGCCGCCTTGTCACATGGTGTAAAAAACCGCTTCAGGGGAAAAGCCCGCTGAATGTCAGGCAGGTTGATAAAAACGGCGCCAACTGCCGGCAGAAGGGCCATGCGGACATTTGTTTTTCAGGATGGCATGGTTTCTGATACGGCAAGGGATGGGCAGAAGTTGCCTATTGATCTAGAGGACCGGGCCGCCGCCGGTTGACACGGGAGCGCCTTTAATGGCATACGTCATTCTCAGAGACCCCGAATCCATTCGCCGCCGCTTGAGAGAGCTTTTTGCGGAGCAGACCAGGGGTCACCGGCGCGTTATCCTGGGAGTGCACCTGGGCGCGCAGGCCTCAGATTTTCTCCCCGACGTTCAGGGGGTGGAAGTGTACTGCACCTCGCAACCCGGCGCCGTCAATCCTTACGCTCTGGAGGAATTGCACCGGCGGGGGGCGAAGGTCTTTTTTGTGGACCGGCTCCACATGAAACTCTGCTGGGTAAAAGGGGGCGGGGCCATTGTGGGGTTGGCCAACCTGAACCTGGCCGGGGACGACACCGGCGCCGAGGCTGCCGCGGGGCACGAAATGGTGGTCTATTTCGATGACTGCAGCGTGGTGGACATCGAAGAGATCATCGGCTCTCTCAAGGTGGAGCCCCTGACCGCGGAGAACATCGGCGAGCTGAAAGAGAAACACCACCTCTTCTGGAAAACCGTGGAAGGGATCGGCCTGCTGCCCGACACGGCTCCCCCTGAGGCCCTGGATTTCCTGACCTGGGGCCGGGGGGAACCGGACGCGGCCGAAGCCGCCGCGCCGTTGGCGGGCAGGGCCCCTCAGACGATGGAGTGGTATCGACATCTCCGCTCCCAGGGGCAGAGGAAGCTCGAGGGGCTCGGCTTCCCCGACGCCGGCCAAAGCAACCGCCTGGCCGAGTTGTGCTTCACTTTGGAGGAATACCTGCCTTGCTCCGGGAGGGACGAGTCTCCCCACCGGGAGCCCGGGGAACCGCCCTTCATGGATTACTGGTCGGAGATCATGGCGGACCAGGCCACGGGGCCCAGCGTCAAGCGCGCCTTGCAGGAGGCCATCCAGGAGCATGGTCTGGACAAAATGATCATCATTTCCCTGGTGCCCAAGGACAAGTTTCTGGAGATGCTCTCCCGCAAGTTTGAGCAATATCGCCGGAAAATCAATTGAAGTCCCGGCCTCCGGCGCGTCGGAGAACAGGCGGGCCCTTCCCCGGCAGGCCGTTTCCGCACCTTCCCTCGCACCCCCTTGAATGACGTGATGCTCCTCCGTGCCCGGGATCTCAAAGTTCCCGGGGCGCGCCTGCTGGCCCTGAAGATCCTGCTGGCGGCCCATTCCGGGGACCGTCGCGTGGAGGACCTGCTGGCCGGCGCCCTGCGTCGGCACGAGCTGCCCCGGCCGGAGCGGGCGTTGCTCCTGGAGCTGGTCCAGGGCGTGAAGCGCCGGGAGCTCACCCTGGACCACCACCTGGCGCCCCTCTCCCGTTTGCCCCTCAACAAACTGGAGGCGCCGGTGCTGCTCATCCTGCGGCTGGGCGCCTACCAACTCCTCTACCTGGACCGGGTGCCGCCCTGGGCCGCGGTGGATGAAGCGGGCAAGCTGGCCAAGGCCTGGCGCCTGCCCCACCGCACCGGCGGCTTCATCAACGCGGTGCTGCGCCGTCTGGCCAAAGGGGAGCGGGCCCCCCTTCCGGACGCGGCCAAAAATCCGGCGGCGGCCCTCAGCCTCGAAACCTCGCACCCGGCTTGGCTGGCGAAGCGCTGGCTCAAGCGCTGGGGCCCGGAGGAGGCCCGCCGCCGTTTGGACGCCAACAACCTGGTGCCGCCCCTCACCATCCGGGTCAACACGTTGAAGATCGACCCACCGGTGCTGGCGGCGCGCCTGTCCCGGGAGGGGGTGGAGGCCGTGCCCTGCGTCCACGCGGCCACGGGGCTGACCCTGGTCAACCTGGAGACCTCGCCCGCCTCCCTGCCCACCCATCGGCAGGGGCTGTGGCTGTTCCAGGACGAGGCGGCCCAGCTGGTCACGCCCCTGCTGGGTCTGACCCCGGGGGCGCGGGTCCTGGAGATCGGCGCCGGCCGGGGCGGCAAGACCACGCACCTGGCGGAACTGCTGCAGGACCGGGGGATGGTCCTGGCGGTGGACGAGCACCGGCGCCGTTTGCGGGAGTTGGTGGAGAATGTGCGGCGCTGGGGCGCGGCCTCCATCTGCCCCCTCCGGGCCGACGCCACCCGGCCCCTGCCCGTTCGCCCCGGGTCTCTGGACGGGGTGCTCATCGACGCCCCCTGTTCGGGTCTGGGGGTCATCCGCCGGCATCCGGAGATCAAGACCCGCCTGAAGAGACCGGACCTGGACGTCTTCCCGCCGCGGCAGCGGGCCATGCTGGCGGCCGCGGCCCCCCTGCTGAAGCCCGGCGGCCGCCTCCTCTACGTCACCTGCACCACGGAACCGGCGGAGAATGAAGAGGTGGTGACGGCCTTTCTCCAGGCTCACCCGCAGTTTCGGTTGGCCCCCCTGCCGGCTCCCTACCATCAGTTTGCCACTCCCACGGGCTTCTTCCAGACCTCTCCCGCGGACCACCACCTGGACGGCTTCTTCGCGGCGCTGCTGCAGAAGGAATGAAGAGATTATGCCAGGTGAGGGGGCCAGGGGTCTTGGACTATTTTCCGTTTCATCTTAGGGTCTTGCAAAATTCTCCTTGTGTCTTAGGAAAGGGCGGCGGTTTTGAAAACGCTCTGCAAGATGGAAACCTCTTTCATGGTGCGCGGTGCGCACCCTACGCAGGGACCAGAACATCGGAGGATTCTGTAGGGTGCGCACCGCGCACCATGATTTTTCGGAAACCGTAATGCTGTCCGTAAGTTTTGCAAGAAGCTCATCTGCAACACATGTTCATGTAGGGGCGGTTCGCGAACCGCCCCTACGTTGCTATCCGATAGCGAGGTTTGTTGCAGTTAAAAGTGAAAACGGTATTGGACCCTTGCCCCCTCCCGCAATTCATTAACGCCCCTCATAAAGGAGGTTGGGAGGAGGTGTGGGGGAGCCACTGCTCCCCCGGCCCTCCGCCTCTCGTTCCCAAGCTCCCGCTTGGGAACGCACTTGTGGCCCAAGCTCTGCTTGGGCGGGGATGACGCCGACCGGGACGCACACGCCTTCGTCTCCCTCGCCAAGCAGGAGCTTGGCGGGCAAGCCGGTTCCCAAGCAGGAGCTTGGGAACCAGAAGAAAACCTCACCACCCGAAACCTGAAACCTGAAAGCTAACCCCCGGAACCTGACACCTGGCGCCTGACCCCTGGCGCCCCCCTCACCCGCGCTTTAACCCCACCCAGCTCATAGGGCTTGCCGTGCACGCCGGGGCCGGCGGCCGCGGGCCGCCCTATAATGTCTGGACACCCGGGGGCAGGTGTCCTGCATAAATGGGCCAAGCGCCATAGAGCTAAGGGGCTGGGGGAGAAGCAGGGGTCTGCGACCTCCTGCCGCCTCTCCCGCTCCTTAACCCCACCCAGGCCAGGGGCAGCAGGGCCAGGGAGGTGGCGCCGGAGATGATGAGGGGGTAATGGTAGCCCCAGGCCGCGCCCACGGGTCCATAGATGAGGGAGCCGGTCAGGGTGCCCAGGGTGGTGGTGAGGGAGATGAGGCCGGCGTGGCCGCCCACCCGGTCCACGTGGAACAACCGGGAGATGGTGGTGTAGGTCTCCATGAGGATGAGGCCGTCGCCGAAGCCGTGCACCGCGCGCCACACGAACGACCAGGCGAGGTTGGGGTAGGTCATGAGGATGTGTCCCAGGCCCGAGGTCACCAGGGCCAGGGCCAGGAAGCCCAGGGGTGTCAGGCGCCCCGCCCAGAAGCGGCCGTAGCAGTAGGCGGTGAGGGCCACCACGCCGAACTCGCCGGCCAGGTAGAGGCCCATTCCCAGGGGGGTGAGGCCCAGGTTTTGGGTCAGGAAGAGGCCCAGGCTGGTGCCTTCCGCGCCCCAGTGCATGGTGAACAGGAAGAGCCAGGCGGCGAAGAAGAGCACGGGGCGGCTGAAAAAGTCCCTGCCGTAGGCCAGCAGCGGGGTGCGCACCCCCCGGGTCAGGGGCAGGGCCAGGGTGGGGAGCAGCAGGAGAAACACCCCCGCCGCCAGCAGTTGGAGGGAGCGGGGGAAATCCGTCAAAGACAGGGAGACGCCGCCCAGGAGGATGCCCGCGGTCATGCCGCCCATGCGCCAGGAATTGAAGTGGCCGAAGCGGCGGGTTGAGTCGCCCGCCTCGCCTTTGAAGAGCATGATGTCCAGGGACTGGCGGATGAGCTGCAGGCTGAGCCCGAAGGCCCAGAAGGTGAGGAGGAAGGGCCAGAAGCGCTGCGCCTGGGAGAGGGCCAGCAGGGTGGCGGCGGCGCCCACCACCCCCAGACGGGTGAGGATGCGGGCCGGGTAGCGGTCGCCCGTCACCCCCACGGGGAAGGAGACCATGATGGCGTTGAGGCTCAGGACGGCGTACAGGAGGCCGATCTGGCCGCCGGAAAAGTGCAGGTCGCCCTTCAGATAAATGGGCAGGAAGAAATAGAGCGCCGCAATGACGACGGCATAGGCGCCGATGAAAAAGGGCAGGATCACGGCGAGGCTTCGTTACACCGCTTCGTGGTTGAGCCTGACCTCCATGGCCCGGGCCGGGCAGACGGAGCAGCACAGCTCACAGGCGCTGCATTTCCCGGCTTCGAAGAGCACCTCCATCTCGGGCCGTTTCACAAAGAGGGCGCCCGTGGGGCACAGGGCCGTGCAGGTGCCGCACTGGTAGCAAAGATCGTCATTGCGCCGCACCTCGTGGGCCATCACCTTGACCTTCACCCCCGAGTCGCGGAGATACTTGAGGCCTTGCTTGAAATTCCTGGGATGGCCCCGCAGCTCCATGACAATGACCCCCTCCTGCTGGGGGTTTATGTTGGCCTTGAGGAGGTTGAACATCAGGTCATAATCCTTGACCAGACGGTAGATGATGGGCTGATCCACCACCTCCCGGGGAAACCGCAGTACCAGCATTTCCGCGTGCATGGGGTGATCCTGTGATGAAAACTTTGTCGGTAGGGTGCGTCTCACGCACCATTTTCAGGGTTTGCGGCGGGCGAGCCCAATCTCCCTCACGTCGACGAGGGCGGTAAAGTCTCCTTCGCCGTATTGACCTATTATTATCACCTAATTCTTAAAGTCAAACCAGATGGCCGAAGCGCCGCCGCCAGGCCTGGCGCAGCTCGTCCAGGGAGGCCTCCAGCAGCAGGCGGCCGCCCCGGCTCACCCGGAAGGTGCGGTCGCCCCGCACTTCTCCCAGCAAGGTGAGAGGCTGCCCGGCGAAGCGCTCCTCCACCGTGCGCCGCTGCTCCGGGGCCACGGAGAGGAGAAAGCGCCCGGCGGATTCGCCGTAGGCCAGGGCCAGGGTGGAGAGCGCCGGCCCCGCGGCCTCCAGGTCCACCGCCACCCCCAGGCCGCCGGCCAGGCTCATGAGGGCCAGGTGCACCAGCAGGCCGCCGCGGTACACCCCGTGCACCGCGGCCGGCAGTTCGTCCCGAATCGCCGTCTCCAGGATGCCGTAATACGGCAGGAAATCATTGGGCCGCACCTGGGGGACGCTCAGGCCCACCGCGCCCATGAGGCCATAGAGCTCCGAGCCGCCCAGCTCCGCCCGGGTCTCCCCCAGGAGGTAGAAGAGGTCGCCCGCCTCCTTGAGGTCCAGGGTCTGGGCCCGCCGTACGTCGGGGAGCACGCTCACCGCGGTGAAAAAGAGGGTGGGCAGGCCGCTCACCCGGTGCGTCTCCCCGAAGGCCCCGAACAGGACGCCGTCCACGTACATGCTGTCCTTGCCGGAGAGCAGGGGCATCCCGTAAGCTTCGCACAGGTCCCGCAAGGCCCAACAGGCCCGCACCAGGTGGGCCGCTTTGAGTTTGCCGTCGGGATTTTTCACCGGATGGTATTCCACGCTGGGCCAGCAGAAGTTGTCCACCCCGCCCAGATGCTCCAGCGTCCCCCCCACGGCCAAAAGGCGACGCACCGCTTCGTCCATGGTGACCGCCGCCATGTGGTAGGCGTCGATGGCCCCATAGGCCGGGTTGACGGCCAGGCTGACGGCCAGCCCCCGGGGCGAGTCGAGGCGCGGCCGCAGCACCGCGGCGTCCGCGGGCGCCGGGGTCTCGGCGCCCACCAGGGGTTTGATGACGCTGGCGCCCTGGACCTCGTGGTCGTACTGGCGGGTGATCCACTCCCGGCAGCAGAGGTTGGGCCGGTCCAGCATGGCCAGCAGCAGGCCGCGGTGGTCCTCCGGGTCGCCCAGCACCGGTTCGGTGAGGCGCAGCTCCGGCGGCGTCCAGTCGGCCTCGAATTCCCAGGGCGGGAAGTCCTCGGCCAGGAACGACAGGTCCATGGAGGCGCAGGGCCGGCCGTCATAGCTTACCTCCAGGAGGCCGGTGTCGGTGAAGCGGCCGATGACGGTGGCCTCCACTTCGTGGGCCCGGGCCAGGTTTTGGAAGGCCTGGGCGTCGGCGGGGTCCACCGCGGCCACCATGCGCTCCTGGGACTCGGAAATCCAGATCTCCCAGGGGTCCAGGCCCTGGTATTTCAGGGGCACCTGCTCGAGTTTGACCTCCACGCCGCCGGCCATGCGGGCCGATTCGCCCACCGCGGAGGAGAGGCCGCCGCCGCCGCAGTCGGTGATGAAGCGGATCCAGCCCCGGTCCCGGGCCTCCAGCAGGAAGTCGTGCAGCTTCTTCTGGGTGTAGGGGTCGCCGATCTGCACGTGGCCCGCGGGGGTGCCGGCGCTGGAGACCTCGGAGGAGGCGGTGACGCCGTGGATGCCGTCCATGCCCACCCGGCCGCCGCACATGAGGATGAGGTCGCCGGGGCGGGCCTGCTTGGCGGCCCCCGGCTCCCCGGCCACCTCCGTGGGGATCAGCCCCAGCGCGCCCACGAAGACCAGGCATTTCCCCAGGAAGCTGGGATCGAAATAGAGCACCCCGTTGATGGTGGGGACGCCGCTCTTGTTGCCGCCATCCTTGACGCCCTCCACCACCCCGTCCAGCAGGCGCCGGGGATGGAGGCGGGGCTTAAGCGGCCCGGCGTAGTCCCGGGGCCCCACGCAATAGCCGTACATGCCGCCGATGAGGCGGGCTCCCCGGCCGGTGCCCAGGGGGTCGCGGTAGACGCCGACGATGCCGGTCAAAGAGCCGCCGTAGGCCTCCAGGTTGGAGGGGGAGTTGTGCGTCTCGCCCTTGATGACGTAGCAAAACTCATCGTCAAAGGCGCCCACCCCGGCGTTGTCCCAGAGGACCGACACCACCCAGGGCCTGGTGGCGGCCAGGGCCCGGGTGGGGGCCTCGATGCACTGCTTGAAGGGGTTGTCCAGGACCGCCTCCTCGCCGGTGGCCAGGTCCCGGTAGCGGAAGCGCCCCCGGAAGGTGTTGTGGTTGCAGTGGTCGCTGCGGGCCTGGGCCAGGTATTCCAGCTCCAGGTCGGTGGGGTCTCCCAGCCCCGCGGCCTGCCGCCGGGCCCGGACTTCCGGTCGCCGGAAATAGTCCAGAATGATAGGCAGGTCCTGGTCCCGGAGGGCCAGGTGGCGCTCGGCGCTGAGCTGCCGCAGGTCCTCCACCGAGGCGAGGGGGAAGGTGGTCACCCGGGGCCGGTGGTCCAGGTGCACCCGGGGCAGGATGAGCCCCACCCCCGTCTCGGGGTCCCACTCCGCCCGGGCATAGACCCGGAATTCCTGGATGAGATCGTTGGCCAGCAGCTCCCGCCCCAGGGTGAGGGCCTGCTCCCGGGTCAGGGAGGCGCCTGTCAGGGCCACCAGCCGGGAGGTGTACACCGCCGCCTCGGGAGGGAGGGGCCGCTGGAGGTACGCTTCGATGGCCTCCCGGGCCACGGCTCCGGCGTTGTCCCGCACCCCGGGCTTGAAGCCCACCCAGACGGCGTAGTCGAAATCCCGGGCCAGGGGCCGGTAGCCGGAGACCTGGGTCAGGGGGTGGGCGAAGACCTGGGTGCGGAGCTCCTCCAATTCATGGGGGGACAGCTCCATATCCAACATGAAGAGATGGAAAACCCGCACCATCTCCAGGGCGACGCCGCAATACTCCCGGGCCTTGCGGGCCAGGGCCTCTGCTGCCGCGTCCGCCAGCTCGGGACGCCAGCCGACTTCCAGACGGACTGCCATGGTTCTCCTTCAGGGTTCCCGGCAGGGTGCGCACCGCGCCCCATCATGCCGAGGCGGCGGCGGGCGAAGACGCCCGCTTACCCCGCTTTTCTTATGAAAACATATGTCAGTGGCCGGCGTTCAGCCAGGAGAAAATGTAGGGCGGGAAAGCGAAGCGCATCCCGCCGGGCAGATTGCCGCCTGTCTAAGGCAGTATCACCTGCGTTAAGAAATAAGCCTGAGACCGTGCCTGCGGATAACTTTACCGCCCTGATGCCTGAGAGTGCATGGTTGACGGCGGGATGCGCTGCGCTTTCCCGCTTAACCGTGCCATGCTGCCGGTCCAGCTTTTCCTCTGGTTCCCAAGCTCCTGCTTTGGAACCGGATTGCTCGCAAAGCTCTGCTTTGCTCCTCTCTGAGGCGCGTCTTTTGGAAAAACCTGGCACGGCGCCAAGCAGAGCTTGGCGTGCGCGTGCGTTCCCAAGCGGGAGCTTGGGAACGAGTGGAGATGGCGGCAGGCGGCTTTAACCCTGCTGGAAATATACCTCAAAGACTGGGGCGGGGGGAAGTCAAAGATGGACGCGGGCGGAAATCAGGCCGCGGAAGCGACCCCACCCGCCGGCTGAGGGGGGTTTCCCCTCTGCTTACTGGAGGACAAAACTGGCGTAGAGATTGTTCACGGTCTGGCCCAGGTAGGCCACGGTGGCGATGAGCAGGGCGGCAATGCCGCCGATGAGCAAGGCATATTCCACCGCGCTGGCTCCCGACTCATCCCGCAACAACCGACGGATTGGCAACCGAAACCGCATCATCCGCCCTCCTCAGAACTTCGTCATGATTTTTATCGGCAGGAAGGGCGATTATCTTTAAGGATTTTACGAAGTGCAAGTCAGGAAATACCTGAGGCGGGGTGGGGGCAGGAAAGCGCCTGCGGCCCGGCAGGGCGGGCGGCCAGGGCCGCGGCCAACCTTTTTTCCTGAAACACAAGGTTCTGTCGCGCCCCTGCCTCCTATCCGGGGATTATCGGGGCGGCGGGTCGGCGGGAGCCGTGCCCGTGCGGCCGTCCGGAGAGGGGAAGAGGAAGGTTTGCAGGGCTTCTTCCACCCGGTCCAGATTGACCAGGGTGTCGAAGCAGGGGCCGTGGGGTCGGGAATTGATGATGCCGAAGACCGGCAGAGGATAGCTGTCCTGGATGCCGCTGGTCAGGTCGCGTTCGCAAGCCACGGCGATGATGAGCCGGGGGCGGCGCTCCACCACGATGCGCCGGGCCAGGGTCCCCCCGGTGGCCACCGCCAGGCCCACCCCGTACTTCTCGGAGAGTTCCGCCAGCCCCTTGATGGGACATTTGCCGCAGCGCTTGCAGTGCACCACGTTGCCGGTGATGCGGAACTGGCACTCGTGAAACTGCAGGCAGTGGGGCATCAGCAGAAGAACCTTTTCCGGCGCGGCCCGGGGGTGCTGGGCCAGCAGCAGCTGATTATTGATCTCGATAAAGGACTTGCGCACCTGGTCCTTGGAGACCCCGAAGAGCTTGCCCACGCCGCTCATCAGCGGCAGGAGGAATTTCACCAGGATGCCCCTGAGGCTCCGGGAAAAAGGCAGGTCCCGTCCCAGCAGCACGGTGAAAGCCAGGATGGCCACGCCCGCAAAGATCAGCGCCAGGATGGCCGTGAAGAAGAAGCCCAGGATGAGGGGGAGCCGGGGGTGCAGGCTGGTCAGCCCCACGTACGGGACGTACCAGAGGACGCCCAACAGGAGGGCGAACAGCAGGCAGGTGATGGCCAACAGCCCCAGAAAGATGCGTTTCTGGGGCCGCAGCGTATTGCCTCCGTCCATGAGCCGTTGATTGTCGGGCATGAACCGGCCTTATGTTAGGACTTGTTGGATGCAGGGATGGCCGCGCAGGAATTCGGCCGCGGCGAGGCGCTTCCTGCCGGCCAGTTGGAGGCTGCCCACGGCGACGCGGCCCCGGCCGCAGGCCACTTCCAATCCGTGTGGTCCCGGACTTAAGATAGTCCCCGCGGGGGCGAGAGCCCCCTCCCCCTTCAGGATCCGGGCGTCGAAAAGCCTCAGCCGGGTCCCCGCCAGATGGGTATAGGCCCCGGGATAGGGGTCCAGCCCCCGGATCCAGCCCGCCACCTCCGACGCAGCCCGGCTCCAGTCCAGGCGGCGCATCTCCGGCGTGATGGGGGGAGCCAGGGTCACACCCTCTTCGGGCTGGGGTTGACGGATGGCCCGGCCCCGGCGCAGCAGCTCCAGAGCCTTGACCAACTGCGCGGCGCCGAGCTGCGCCAGCCGGGCGGTCAGGCTGCCGGCATTGTCTTCGGGGCCGATGGGCGTCCGCTCCTGCAAAAAAATGGGGCCGGTGTCCACTTCGTAGGTCACCCACATGATGGTGACGCCCGTCTCCCGGTCCCCCCGGATGAGGGCCCAGTTGATGGGGGCCGACCCCCGGTGGCGGGGCAGCAGCGAGGCGTGCACGTTCAAGAAGCCCACCGACGGCAGGGCCAGCATCTCATGGGTGAGGATGCGCCCGTAGGCCGCCACCACCATGAGCTCGGGGGCAAAGGCCTGGAGCGCGGCGATGAAGTGGGGGTCCTTGAGGCGCACCGGCTGGAGCACCGCCAGGCCCCGAGACAGGGCCAGGGCCTTCACCGGCGACGGCGTCACCACCTGGCCCCGGCCCCGGGGGCGGTCCGGCTGGGTCACCACCGCCACCACGTTTTCGCCTGCGGCCAGCAGGGCCTTGAGGGTGGGAACGGCGAAGTCCGGGGTCCCCAGAAAGATCACCCGCCAGGGGCCTTCCTTCACCGCGCCGCCCCCTGCTTCTTGAGGCGTCTCAAGTAGAGCCCCCGTTTGAGCCGGCTGATGTGGTCGATGAACAGGGTGCCGTTGAGGTGGTCGATCTCGTGCTGCAGCACGATGGCCAGCAGGCCCTCGGCCTCCAGACACAGAGGCCGGCCTTCCCGGTCCACCCCCCGGACGCACACTTTGCCGAAGCGGCGCACATCCTCGGCGCAGTCCGGCACCGACAGACAGCCCTCCCGGTAGATGACTTCCCCTTCCCCCGCCTCCAGATACGGATTGAGGATGACCTGGGGGTCGGGCGACCCCTCCCGCTGGGCCACGTCAAAGACGATGACCCGGCGCAGGTCCCCAACCTGATTGGCGGCCAACCCCAGGCCGGGGGCATGGTACATGGTGGCCGCCATGTCGTCGATGAGCTGCTGCAACTCGCCGTTGATGTTCTGCACGTCCACGGCCCGGCTCCGCAGCACCGGATCGGGGAAGATGCGAATGGGCAAGATGGCCATAATCTGCGTCGAAATGCTCCTGTGCGCTGAAGTGGTTCGCCCGCCCTTGGCAGGTTTTAGGTTTCTGGTTTCAGCTTTCAGCTTCTGGCTTTTGGATTTTAAACGTGCCTGGCCTCGAGTGGTCACGCCCGGATATGAACACCCTATCTTTTTAGTTTAGGGCCTGAAGCGCAATTTGGCAAGGGTTGTGTAACCACCGCCGGGTTGTGCGGGGCGAAGAAGGCTGCAAAGATAAAAGGGGAGAACGGAGCGACCCGTCCTCCCCGCTGCTTGGGTGGGGAGAGAGTGAGGAAAATTACCAGTCAATGCCGGGGTCGAGCTCCGGACCCAGAGCGAGGTTGAGGCCACTGCCGCCGGGGCAGCCCATCTCGGCTGCGGCGCCACCGCCAGGACCCATGCCGGCGCCGGGACCCATGCCTTTACCGCCGCCCGGGCCCATGCCCCTGCCGCCGCCCGGGCCCATGAAGGGACAGGCCTGGGGGGCAATTTTCCGCGCCTCCAGCCGGAAGGCCACCATCTTCTCCAGAAGTTGGCCCCGCAAGGCGTGGAGTTCCTTGGCCTTGGCCAGAATGGCTTTCTCATCGGGGGTATCGGCCTTCCACAACTGCCTCAGCTCCGCCCGCTTCACCGTCATCTCTTTGCGCTGGGCGGCGGTTTCATTCATGAACTTCTGCCGCAGCTCAAAAAGCTGCCCCGCCTGCTCCGGGGTCAGGTTCATCAGGCGCTGCTTGCCCCGCCCGCCCCAGGCCGCCCAGGAAGGGGCCGCCACGGCCAGCACCAGTCCCAGGGCCGCCAGGAGCATCAGGGGCGAACCCGCGCGGCGCATCACACGTTGCATCATTGCTTCGTTCTCCTCTTTACCTTGGAGTGATGAACTGCAATCGATGTTGCCTTTATCTGTTTTAACCCCCGGGAGGCCAAAATCCGGCGCGGTCCTGGAAAAATAGGAATTTTTTTGAGCGGCTGGAAATGCTCATGGCCCCAACGGGCCCGCACCCTTAGTACATCGTTTCATAAATTCGGTAACGTGATGAGCTTCTTGCAAAACTTACGCCGCAGCATCATGGTTCCCGGAATTTCACGGTGCGCGGTGCGCACCCTGCAGATCTTCCGATGTTCCGGCCCCCAAGTAGGGTGCGCACCGCGCACCATTAAAAAGGTCGGAATCATGCAGAGCTTTTTCAAAACTGCCAGCCCTTTCCCAGGACAAAGGGAGAATTTTGCAAGAACCTCGTGATCATTGAGAGGAGCGCAAAGAGTTAATTCCCCCTCACCCTAACCCCCTCCCCCATCGGGGGAGAGGGAAGAAAGCAAAAACCGTCTCATTACCCCCTCTCCCCCCCCAGACGGGGGGAGAGGGTTGGGGTGAGGGGGGTCAGAGAATACGTAATCGTACGAGCTTCTTGCAAAACTTACGGACAGCATTACGATTTCCGAAAAATCATGGTGCGCGGTGCGCACCCCACAGAATCCTCCGATGTTCCGGTCCCCGCGTAGGGTGCGCACCGCGCACCATGAAAGCGGTTGGCATCTTGCAGAGCGTTTTCAAAACCGCCGCCCTTTCCTAAGACAAAAGGAGAATTTTGCAAGAACCTCGTACTTAGTGAATTGTGCACTTAGGATGACAAGCCAACCATAGGGACGGGTTTCAAAACCGCCCCTACCGGGCAGGGATTTTCGGGATAAATGTTATATACTCAATCAGTGCTGTCCGGCAGGAATCCTGCATCGGCCTGGTGTTAAGCCACCTCCCCGCGGTGGGTGGGGGGAAGAAAAGGCTCTCTGGTTGCCATGTCCACGGAGCAGCCTGGGCGATCCGGCGCCGGCAGATGTTGCCTGGTTCTGAGGGATGTCGGCACAATTCCGGGAAAGAAAGCCGACTTTTGCGCAGATTTCGTGCGGGACGGCACTGATACTCAATAATCATTCTCTGCATCCGGGAGCACTCCATGACCCGATATATCATTCACCCCCTGGTGGTGGGCCTGAACGAGACGGACCAGGGCGTCATGACCTATCTCAAGGGCTACGGCAAGCGCATCTGGCTGCCCGTCTATGTCTTTTATCTGGAGGGCGGCGACGAGAAAATCCTGGTGGACACGGGGCTGGAGCAGTTCATGGTGCCGCCGGGGGTGGCCGAAGAGCTGGGGCTGAAGGTGCAGGAATTCGAAGAGGCCCTGGACTCCGTGGGCCTGGCCCCCGAAGACATCGACATCGTCATCCACACCCACCTGCACAACGACCACTGCGAAAATGACTACAAGTGCACCAACGCCCGAGTCTACGTGCAACAGCGGGAACTGGACTTCTTCCGGGAGCCCCATCCCGTGGATCACCGCTACTTCCCGGACCTGCTGGACGACGTGGAGGTGGTGGCGGTGGTGGGCGACCGGGAGATCGTCCCGGGCGTCAGCGTGATGCTGACCCCGGGCCACACCCCGGGCGGGCAGTCCGTGGTGGTGGACACGGCCCGGGGCAAGGCGGTGATCACCGGCTTCTGCTGCAATGAGCAGAATTTCCCCGCGGCCGGACCCTGCGTGCCGCCGGGGGTGCACCTGAACCTGATTGAGGCCTACGACACCATCCACAAGGTCCGGGACGCGGCCGACATCCTCATCCCCCTGCACGACCTGGCCGTGGGGCGCCGGGGCGCCATTCCGTGAGGATGGAGGAAATGCGGCGGGGGGGCGGGACCCGCGACCCCTCGCCCCCTCCCTCAGCCCTTTTCCCCCTACACCTCAAACCGCGCCGCCACGGGGATGCGCCGGCCCATGCCGAAGGCCTTGGAGGTCACCCTCAGGCCCGGCGCGGCCTGCCGTCGCTTATATTCATTGTTATCGATGGCGCGCATGACCCAGCGCACCGTGGCCGGCTCGAAGCCCAGGCCGACGATGTCGTCATAAGAGCGCGCCTCCACCAGGTAGTGCTGGATGATCCGGTCCAGCACGTCGTAGGGCGGCAGGGTGTCCTGATCCGTCTGGTCGGGGCGCAGTTCCGCGGAGGGCGCCTTGGCAATGGTGGAGCGGGGGATGATTTCCCGCTCCCGGTTCACCTGCTCCGCCAGTTCGTACACCATGGTCTTGGGCACGTCGGAGAGCACCGCCAGGCCGCCGCTCATGTCGCCGTACAGGGTGCAGTAGCCCACCGCCATCTCGCTCTTGTTGCCGGTGGAGAGCACCAGGTGGCCGAAGCGGTTGCTGAGGGCCATGAGGATGTTGCCCCGGATGCGGGCCTGGATGTTCTCCAGGGTGGCGTCCAGGGTGTCCGTGGGGAAAAGCGTCGCCAGGGAGTTTAGATAAGCCTGGTAGATGGGGGTGATGGGGATGACCCTGAAATCCACCCCCAGGTTCCGGGCCAGGTCCCGGGCGTCGCTCAGGCTGCCGGGAGAGGAATACAGGGACGGCATGGCCACCCCCAGGACATTTTCCTGACCCAGGGCGCGGGCGGCCAGGGTGCAGACCACCGCGGAGTCCACGCCTCCTGACAGCCCCACCACCGCTTGGGTGAAGCCGCATTTGCCCAGGTAGTCGCGGATGCCCAGGACCAGGGCGTCGTGCACGCCGGCGATGGGCTCCTGGGGGACGAACAGCCCCGGCGTGCCCGGACGGGTCAGGTCCACCTCCAGCACCGCTTCCCGGAAGGCCGGCAACAAGGCCAGAGCCTCCCCCCGTTCGTCGAAGGCCAGGGAGCGGCCGTCAAAGATGAGTTCGTCGTTCCCCCCCACCTGGTTCACATAGACGAAGGGCAGCCCATGCTTGCGGGCATGGCTGCTCATGAGGCGGTGGCGCACCGATTCCTTCCCCACCTGGAAAGGCGAGGCCGACAGGTTGAGCAGCACGGTGGCCCCCTTCCGGGCCATCATCGCCAGCGGATCCAGGTCGTAGAGGCGGCGGCACCACCATTCCTCCTGGCACCAGGCGTCCTCGCAGATGGACACGCCCAGGACCTCTCCCTGGAAGGGAATGACGTCGACATGGGCCCCCGGGTCGAAATAGCGGGTTTCATCAAAGACGTCATAGGTGGGCAGTAGCGATTTGTCCCGCCAGGCCGCCAGTTCGCCCCGGTAGAGCAGGCAGGCCGCATTGGCCAACCCCTTGCCCTGCTCCCGACCGGTGGGACGGGGCGCGCCCACCAACACCCCCAGGTCCGGGTAGGACCGGGTGAGGCGGGCCAGGTCCGCCAGGGCTTCCTGCACCCGGGCGATGAAGGCCGGCCGCTCCAAGAGATCCCGGGGCGGATAGCCCACCAGGAAGAGTTCGGGCAGGACCAGCAGGTCGGAGGCGGCCGCGGCCCGGGGGAGCAGGTCCGCCACCCGCCTGGCGTTGCCGGCGATGTCGCCCACGATGGGGTTGAGCTGGGCCAGGGTCACTTTCATGGTCAACATTCCTTAGGGACTTTGAGTAAGACGGGATCAGACCAGGCCTGCAACTGGCCGCCTATCTTAGCAAAATTATCAGGACTCCTCAACGACAGGTTTCCCCCCTCCCCTGCTCCTTGACAGGCGCGGTCCGAAGGGGTAAAAATCGTGGCATCTTTGAGGGATTACGAGCAGGAGATGCCATCGTGTATTGGGACCCCGCGGTAGAAACCCTGAACCCTGACCGACTCCGGGCCCTGCAAAGGGAGCGCCTCCGTGAAACAGTGTCCCGGGCCGGACAGAGCCCGTTTTACCGGGAGCATCTGGCCCAGGCCGGAGTGAGTGAGGCGGAGCTGAACAGTCTGGACGACGTGCGTCGCCTGCCCTTCACCACCAAGGACGACCTGCGCTCCCGGGGCCGGGAGATGCTCACCGTCCCCTGGGACCGGTTGGTGCGGCTGCACGCCTCCTCGGGCACCACCGGCCAGGCCACGGTGATCTATTACACCCGCCGCGACGTGGAGGAGTGGGCCGACCTGGTGGCCCGCTGCCTGTTCATGGCGGGCCTGCGCCCCGGCGACGTCTTCCAGAACATGATGGGCTACGGCCTGTTCACCGGCGGGTTGGGGTTTCACTACGGCGCCGAGCGGCTGGGGGCGCTCACCATCCCCGCGGGCGCGGGCAACAGCCGCCGCCAGGTGCAGCTCATGCGGGACCACGCCGCCACCGCGGTGCATATCATTCCCAGCTACGCCCTCTATCTCCTCAACACCTTTGCGGAAATGGGCGTGGACCCCCGGGACCTGCCCCTGCGCCTGGCCTTCATCGGCGCGGAGCCCCACTCCGAGGACATGCGCCGGCGCATCGAAGCGGCCTGGGGCCTCAAGGCCTTCAACTCCTACGGCCTCTCGGAAATGAACGGCCCCGGCGTGGCCTTCGAGTGCCCGGAGCAGAACGGCATGCACGTCTGGGAGGACGCCTTCCTCCTGGAGGTGATCGACCCGGCCAGCGGCGAGCCCGCGCCCCCCGGCGTGGTGGGGGAGCTGGTCTTCACCAACCTCACCCGGGAGGGCATGCCGCTGCTGCGTTATCGGACCCGGGATCTGGCTTCGGTGGACGACGCCCCCTGCCCCTGCGGCCGCTTCCACCGGCGGCTCTCCCGCATCCAGGGGCGCACCGACGACATGATCATCATCAAGGGTGTGAACATTTTCCCGCTCCAGATCGACAAGGTGCTCATGAGCCTGCCGGAGGTGCACACCAATTACCTGGTGGAGCTTACCCGGAAGGATTTCAACGACATCATGCTGGTCAAGGTGGAGGTGCGGGAGAATTTCTTCAAGGAAGACTTGAAATATCTGACTGGCCTGCGCAAACGCCTCACCGAAGCCCTGAAGTCCGAACTGCTGGTCACCCCGGCGGTGGAACTGGTGGAGCCCGACACCCTGCCCACCACGGAAGGCAAGGCGGTGCGGATTATTGACCGCAGGGAATGAGGGGGAGGGGAAAGGCGGGAACGTCGGTCTGCACAGGCTGGAAGCCTGCGCCACCAGGAAGATTTTCAGGTCTTGAATCTGAAAGCCAACACCCGCCGCCCAGAACCCAGAACCTGACACCTGACACCTGACACCTAAAACGTGAGCCTGCATGCCTGACACCTTTCTGACTCAACTGGCCCGGCCCCGGCCCGACCCGGGGGGAGGAGCGGCTGCGGCCTACGCCGCCCGGGTGGCGGTGGCCCTGCTCCTCAAGGTGGCGCACCTGGAGGCGCCTCGCTCCCGCCCGGGGCCCGGTTCCCCTGAAGTCTGGGAGGAAATCCTGAAGGAGGCGGAGCGCCTGGCCCACCGTTTCCGGCAGTTGCAGGACGAAGACGTGGAGGCCTACCGCGGGTTCGCCCGGGCCCGGGCCGCCGGCTCCGGCCTGCTCCAGGCGGTGCGGGCCGCCACCCGCTGTCCCCTCAACATCATGAACTGCGCCCTGGCAACCCTGGAGCTGGCAGGTCGGGCGGGGGCCCTGTGCCAGCCCCACCTCTTGTCCGACCTGCTGGTGGCCGTCGAACTCCTGGGAGGAGCCCTCCAGGGGGCCTACCACATCGCCTCGGCCAACCTTCCCTGGTTCGAGGCCGTGTCTGAACGACGCAACACTGCGGCCACCCTGGTCCGGGCCCGGGATTTGGGGGAGGCCGCCCTCTGGACGGTGCGTCTGGACCTGATGGCCCGACCCGGCCCTTCCGGAGGAACTCCATGATTCTGGCGGCAGACAACCTCACGGCCACTCATCCCCCCGTCGCCCAGGCCCTGGACCGCCTGGACGCGGCCCCCATCCAGGAGCTGGCCCGGCGCTGTGAGCAGGCCGGGGCCCGCTGCCTGGACCTCAACCCCGGCTACCTGGGGGGCCGCCGGGCCGACCGTCTGGCCTTCATGGTGGAGGCGGTGCAGGCGGTGACCGACCTGCCCCTCATCCTGGACAGCCCGGAGGCGCCGGTGCTGGCCCGGGGGCTGGCCGTCTGCCGGGGGAGGCCCATTTTGAACGCCCTCACCCTGGAGCCCCGCAAGCTGTCGGAAATTCTCCCCCTGGCCGTGTCCCACGACACCGACCTGGTCCTGCTGCTGTTGGACGAGCGCTCCATGCCGCCCCCCGACCTGGAGGGCAAACTGGCCCTGGCCGCGGAGCTGGGGGAGCGGGCCGTGTCCGCCGGTCTTCAGGCCCAGCGCCTCATCTTCGCCCCGGTGCTCCCCAACCTGAGCTGGCCCGACGCCTGCGCCCAGACCGGCGCGGTCCTCAGGGCGGTCCGCTGGCTGGCCGGGGGCGCGGTCTTCGGCGACCCGGTGCGCACCATGGCGGGCCTCTCCAACCTGCGCAGCGGCTTCCGGCGGGTCTATCCCCCCAGCCTGGAGGCCGCGGTGCTCGCCATGCTGGCCGGCGCCGGCCTCACCCTGGCCCTGGCCGACGCCCTGTCGCCGGCAGTGCAGGAGGCCTTCGACCTCATCCGCCAGATGGGGTGAGGGCAGGTTTTGGGTTTAGGGTTCTGAATTTCCGCTTTGCTGCGAGGCTCTGTGGGTCTCAGGTGGTGGCTTGGCGGAGCCCCCACCCAGGGCCCCATCATGGCCCTGATTGCGGGAAAAGCGAGTCTTCATGAAAAAACTCATCCAGAAAATCCGGGACAAAATCCGGAAAAAGCGGCACCTGCGCCTGCGGCAGGAGTATGAAGCGCATTACGGCGACGCCCGGGTGGCCGAGGAGATCCTGCGGGAATTCCGGCGGCTGTATTTTTACACCCATGAGACCACCTGGCGCAACACCTGGTGGCTGGGCCACCGGGTGCTCAAGTGCCCCCTGGACCTGTGGATTTACCAGGAGATCCTCTTTGCCGTGCAGCCCGACGTGATCATCGAAACGGGCACCTACGAAGGGGGCAGCGCCCTCTTTTTCGCCCACCTCCTGGACCTCCTGGGCAAAGGGCGGGTGCTCACCATCGACATCGTCCAGAAGGACCTCTTTCCGCAGCACCCCCGCATCGACTACCTGCACGGCTCCTCCGTGGACCCGGAGATGGTGGCCCGGGTCAGGGCCGCGGTGCGGCCCGGGGACGCGGTCCTGGTGGTGCTGGACTCCAACCACGAGCGGGACCACGTGCTGGCCGAACTGAATATTTACAGCGAGCTGGTGACGCCGGGTAGCTACCTCATCGTGGAGGACACGGTGCTCACCGAGATGGCGCCGCACCTCGAGGCCGGCCCCAAGGAGGCGGTGGAGGCCTTTTTGCCCGGCCACCCCCACTTCAAGGTGGACGACAGCCGGGAGAAATACCTGCTCAGCTTCAATACCAGGGGGTATTTGCAGCGGGTGGGGTGAATAGTCCTTTCTTGACATATAACGCTAATCGTTATATATTCATTTTATGATTAAAGGGTTCAAGGACAGGGAAGCTGAAAGGCTTTTTCACCGCGAACCTTCCCGGAAACTGCCGCCTGAGCTGCAGCGTGCAGCCCTGCGGAAATTGCGCATGCTTAATCGGGGACACACCCTGGAAGATTTAAGAGTCCCACCCGGTAACCGGCTGGAGGCTCTCAAGGGGGATCGGCAGGGTCAGTATAGTATCCGCATCAATGACCAATGGCGCATCTGCTTCGTCTGGCAAGCAGGGGACGCCTACGCGGTAGAGATCGTTGATTACCATTAGGGAGATGAGAAGATGCCCGAAGCCAAAATAGCCCCTCTGCATCCCGGGGAAATCCTGCTGGAGGAATTCATGAAGCCTCTGGGCTTGAGCCAGAACCGGCTGGGGCGAGCGCTCAAGGTGTCTCCCCGGCGCATCAACGAAATCGTGCACGGCAAACGGGGCATCACCTCAGAAACCGCGCTCCGGCTAAGCCGCTTTTTCGGCACCTCTCCTGAATTCTGGCTGGGCCTGCAGACGGATTACGAG
>Ga0194110_10000529_pt1 | contig 49250 bp, 35 predicted proteins | sample TA2Kig1200mmetaG_FD_146192 | JGI IMG/M metagenome (GOLD analysis project Ga0194110, IMG submission 146192) | Freshwater microbial communities from Lake Tanganyika, Tanzania - TA2015032 Kigoma Deep Cast 1200m | ecosystem: Environmental > Aquatic > Freshwater > Lake | place: Tanzania: Lake...
GCGGTCAACCGCACTGACCAGCAGCGCTCGCTTCCCTCTGAGTTGGAACTCCTCGCGATCGGCCAGCCAGCGAATGGTCTCGCGCTCGAGCGTGTTCTTCAGGCCACTGCCATCCACTACGGGCGTGACCTTCGCCGCCTCCGCCAACCGGCGGGACTCCTCGATGACGTAGCGTCTGCCGCCCGCCACGAGGTACAGATCGGTCCCGCCCAGGCCGATTGCCGCGACCTGGCCGTCGAGCTCTGCGATTGTGCGGCAGGCCCGGTCGTAGTCGCCATCGACGCCAAGGCGCTCAATGACGAGTCTCCGCCCCAGCATCTCGGCCTCGACGGTCTTGTTGCGCTTCGAGGACCCGAGGCTCACGCTCACGACATGGATCGCGTCCGTACTGGTCACGTCGTTGGGTGTCTGCATTTGGGCCCTCCCTCGTACTATGGACGTCCTTCCCGCGGAGCCCAAGCTCCATGTGGGTCTCTAGCCCCCAATGCGGAGTTGTCCCTGGTCCCAACTCCCTGGGACCCCCGATTCCGGAGAGTCCGCAACCGGGGCAACGGCATTCCCACGGAGACCCGCCGGGCCCGCGCCAGGCAACTGCCGGTGGATCCCCACCTCCACCCAAGCCAGCGCGTGGAAGCCCGCCCTGAGGCTGCGTGGAGCCCCGCGGGCGAATCCGGACTCCCTTTTCTGTCCCGGGACCGTCTGCACGGAGCGCGTCTCGGCGCCGCAAGCTCTGTACGAGAGGGGCCAGGATCGAACTCCAAGGGAGAAGTGGGGGCGACCCCCACCAAGGGTGCGGACGGAGGCTCTCCCGCCCCTGTGGGGCAGGACCCGACCCAGGGCCCTCCATCCCGCAGACTCCGGCCTGCGGCTACCCGAACTCCTCGACGGCAGCGAAGAAGGCCTCGATGTTCGGCCACGGCACCTCGGGGAGCAGGGCCTGGGACGGGGCGATCCACAGTCCGCCGTTGCGGCCAAGTTCCTCGATGCTACGCCGCACGGCCTCTCGCACGTCCGCAGGCGTGCCGAAGGGCATAGCCGACTGCGCCCCGATTGTGCCCCACAGCGTGAGGGCATCGCCCCAGTTCCGCTTGATGCGGAACGGGTCCATCGACTCGGGCTGGATGGGGTGCAGCGCGTCCACGCCGGCCTCGATGAAGTCGGGGATGAGCGGCTCGACGTACCCGCACTCATGCAGGCCGATGAAGACGTCGGGCTGCACGCGGCGGGCCGCCTCGATGACCCGGCAGAGGTGCGGCTTCACCCACCGACGGAAGTCGGCCGGACTGATCATCAACCGGTCTTGCAGCCCCACATCGCCGGAGAGCCAGACCATGTCCACACCCGCGCGGGCGAGCCCCTCTGCGATCCGGCACTCAAGGCTGCACAGGCGGTCGAGGAGCGCCTCAACGAAGGCGGGGTTTTCGTAGAGGTCACGACACAAGTCCAGGATTCCGCGCAGGTAGCAGGCCTTCTCCCAGCCCCCATGCCCCACCCTCCCGACGACGAAGTAGCCTGCCTCCCGCAACTGCCTTGTCTCCTCAGACAGGTGCTCGTAGCGATAGGCGGCCTCCACGTCGGGCCAGGGGTAGCCATCCACGTCCGCGGGCGTTGGGTTACGCAGCGACGCCATCGGCCACACGTAGCGGTGGAAGTGGTGGTGCCTGCTCGGGACGTAGGCCGTCCCCCACTCATCGACGGCCGTGTCGAGCGGTAGCTCGGGCGGGTGATAGGGCGAGAAGTCGCGCTGGCTGTGAGTCGGTGCGAGGCCCACGTCCCGGTGCTCGAAGCCGTAGTGGTCGGCGGGGTCCTCGGCGCCGGTGTGCTCCTGGAACAGCCGAAGGGTCGCCGGCGTGAACCAGGCGTCCTTAGGCACCTTGTCGGGGGACCGGTGCTGCAGAGCCTGTCTCAGTCGCTCACGCGGAAGCACAACCGCCCTTCCTCCTTGCCTCCGCACTCTATTGCCCGCCCGTGGCCGACCACCTGCCTCGGCCGCTGGCCGAAGAGCTACGTGAGGGAACCGCCCGCGGAGCGCGGCGTACGGCGCGAGTCGGCAGGGAGCGCGTCAACCCGGCCGCGACCCGCACAGAGCACGTCTGCCCTCCGTAGGCGCGCCCCCTGGCGCGCCACGAGCGCACGCGAGCGCCGAGGTGGAGCACCTCGCCTTGGGTGGGGAACCGCGGGTCCTCTTGTCCCGAGTTCCAGGGCCTCCGAGGAGAGACCGGGCAGACGCGGGAACCATACCCGTGCGTCAATGACCCGGACACTGGAGGCTGGCCATGACCAGGTCCGCAGGACGGCTGCGCTACGTAGCTCTGCTCATGCTTGCGGGGTGTGTGTCGGCCGCGGGCGTCAGCCCGGTATGCGTTGCGGAACAACACGGGGGTGAGCCAGTGATGATCCGAGACGTGCTGTGGGTCTGGGGCAACCCGGAGATGACGCAGCCCGGCGAGCATTCACTGCAGACCTTCGCCGAGGCCAGTCCAGCCAGGCGGGCGGAACTGCTCGGCGTGCCCAACATCGTCATGGCGGGTTTGGGGCTGCCGAACGACCAGGCGGAGGCCGACCGACTGGCCGCAGAGGTCAGCCACGCTCCGCATCTCATGTGGGAGATCTCGGCTGACGGCGAGGGCGGGCCGCCCTTCGTCTACGAGCAACGCGTAGCCCAGGTCAGTCGCCTCGCGGGCACGTACCCCCAGATTGGGGCCGTGCTCCTCGACGACATGAGCACCGTCCAGATCGCCAAGGGCTTGCGGGCCGAGGACGTCCGCGAGCTGCACCGGCTGCTGCGCGAGCAGTGCCCGGGGGTGAAGCTCGCGGGCGCCGTCTACACGATGAGCCTGGACGACGAGGGCCTCGCCGACTACATCCGCGAGCTGGATACAATCGTCCTGGCCACGTGGCACGCGCGCGATGTGGTGGACCTCGAGAGCAACGTCGCCCGCTGCGAGCGCGAGTACCCCGGCCGCGAGATCGTGCTCTGCCTGTACATGTACGACTACGGCGAGGGTCGGAGGATGCCGCGTGAGCTGCTGCAGGAGCAGTGCGAGACCGCACTGCGGCTGGTGCACGAGCAACGAGTGCGAGGCGTGGTCTTCCTCTCGATCAATGACGACCCCGAGGCTATAGGGTGTGTTGCCGACTGGGTCGCGCGTGTGGGTGCGCAGAGGATCGGGCAGCTGGCCGCCGGCGATCTGCCGCTGAAGATGGGGGATGGACGGGACTGGCACTGCCTTCCCGCGCCGTGGACCGAAGACGCGGAGGGCGTCATCCGGCCGCCCGACCAACGGAACCTGCACAGCCGGGCGTTCTGGATGAGCGCCACCTTCGCTGATGGGACGGTCGAGTTCGAGTTCAGCGGCGACTACCGCGAGACCGGCACCGGCATGGCGGGGCTCAGCCTCCGGGCGGCCGACCCCAACCAGTTCTACTACGTCTACTTCCCTTGGGGTGGGCAGCAGCTGCGGGCCAAGCACTTCTGGGCCGCGATCGCGAAGGTGGACGGAGATGGCTATCTACGCAACCTCGACGCCCGCTGGGTGCCGGGAGTGCCGAGCGAGACGGGGCGCTGGTACGATGTGCGCGTGACGGCGGAGGGCCCGCGCATCCGGGTCTGGGTGGACGGCCGGCAGGCGCTGGACGTGACCGATCGCAGCTACACTGCGGGCCGGCTTGGCCTTGCCGGCTATGGGTGGTACGCCTTCCGGAACGTCCGCTACAAGAGCCAGGGAGGCCCGGCTCCCAACTGGGACCGAAGCCTGGCGATTCCAACGCACGCCTTCACGGTGGGGCTGAGCAGCGAGGAGATGCCGACCGGCTGCGTCGCGCCGAGTGGGGACGTGCTGCTGGCTGCCGGTAGCCGGCTCGTGCGATCGGTAGACCGTTGGCGAACCTGGTCGCAGGCGGTTGCGTTGCCGGAGGGTCTCGGCAAGCTCACGGACTATGGCAGCACGATGTTCCGCACGCGGGTCGGCCGGCTGATCGTGATGATCTACCGCACCCAGGAGCAGATCGGCAAACCCGAGCCGGAGATTCTGATCGCGGAGTCTGAGGACAGCGGCACAACCTGGCACGATCCAGTGCCCTCGCAAGTGGCCCCTGGGTGGCCGGTGGCCCCGGCCAGGCTTGTCCCCTATGGGCCGCTGGTCGAGGCGGCCGACGGAACACTGGTGCGCTTCTTACTGGGGGCCGTGAAGGAGGAGGGAGATCGGTTCACCGACGTACGGACCTGGAGCGCCATCCACTGCAAGGCCTTCTGCATCCGCAGCACCGATGGGGGCGCAAGCTGGTCAGCGCCGATCGACCTCGACTGGCCCTCCTGGGCGGATGCGCCGCGCGGGAGCATCCCAGGCTCCCTTGACCTGACTGAGCCGACTGGCGTCGCAATCGACAACGCGCTCTGCGTTCTGGTCCGTCCGGTGTACAGCCCGTACATGTGGCAGTGCTCGTCTCCGGATGCGGGCGCCTCCTGGGACTCCGTGGCGCGCGCAACCTTCCCCGGCTACGCGCAATCCATGGTCCGAACGTCCTCCGGCGCGATCCTCTGCGCCCACCGGTACCCCGGCTACTCGGTGAACGTCTCCCGCGACGGCGGCCTGAACTGGGACGCCGGTACCGTGATCGACTATCCTGCCTGGGCGATGGGTTGCATGGTTGAGGTGGAACCGGAGGTGGTGCTGTGCACGTACATGAACGCCGAACGTAGCCTGCCTCTTCTCGCCCAGCTCATCCGCGTCACACCCGATCGCCTCGAACCGGCGACTGTACCCTGAGCCATGGGCTGCTTGCCGGCCGCCGATGCTCGTTGTCGCCCTCAGCCCCCGGCCCAACGCCTCGCGGGCTCCCCCCTTGGCGCGCCACAAGCGCACGCGAGCGCCGGAATGGGGTCTACGCCCGGCGGCGGTGCGTGCAATGCGCGTTGAGGGCCAGGTCTGTCTCCCGCTCCCCGTGGATCGTTCATACAGAGCGCGGCTACGCGCCGGGATCTCTGTAGCATGGGGTACGCTGGATACTGAGCCTCACGGATGTGGGCGAAGGCGCGCCCGGGTCCCTCCTCGAGGAAGCGGCGGGTCTGGTCAGCGTCGCCAATGGTGTACTGCAGCGGAGTTGATGGTGCTTATGTAGATGTGCCGGATCGGGTTCGTAGGACGGAGCGCCAGCTCCGTCACCGACTATGCAGGCGTCGAAGCTGGCGCTTCGACCTACAAACCGCGTTCCACGACCTCGTTGGCCTCGGCCCCCCCCAAAAGGGGCTCTGCGTCGGTGTGGCGGAGGCCCGGGTTAGGTGCGCATCAGGATGAAGCACTACACTAGCTTCGTCCGCTCCGCATCTCGCCATACGCGCTAGCTTCTTCGGGCCGGTTTCGGGCACAACATGGAGCCGTCGCATGGGGGAGGGACTGACGGGAAACGCCGAAGAATGCGCCTCTTGACAGCGCGGGCCGATTGCGCTACTGTGGCAGTCCTGCCGAGGTGGCGGAATTGGTAGACGCGCTAGCTTGAGGGGCTAGTGAGCTTCTGCTTCGTGCGGGTTCGAGTCCCGCCCTCGGCACCAGACGACCCCCGAACGCCCGAAAAGCCCCAGTTTCGGGCGTTTTCCGTTGTACCCTCCCTTGCGCGATGGACCGCTGAGGTGCCCGAAAACGGCACTGAAAAGCTAGTGAGTTACTCCGCCTTCGCGGCGGCACAAGCTAGTGAGTGCCGGTCGGGCTCGGGGACGTATTCGACGCCGACCCTCAACACTCCTTCTGGCGATTCCCCGACCGGCCCTGCCTCCGCGCGGGGCCGTCTTCGTTTTGGGGCAGGTCGCTGGCGATAGGCCACGCCCGGCCTTGCCCTCCGGCGGCCTGCCCCAGAAGGGCGAACGGGCGATGATCGAAACACGAGACGAAGCACGGGACGCCATACTGAGGATCGCCGCGACGCAGCCGGAGCGCGCGTATCGGATGACCGGCTACGACCGCGAGCTGAAGCCCTCGGGTAAGGACCTCGTTGGCATCTGCCCGTTCCACCAGGAGCGCAACGGTTCGTTCCACATCACGACCAAGGGCGAGTTCGCGGGGCGCTGCAAGTGCTTCGGCTGCGGGTTCGGTGGCGACCTGTTCGCCTTCCTCATGCGGGCGAAGGCCTTGTCGTTCCCGGAGGCTCTGGACTTCGCGGCGACGGGCCTGGGGATCGACTGCCCTCCCCTCCACAACGGGAAGGTGCCCGGTTCCCCTTCAGGCCTCGTCGAGTTCCTGGGCCTCCGAGGTGAGCCACCGTCGCGCAAGGTCGCCGAGTTCCTACACGGCGAGCTGCTGGCCCGACCGGAGAGGCTGCGATGGCTCGCCGAGCACCGCTGCTGGTCCGAGGCAATCGTCCGGGCGGCGCTGGTGGGTTGGTACGAGGACGGTAAGGAGCAGCGATTCAGCATGCCGGTCCTCGACGGGCACGGGGAACCCGCCGACATCCGGTTGTACCGACCTCGCGCGCTGAAGCGCAAGTGCATCGGCTGGCGAGAGGGCACAGGCAGCGCACGCCTCTACGGGCTGCACCTCGTGCCCGACCTCAAGCCGGGGGACGTCATCTACATCGCCGCCGGCGAGCCCGACTGCCTCGCGCTGAACAGCCTCGGGTTTCCGTCGATCACCAACACGGACGGCGAGGGGAACTGGCCGGCGGACGCGGAGATCGACCTCGCCGGCGTGACCATCTACATCCTGGAAGACCACGACGCAGCCGGGCGGAAGCGGACTCCGGTCGTGGCCCAGTGGTGTCACAAACACCACGCGGAGAAGGTCCTGCGGGTCACGATGTGCGAGCGCGGCGGGCCGAGGGGCTTCGATGCAACCGACCTCGTCGTGAAGGCCGGAGGACTCGGCGATCCTGTCGGTGCGGCGGAGGCCTTGGCCCGGCGCCTTGAGGTGGCGGAGGTCATTGCCCCCGCACGGCGCAGGTGGCAGACGCCCGACCTCCTTCGAGCACATTTCCCTCCTCCGCGTTACCTACTCGACGGCATCCTCTGCGAGGGCGTGAACGTGATCGGTGGGCAACCGAAGATCGGGAAGTCACTCCTGGGCACGCAGGGCTGCCTGGCGATCAGCGAGGGCGGCGACTTCCTGGGCTGCCAGGCGCAGAAGGGTCGGTGTTTGTACCTGGCCTATGAGGACGGCCCGCGTCGTCTGCAAGGGCGCCTGCTCAAGCAGGGATGGACGGATCAGACTCCACCAGCGACGTTCCTGACGCGACCAAGCGAGGACGAGATTCATGAGGAGCTGGACTCGGGTCAGTTCGAGGGCGGGCTGCTCGTTGTCGATACGCTCAGCCGCTGGTTCGCGGGCAAGGACCAACTGGATGCGGCGGAGATGACTGAGGCCTGCACCAGGCTGCAGGAATTCCACATCGAATTCGGCCTCAACCTGTGGGCAATTGACCATCACAAGAAGGGTGCAACAGGCGATCCCGTCGGCGATCTCTTTGGCAGCGTAGCGAAGGCGGCAGGGGTAGACGGCATCCTCGGTCTGTACAGGGACCAAGGCAAGCCGGGAGCCCGCCTGAAGATCGTGGGCCGCGACGTGCCCGAGACGGAACTCGTCCTCACCTTCGACCCCGGTACGCTGTGCTGGAGACTGGCCGAGACCGGCGCTGCCACTGGCGGCGGGAAGTACGACGAGAAGGTGCTGGCCGAGCTGACGCGCGCCCCCGGTCACCTCCGGGACCTGCACAACCGGACAGGCATCAGCACCGGCACTCTGAGCAGCACCCTTCACCGCCTAGAGGCTGACGGCAAGATCACTGGGCGCCCAGAGGCAGACCGGGTTGTCTACTACGTCCTTGGTGATCTGGAGAGAGAGAGGAGAGAGAAGTGACCGAACACCCGAACAGCCCGAACAGGGCCGAACACCCCGAACGGCCCGAACAGGCACCGAGACCGGAGGCTGTTCGGGCGCCGTTCGGGTTGGGGTGCGCAGACCCGAACAGCACAGAGGCCCAGAATCCAGCCCTTGTCGTAAGGCCGTTCGGCCTGTTCGGTCCGTTCGGCACTTCGGGCAAACGTAGGCGAGTGGGCCGTCCGGGGCGGCGAGCCGGAAGAGAGCATCGCACGAGTGCCTCGCGTGGGTATGCAGAGCCACGCAGAACGCACGCGGCGGGCGAAGTGGCGCAGGAGAGTGGAGGAACGGGAACGAGGCCTACAGAGGCCCAGCAGCGTGAGACAGCCGACGCCAAGGGGGACCGGTAGAACTGCCGGGGGGCGGGACCAACTCGTTCTGGGGGGGGACAGGCTGGTCGTACGCCCCCGCTCCGCCCGGCAGCCATATCCCATAACACCCTCCGGGGGCCAGGGCCTCCGCGAGGCCTGGGACGCGCCGAGGGGGCGCCGTAGGGGGTAGGGGCGGGGCGACACGAACAGGGCCTCCAGGAGGCTCACAACGCAGCACGGAGGGACCAGCGTGGAGTTCGTGGGCGACAGGCTGATGACCGGAGGAAACGGCGAGCAGGCGGTGCGCTTGGGCACGCCTGCTCCTTGTCTCCTGGTTGTCGGCGCTGCGCTAGTTGGGTGCGGCGAAGCCCACCCACGCCAACGCGCTGACTGCGTAGCGGATGTAGCGGACTGCGTACTTCAGCATCTTACTCACCTCCCTTCGTCCTGTGATGTCCACTCCTCGCCCCGTCGGCTGCCGGTCAGTTCGTCCAGCCGAACCCCACCCACGCCAGAGCACTGGCCGCGTAGCGGATGTAGCGAACCGTGTACTTCAGCATCTTGCTCACCTCCTCTTGGTTGGAGTATGCGCTCCGGCGAACCCGCCAAAGCAGGCCCGGAGGCGCAAGTCGAGCGCGGAGGGAGTCCCGTATTCCTGGGACCCGCTGCAGGCGCGGAGAACGCACCAGAGCGCACGCGACCCCCGAAGTGGGGCAAGGGGGCCGGGCGAGGTTCGGAGGGCCGTACAGACGACGTAGGAGGCGAGCAGTGGTACCAGCAACACTCGAACGCACAACCTTCGAGGTCAGCCGTGAGGTGGAGTACTTCACGGAGTCCGAGCTGAGGATGCAGATCGGCTTCGACGCCGACGACTGGCCGGTCGCCCTGCTGAAGGAACTGATCGACAATGCGCTTGACGGCTGCGAGGCAGCGGGCACTCCGCCGATCATCCGGGTAGACGTGGAGCCCGACGCCTTCACCGTGGAGGACAATGGGCCGGGCCTACCCGAGGCGACCATCGCGGGCAGCCTGGACTACATGAAGCGGGTCAGCGATAAGCTGTTCTACGCGAGCCCGACGCGGGGCCGCCTGGGGAACGCGCTGAAGGTCGTCTGGGCGGCACCCTACGTCGCCCACGGCCAGCAGGGGTATGTGGAGGTCTGGACTGGCGGGCAGCGCCACACCGTGAAGGTGCGGTTTGACCGGATCGCCGGCAGGCCGGTCGTGGAGCACGAGACCAAGGAGGACGCCCTTGTAACCACGGGGACCCGCCTTCGGGTAACCTGGCCGGAATCAGCAACCTCACTTCTGGGTGAGGGCACGCGCCGTTCTTACAAGTCCGCGCCGAACGCCTCCGAGCTGGTGGCCGCCTTCGCCGCCTGCAACCCCCATGCGGGGTTCCGGATCGGCGAGAAGGTCTTCCGGGCGACGGACCCGGCCTGGACCAAGTGGCGGACGTGCGATCCGACCTCCGCTCACTGGTACGCGCCCGAGGCCTTGCGCGATCTACTGGCTGCCGAGATCAGCAGTCCGACCTACCAGGCGCAACCCAAGACCGTCCGGGCCTTTGTGAGCGAGTTCCGGGGCCTGTCCAGTGCGGTCAAGCAGAAGTCCGTCACGGCGGAATGGTCTCGGGCCTACCTTCACGATCTGGTGAGGGGCGGCGATCTGGACTCCGGCGCCGTGGGTGCGCTCCTGGCCCGGATGCAGCTCGCCTCGAAGCCTCCGAAGCCGGTGCACCTGGGGGTGATTGGCGAGGAGCACGTCACCCGATGGATGACCGAGCACGCCGGCGTGGTGCCCGAGAGCATCTCCTACGCGAAGAAGTTGGGGGAGCAGGACGGGCTGCCCTACGTGCTGGAGTTCGGCTTCGGGCAGTCCGAGGATGACAATGCGAAGCGGAGGTTGGTGGTTGGCCTGAACTGGTCGGCGGCGCTGGAGAACCCCATCCTTGAACTGAACCAACTCCTCGCGAAGCAGCGGATCGACGCCCATGATCCGGTCGTCGTCTTCGCCCACATCGCGAAGCCGCTTCTGCAGTTCACGGATCGCGGGAAGGCGAGGGTGGCGCTATGAGCGATCTGGGCGATGCTCTGGCGGCGGTCGTCACGAAGACGACGAAGGGCTGGAAGCAGGCGAAGCGGGAGGCCGACAAGCAGGACCGGCTATCGCGGACGCAGCGGTCGGCGCTGTACCATCGCCCCTTCGTGGTGACGGTGCGGGATACGGCGTTCAAGGTCATGCCAGAGGCCTACGCCTGGGCGAGCAGCGACGGTCGATACCTGGCGAACGCCCGGCAGATCATGTACGGGGCGCGCCCACGGGTACTGAAGCTGACCGTCGGCGAGCGGAAGCGCATCTGGAAGAACAGCTCGTACTTCACCCAGACGCTTCTCAAGGACTACCTGGACCGCTACGAACCCGCCTGGCGCGTGGTGTGGGATAGCCGCGGCCACCTGGTCGAGCCGCACACCGGGAACAGCATCGGCCTGGGCGGCGCGGAGGTCGGTCAGTACATCGGCGAGTGGACGGCTGACCGTTGGCCGGTGGTGAAGCCCTTCGAGTTGGAACGCGCGCTGAAGACGGTCGGCCCGCACCTGCGCTATGCGAACGTCCTCTTCATCGAGAAGGAAGGCTTCGCCGAGGTGCTCGAAGACGCGGGCTTCGCGCAGGAGTACGACCTGGCCTTCATGTCAACGAAGGGGCTTCCGGTCGGGGCTGCGTGTCAGCTCGCGGCGCACTTCAACCGGGCCGGTGTGCGGATCTTCGTGGTGCACGACTTCGACCTGGCCGGGTTCAAGATCGTGAAGACGCTACGGGAGGGCACGCGGCGGGCGCCGGGGGCGCGCGTGATCGACCTGGGCCTGCGACTGGATGACGTGGAGGCGCTGCAGGAAGAGGACCAGGCCCTGCCGGAGTTCGAGCGGCTGCAGACCGAGGAGGTGGCCTACAAGCAGAAGGCCGACCCACGGGAGTACCTGAGGTGGGAGTGCGACGCGACCGAGGAGGAGTGCGACTTCCTGGTCAGCGAGGTGCAGTACTACTACGCTCAACCAGTGGGATACACGGGGGAGCGTGTCGAGCTGAACGCGATGAACTCGGAGCGGTTCATCCGGTGGCTGCGCGGCAAGCTGGAGGAACACGAGGTCGCGAAGGTGGTGCCCGACCGCGAGGCCCTGTGCGATGCATACCGGCGGGCGCTGTTCCTGCAAGCGTTGGAGAAGCACGCCACCGAGATACGGGACAAGTTCACCAAGAAACGGGTGCCGAAGAACCTGGCGGAGCGGGTCGTGGAGGTTGAGGGCTGGCCGCGAGTAAGCTGGGACGAAGCAGTCTGGGACATCGCGCGCCAGGCGGCGGCTGAAAACCGACCGACGGCTAGGGCGGACTGATCCTCCGCCGACAACGGGCGAACCCCACGCCCGGCCTACCGACGGGGGGCACACCACGGGGAGGTGTCATGGGCCAAGAGCCCTTGCGCCTCCCCGCGTGCCTTCCGGGCAACGGAGACGAGACCAGCAATGAGCACACCGACACCAACGCAGGCCGTCAGGCAGGAGTGCACCCCAGTGCCACCCAGAGTTCGCCCAGCGGCCCGTGAGCCGCCGAGTAGGCCGGGTCGGGGCCGCACCAGTGGAAGACGCTGACACGGCGCGCGTACGGATCGCGCCAATCCTGGCGAGGTGAACGCGACGGGAAGCCCGACGAACCTGGACAGCATAGGCAGAGGGTCGCCATGCCGACTTCGGAGATACCCACACAGCTAGAGAGGAGTTAGGACCATGCACTGCTTCGTAGGCGTGATTGTCGAGCACGACAAGGAAGAAGGCACCGACGTGCGGCTCAACAGGGTGGAGCGCCAACTTGAGCCATTCGCCGACTACTCTGACTACCACACGGACGCTGCCTGCGTGTGGCGTGACGGCGTCCCATGCAAACTCGTCGAGGGGAAGTCGGTCCCGGACCTACCCAAGCAGTACATCGAGTGCGATCTCTGCCGGGCGCACGGAACCATGCGAGCAATGCTCGGGGTGCACGCAGAGTGGGATTGGTGGCTGCTGGGCGGCCGGTTCAACGGACGCCTAGTGGGCAACCCCGAGCCACTGGATGCGCGGTTCATTGGGTGGTATCCCGATGGCTCGCCGGAGGCTGAGGCGCTGGAGGCCCGATGGCGTAAGCACGAGGATCTGCAGGTGTGGTTGGACGCCAACACCTTGCCGGCGGGTGAACTGACGGCACAGCACGGGCTTGACGTGCTTGTGACACCCGACTTCGGGTGGATCGTCTCCGGGGCATGCGAGGCCGACTTCGGCCCGAGACTCGGCCCGCGCTCGCCGGAGGAGTGGCTCGCTACGCTGGGGTCAGTGCGCACCCAGTACGGCGTCGGGCACGTCGTGGTTGGCATTGACGCGCACCTGTGATGTGCGAGGGTAGCCCGTCGAGTCAGTCCCGGCGTGCTCCGTTGCAGGCGCGCCCTACAGGCAGCGGTGATGGAGATGCTCGGCGGCTGACGCTGACGTAGCACAACCGACGGACGGCTAGGCCGAGGGTAGCTCCCTCGGCGACAACGGGCGAACCCCACGCCCGGCCTACCAACCGGGGGAGCACGCGGGGGAGCGTGTGAGGCCCACGAGGCCTTCGCGCTCCCCTGCGGCTTTCCCGGAGGGACTGGAGCAGGGACCGATGAGCATACCCACACCGAAGCAGGCCATCCGCGCGATGTGCCGCCACTGCCTCTGCCTGAAGAAGGGCCAACCGGGGTACGACTGCCTGGGGAAGACCTGTCCGCTCCACGCCGGGATGCCGTTCCGTGGGATGCACCCGACCAGGAAGGTCCAGCCTCAGGGCACGCCCTCCCATGAGGACGAGCGCATGAAGGCCTTGGCCCTGTCGCACCCTCCCCGGCGTCCTACGAAGCGGATGATCCGCGACCAGTGCATGATGTGCATCCCGGACGAGTACGTGGACGGGAAGCTGGTGGACTGCACCGCGCAGCACTGCCCCCTCTGGCCGTTCAGGCCCATGCAGCCTGGGGGGACGCCCAGACACCCTACCCGGGTGCGTCAGGCTGCCGAGCGCAACACACCACAGGGCTTCCGGCCCGCCGTCAGCGAGCAACGATAGGGGTAGTTTGGCCCGGAGATACCATAGGGTAGGCCAAACCACCAGAGCGCCCCTCGGAGGGCGACTTGACTGCAGAGAGTGCTTCCCAGAGCCTCGGCGCGTTCGCGTCGTCCACGGCGACGGAGGTCAGTTCAGGGCGCGGGTGCGACCGCGCCACGGGATCAAGTTCCCCGGCTGTGACGCAGCGTGCCGGTGGTTGTCCGCAGCCAACTCGGTCGGCGCAACCTCACCGATAAGCAGCGCACCTACTTCCTGGGCCGCAAGTACGAGGTCAGGAAGAAGCGGTCAGGCGAGAGGACGGACCTAACCTCCCCTCATGGTGAGGGAAGGTTGCGGACAGCCAAGGTCATCGCCTCCGAGGAGGGCGTTTCCCACGCGACCGTCGAGCGGGCTGCCGAGTACGCCCGCTCCGTGGACGAACTCGAAGCCATCGCCCCCGGCTTCCGTGAGAAGGCCCTCGTACCGAAGAAGGCGCCCAAGCAGAAGCACGTTGTTGCGCTGGCGAAGAGCGCCCGATCTCACCCCAAGGCCGCGAAGACGAAGGCCCGGAGCGTCGTGGCGGGAGACGGAAGCGTGGCGGACGCGGCCCGCGAGCGTGGATCCGAGGTCGGAGCTGCGAGAGGCGCTGAAGGCGCTTCTGGGCGCCGTGTAGAACGTGCGTGAGCCTGTTTCGTTGCACAGGGACGGCTACCCGAGCCGGCGAAGAAGGTAGCATGGGTACGAGCACAGCCAACGACCTGGTGCCCCTGCCGGCGGACTGGTGGTGCCTGCCGCCCGAGGAGCTACTGCGCTGTGAGATCACTGGGCAGCCTGAGTGCCCTTCCTGCGGGCATTGCTGCAAGCCGTGCGACTTCGGGAGGGATGGCGCCGCGTGCGAGGAGGCGACGCGCCCGTTCCTGTGCCGCGCCTATCCGCTGGGCTACCTCGCCTGCCCTGATCTTCCCGGCGTGGAGGGGGTGCGGGCGCGCTGCGCGTTGCTCCGGCGCCTCGAAGGCGAGCGCGACGGGCAGTCTCGGGGCTCCGCGCCCGGGACGACGAAGCCCTCGGCCAGGGGCAGCGGGGCCGGCGAGCCCCTTAGATCGAGGGAGACGCATACAGCGGCGATGTGACAGTGCCGGAGGGCGGAGGCAAGCCATGGTGAAGAGCACACGCCATGTACGGGGCCCCGTTGATTCGTGTACGGGGCTCCGCTGCCGCCGACGGGGACGAGCCTCCCGCTCCATATGGTGCCGTCCCAGAACGGTTGGTTCACCGAGGCAGCATGGCCGCACCTGGAGCACGTCCTAGGGTCCTGTACGCTGCACCGTGGGGCTACCTGAGCACCCGCTCGGGGGTCACGCGGAATGTGCTGTCCGTTGCTCGGGAGCTGTCGCGCTACGCTGAAGTCACGGTCGCCTTCCGGCGGTTCCTGGAGCCGCCGCCGTCAGCGCCCTTCGGCGCCGTTGCCATCGAGAGCAGCACTGTGCCCGGCCCCGATGACCTGGCCATTGGCGGCCGGCCCCGACCCACCTTCCTCACGCAACTCCGCTATCTCCATGGTCTCCGGCGCTTCGCCGCGGCTCAGGCCTCCCGGTACGACCTAGTGCTGGAGAAGAGCTGGCGGCTGTCGGGACACCTGGTGGACGAGTTCGGGCGGCACGGAGTACCCGGGGCGGTGGTCGAGAACGTCGTTCCCACCGCCTTCCAGCTGGGATGGGGGGTACGGCGGCGCCTGCTCTTTGCTGCGCAAGTGCGGTTGGTGAGACGGTACTTGCGGCGGTCACCCCTGGTGATTGCCGAGACCGCGCAGCTGCGGCGCGCCCTAGTCAAGTGCCTTGGCCTATGTCCCGAGCGGATCGCAGTCGTCGGTCTCGGCCTTGACCACGACCTGTTCCGGCCTCGGCCGATGGCCGACGCCCGACGGCGACTCGGCATTCCTGAGGACCAAACGATGATGCTCTACTGCGGGGGTCTGGACCGCTACCACGACGTCCGTCCCGTGGTCGAGGCGCTGATGGAGGTTCAGACCCCGGGCCTCCGCCTGCATATCATCGGCGACGGCTGCGCGCTTCGGGACGGCCGAACGCTCAGTGCGGGCGCCGAGCGGCGGCTCGTGTTCCACGGCACCGTTCCCCACGAAGACGTCCCCGGCTTCGTCGCGGCTGCCGATCTGTGCCTCGCACCGTACCGGCCGGAGGCCTTCCCCGATGGCGAGGTCACCTTCTTCACGCTGAAGATCCCGGAGTTCATGGCCTGTGCCCGACCAGTGGCGAGTGTCCCCAGCGGACACATCCGCCAACTTATCGGCGACGGCATTACCGGCTTTCTCCGCCCCAACCACCGCGGAGCCTGGGCGGAGCTGCTGGCGCATCTGCCCTCGCGCCAGCGCCTGCGCGAGATGGGCGCAGCGGCGCCCCAGGCCGTCGCCCACCTGAGTTGGGAGGCCACTGCCGCCAGCTATTGGGCAGCCTGCCTCCCTCTCCTCAACGGTGCAGGGACATGAGCATCGGCCCGCTCCGCCTGCTCATCGTCGGCCTCGGTCAGCGCGGCCAGCAGTGGCTCGAGTTCTGCCACCGCTACGCGCCCGTTGAGGTGGTCGCCGGCGTCGATCCGGACCCGACCGCCCGCAACCTAGCCCGCACGTACCTCCCCGGCCCTGAGTGCCGCCTCTTCCCCTCCCTGCGCTTCGCGCTGCGTGCGATAGAGGTCGATGCCGCCATCGTGTGCACCCCCCTGCCGGACCACGCCACCACGACACTCGCCTGTCTGGAGGCCGGACTGCCCGTCCTGGTCGAGAAGCCCTTCACCCCCACCGTGGCCGAGGCCCGTGGCTTGGTGCAGGCCGCCGAGCGTACCGGTCTCGTCCTGATGGTCGGACAGAGCTACCGCCACACCCCCGCCGAACTCGTCCTGCGCGAGGCGCTCCAGTCCGGCCTGATCGGGGAGCCCGGCTTCGTGCAGTGCGTCTCCCACCGCCACCGTCGCGCTCAGGGCACCTACCAGGCGAGGGTGACCTTCGCGCAGATGGACATGGCCGTCCACCACCTGGATGCTCTGCGCGTACTGCTTGGCTCGGAGGCCGTCACCGTCACTGCGCGCGTCTTCAACCCGCCCTGGTCAGGCTACCGGCACGGCGGGGCTGTCGAGGCCCTGATCGAGATGGCTAACGGAGTCCATGTGACCTACGTCGGCAGCCTTGTCTCTCAGACCAACGCCTTCTCGCAGCGCATTGAGGGCGCAGCCGGGGCCCTGGTGGCTGACGGCCGTTCCGCAGAGCATCACGCGACCGGGAGCTCGCCCCGGGTCCTCTTCGCCGAGAACCCAGGTGCGCCCGGTTGGGTCCGCCCGGCCTTCATCGGCATGGAGGCTCTGCTCGCCGACCTGACCGCGGCCATACGGGAGGGGCGGGAGCCGCCGACCTCCGGCCGTGACAACCTGCAGACGCTCGCCATGGCGCTGGCCTGCCTGCTCTCCAGTGACGAGGAACGCGTCGTCGCGGTGAGCGAGGTTCTGTCAGCCTAACGTCCTCTCTGGAGGCCTTGCCGTACCGTGTCCGCGCCGCTTGTCGTCATTGCTATCGACTCGGCCGAGATCACCCTCATCGAGCGCTGGGCTGCCGACGGGCATCTGCCCGCCTTCGCCGCTCTGTACCGCCAGGCTGCCTACGGCCGCCTCGACACGACCTCCGACCTGCTGCAGGGCTCGGTCTGGCCCTCGTTCGCGACCGGCTGCCATCCGGGGAAGCACGGTAGCTACTACCGGCTGCAGATGCGCAGCGGGAAGGACGAGATCGCCCGCATTCGCGCCGACCACTGCTTCCGGCTGCCCTTCTGGGCGTGGTTCGAGGGCGACGACGAACGGGCGGTAGTCGTGGATGTCCCCAAGATGGCGCCCCTCGCGAACATGAACGGATTGCAGGTGGTCGAGTGGGGCTCGGCCGACCACTACTGGGAGTACGCCACCTCCCCGACCCAGGCGGCGGCCGTCCTGCTTCGTGAGTACGGCGAGCACCCTCTGCTGACGGAGGCGCCGGCGCCACTCACTGCGGGCCAGCGACTGCGGCTGAAGCAGCGACTCCTTGACGGCGTGGCGATGAAGCACCGGCTGAACCTGGGGCTCCTCGCCCGCCATCGGCCCCGCGTCTTCGTCTCCGTGTTCGCTGAGACTCACCTTGCGGCACACTACTTCTGGCGGTTCATGGACGCCAACCACCCCCACCACGAGCCCGACCCGGCCATGCAGACCGTGCTCCGCGATGTCTACGCCGCGGTGGATCGCTTCCTGGGAGAGTTGATCGAGAGGGACGGGGGCCGCTCGAATCTGCTGATCATCTCGGGACATGGGGCCTGCGCCGACCACAGTCCGTACGACGCGCTGCCGGCCCTTCTCTACTGCATGGGGATGACCGTGCGTCCCGCGTCGGGCCAGGCCGAGGGGCAGCGGGACGCCCTCCGGCGCCCTGGCAGCCTGCGCCGGGCGCTCAAGCAGGCGATTCCCGCTCGGCTTCGCCGGATGCTCACCCGGCGCATGGTGCCGGCCGCTGTCCGCGAGCAGACCGCCCTCCGGAACGCTGTCAGGGACATCGACTTCGAGGCCAGCCGCGCTTTCTGCCTCCCAACTGACCTCCAGGGGTACATCCGCCTGAACCTGGAGGACCGTGAGCCGACCGGCACCGTCCGCGAAGCGGACTATGACGAGGTGTGTCAGGAGATTGAGGCGGAAGTGCTGGCCCTGGAGGAGGCGGAGACTGGGCGGAAGGTGGTGGACCGCGTGGTGCGCACACGGGACGCCTACAGGGGCGGAGACCACCTGGAGCAACTGCCCGACGTGTGCGTCGTCTGGGCCAACGACCGCCCCCTGTCCGGCATCCGCTCTCCGCGCTACGGTCTTCTTCCTGCTGGTCGGCGGCTCCCGGAGCGAAGCGGCGGCCACCGGCCGGAGGGCTTCTTCTTCGCGACGGGCCCCACTTTCGATCCGGCCCAGACCGGCCTGCGAGCCCACGTCCTCGACCTCGCCCCGACCGTCCTCCGCCTACTCGCCAAGCCGATCCCCGAGGACTTCGACGGCCACCCGCTGCCCGTGCTAAGATAGGATCGGCCCAGTCGCCGTCCGATCGCGCAGTCTGATCCGAAGTCCGCCGGCCCTGCTCGCAACGCCTCGAAGGCGGGTGTAGGAGGCATCCTACGCCCACAGACCGCGCTCCTGCACTCTCACCGGGGGGTGGAGCCCACCTCCCCCTCGCCGCTCGATCTGCGCCCCTCTGTGCTGAGGGGATGCAGCGCGAGGGGCGCTCCGTATAGACGATCCCCAGGAGCGGGAGGCAGGCTCATGCTCGCACCCCGGGCTGTACGCTCTCGGCATAGGTAGGCCCCTCGGCGCTCGCGTGCGCCCGCGGCGCGCCAGGGGACGCTGCTGTGGGGCTTTGGGGCAGCCCGCCTCCCCCTCGCACTTGGTCTGCATCCCAGAGCAGTCTACCGGGGTGCCTCACCTTTACTCCGCGATCCTCACTGCCTCACTTTCCGGCCGCGACATGCAGGGTGAGCGCTTCCTTCTCAGCTCATCGCTCAGAGCCCTGGTGAGTGGCCAATCGCGGCGTGGATGGGCTCTTTCGGAGGGACAACTTGCCGAAGGTCTGGCGGGTCATTGCCGGGGGAGCACGGAAGGTGAGGGTGTGACCCGGCCGTCGAACAGCGTCGTGGCCACGCCTTCTTCGACGACCACCCGCAGCGTCCGCCCGCGCACCGTCAGGATGGGGCTGCGGAAGCTCTCCCAGCCCTCCGGGATCAGCGGCTCGACGGTCACCTCGCGCCCGATCTTCACCCCGCAGATTGTCTCCACGAACGCCATGGCCAGCATCGCCGTCGGCCAGCCGAACCAGTAGCGCTGGACGGGGCGGGCCGTGTGCCGGTCGCTGATCTCCGGCAGTTGCAGCGCCGGGGTGAGCGCATCGCGCAGCCAGTCGAGCAGCTGCGCCGCTTCAGTCGGCGTTGCTGTGCCGCTCATCAACTGGCCCAGCGCCCCCAGCGGCCACGGGCTGAACGGCATGGTCTTGCTGCCATCGCACAGTTGGCGGTACTTGCCGGCCCTCGTGCCGCGGAAGCCCTGATTGCGGTCGCTGTAGGCGAAGCGCACCGTGCTGCGCCAGACGGGATCATCGGCCGCGCAGAAGCCCAACCGCGCCAGCGAGAGCAGGTTGGGCATGTCAGCGTGATCGTATAGCAGGGCCTCGCCCGGCCCGCCGACTTCGAACGCGAACATGCGCCCGAACTCGGGGTCGTCTACGACGGCGCGATCCCAGATGGCCTGCCGCAAGCGCGCCGCGAGTTGCCGCAGTTCCCCCGCGCGCTCGGCCTCGCCCCACAACTCCTCGCACAGCTCCGCCACGTGTTCCAGGCAGACACAGAACATGGCGTTGCCCGGAATGAAGCACGGGTAGACGCAGGGCTCATCGCTGGAGCGCTCGGTGGAAGTGAACAGACCGGTGCGCGGGTCCTGCCAGCCACGGACCTCGTCCACGAGGCGCAGCGCGGTCTGTTGCACCCGCGGCTGCGCGACGAAGACGTCATCGGCGGTGGCGCGCCAGTAGCGCCATAGCTCGAGGAGCGGATACGCGGCGAGGTCGAGCAGCCGCGCCTCGCGGTGCCCACGGCTCTCGCCCGTCGCGACATACGACTTCCCCGCCCCGGCGCGGGGGATGGCATCGAGATAGGTGAACGCGAGGTGCCGCCGCGCGAGATCGGGCCGCAGAAACAGCAGCGCGCTGGCGACATGGAACGTGTCGCGGGCGCAGTCCACGGGCCACTCGATGTGGTCGGACAGGCCCGCGGACTCGTCGGTGCCATCAATCGGCGCGAGCATCGAAGCGGCGTAGATGGCCGCGCGGCGCAGGCCGGCGGTCAGGAGCGCGTCGGGGGTCTGCAGGGGCTCGAGACAGGCCCATTCCCCGCGCCACAGGGAGGACAGCGCCGACACCGTCATGGCCGACGGCGCGGGTGCGTCTGCCTCGTGCTCGGACAGCGCCAACTCCAACACCACACCCACCGAGCCGTCGTCCATCGCCTGCAGCGGACAGCGCAACTCAAAGGTGACGTACGGTCGCGGCACCGCGCCGTCCGGATGGTAGAGGCTGACCTCGCCGACCGCATGCTGTGCTTCACAGGGCGCTCCGGTCGTGAGATGCGCCCCAAGGCCCGCCGCCTCGTTGCGGAGCACCAGCCCGTTCTCACTGGCAATGGCCGTCAGTTCCGCCGGCAGACGCTCGTGGCTGCCGACCGTGCCGTTGACCGCATCGTGGGGTGAACCCGCCTCCTCCCCAAGGGTGCTCCCCCCACGCAGGACGAGAGTGCCCTCCGCGACTCCGGTGACGGAGATGCCGAACAGCAGTCGCGCCTCTCCGGGGATCACGCTGCACCACGCCCGCGCCTCCCACGCCCCGCCGCTGAAGTGCGAGACGGGGATCGCGTCGGCTTCGGTCCACGAGATGACGCGGTAGGCTGTGCGCGTCTCGCCGCCGATCTCGAGAGTTGCTTCGAGCCAGCCGAACACCAGCGGCAGCCGGTGGCGCTGCGAGAGGAAGCCGACGTAGGGCAGCCCGAACAGCACGCCGGGGCGCAGGCCGGTCACGGCCCAGTCGGCCCACATCCGCCCGTTGCCCGTCGTCAGGACCGTATCGCTGTAATGCAGGCGGAAGCCGCCGTGCGCGCGGTGGCCGCTGTGCATGAGTGTGTCGACGCACACGACCTCATCGGTCAGCGCCACGCCCTCCGTCGGGTTGCTGCCGTGGAAGACCTCATCCCTGGGCACTGCGCTCCTCCAGCAGGTCCAGCGATGCCGGCTCCTCGAGAACGAGCTTGCACTTCGTGTAGTTGAGCTGATCGAGTTCCTTCTGCAGACGGTCCGCGATGGCCGCCCCGGCCGGCCCGGTGGCGCGCAACCGCTCCGTCGCCGCCAGCAACTTCGCCCGACGCTCCGGCGGGAGGTCATAGCCGGCGATGCTCACGTTCGCGGGCGTGACCGCGCCCTGGAAGCTGCGTAACTGATAGGGCTTCAACGCAATGCGCAGGTCGGGCCCCCTCAGTTGCGTGTTGTCCGATAGGTCCGTCAGCGTTGCCGGGCCCTTCAGGTTCACGGTGACCGGGAACGGCGAGCGGCTGACGACATAGAGATATCCATCCGGCCCGACCCGCACGACCGCCGTGTCCGACGTGCCCTCGATCGTGTCGAACTTCACCGCGGGCAGAGGCCGGTAGGACTTTGCGAACTCCGTGATCTCGTCCTGGTGACCCATCGTGCCCACGATGAAGCCGCCGATGGTGACCATCGGCGCGTCGTAGAGCGCAACCGCTTCGGCGAACAGCTCCAGCCAGTTGCGTCCGCCCGGCATGAGCCCCGCTACGCGCCACTCCGGGCCCTTCCACCACAGGTCCTTGATCGGCTCGCGCGCGTCAATGTCGGACTCGAAGTACTCGATGTGCTGGTTGATGCTGACGGTCTGCTGCCCGCCCCGCGTGATCGTGTCCTGCAGCTCGCCGTTGCGCCGCATCTCCAGGCCGTTGTACATGGCGTTGCCGGTCGCGCCCAGCCGCCGCCACGCGATGGCGGAAGGGAAGAGGTACTTCTGGACCTCGACGTTGGGGATCTGGGCGAGCAGGTCGAAGTCCAGCCCCGCCCCGCGGTAGACCGCCTTCATGCTGCGGCCCGACTGCTCCCACAGAGGAAGGTTGCCGTCGCCTTCGGACATGTAGCGCAGCCCGAGGATGAGCTTCAGGTCGGGCCGCGTGTCGGAGAGCACCTTCGCCAGCCGCGCGTAGAACTGCTTGATCTTGCGGCAGCGCCAGTCCAGCCACTCGATCCTCTTCTCCTGCATGAGCCAGCCGTGCCGCTGGGCGTAGCGGTCCTCGCCGGTGAAGGCCGGGAGCTTGATGCCCGTGTCCTGCTCGAACAGACCGATGGTGAAGTCGTCGTAACCCCACTTGGCATCAGCCAGCCAGAACGAACTCTCATAGACGAGGTGCAGTTGCACACCCTGGAAGACGGGCGAATTCCCCCAGCGCGTGCACATCTCGCGGATGAGCGCCGTGAAACGCTCCTGGTACAGCGGGTGCAGCGCGTTCATCTGCGGCCACTCAGCAGAGACCATGTTGCCCCGGTTGTCCACCCGCAGATAGCCGGCTTCCGGGGTGTTCACGAACTCCTCGACCGGCAGGACAATGCTCGGCGACAGGCAACAGTTGATCGAGGGCAGGAAGCCGAACTCGCCCGGCGCGCCGGCCTGTTCGAAGCGCTCCAGCAGAAGATCCACGTACTCCTGCGGGTGGCGCAGGCCGGAGCACCCCAGGAGGTTCTCGGCAAGCGACGGGTAGCTCGGGCCCTGGTAGAAGCAGATCGGGTAGATGAGTTCATTCTGCCCGGTCGCGCGCATGGTGGCGATCATGCGGTCGGCCATGTCGCCAGTGAAGCGCGTGCCGTCCGTCTCGCGCTGTCGCCCGCCGAACGCCTCGCTGATCATCATGTCTTCCCAGTACAGGCCGAGGCGGCGCTTGCCCGGACTGCTCGCCGCCAGAGGCGACGGCGCAAGGCCCGGCAACTCGTACACCTCGAACCCGCTGATCGCCGCCGGCGCGCCCTTGATCCACGTGGTCAGGAACAGCGCCTGGTCCTTCTCGCGCGGCCAGTAGAGCAAGTCGTAGTGCTGGAGTTGCCCCGTGTTCTCGAACTCTCGGCCAGTCAGCACGCCGCCCTGCGTGTCATAGGTGCAGGGGAAGCCCGGCGAGTTAACGATGAGGTCGAAGGCCCGGTCCTTGTCATCGGGGTAGAACACACGCAGCAGATGCGGCTTCCCCGGGGTTTTGGCCGCAAAGCGGAAGGCCAGTCGCGCGAATCGTGCCGCCCCGGCCTCGACATAGCGCGTGCCGTCTAGCGTGCCGATCTGCGAGGGTGCCGACTCGCGGAAGTTCTCCTTTGCCTCGCGCATGGCGACGGCATCGTACCTGCAGATGAGCACGGGCGCACCGTCGGGGCCGGGCTGGGGCAGCGGCGCGAGCACGCTCAGGGTCTGCTGGCCAACCTTGCGGCCGTTGTAGCCGTAGACGAAAGCGTAGCGCCCGGCAGTGAGCTTGAGCGGCGCCGCGGTGACGGACGACTGGCCCTGGGGCGGGACGTCTACTGTGCTGGAGAAAACGGCCTTGTCCGCCGGGCCGCCGGTCAGCGTGACCTCGAGCTTTCCACTCAGCGGCGCGTCGTGGATGTTCTTGAGGTCGAAGACGGGCTGATAGGCTTCGCCCTCGATGGCAGCGGCGTGGCGGACAAGGATGAGTGGCGGCACGTTCGGCGCGCCGAAGCCCGCTACATAACGGGCCGCCACCTCCATATCGCTGAGCGGGCGGCTGTAGATGCTGAAGCTGTCCAGCACGCTCTCGCACGCCCCCCACACCGGCTCGGCGCTGTGGTAGACATCGCGCCCGCGATTGCCCAGGAAGAAGCGCGCGTGCTCCCGCGGCTTCCACGTGAAGCCGCGCACGCCGAAGGGGCGGTCACTGACGAAGTTGGCCATCTTCTGCCCGTCGAGGTACAGCCGTTGGCCGACCTGCGAGTCCCAGTTGAGCACGATCTGGTGCCAGGTGTCCTTCACGACGCCGCCGGGCACCGAGGCGTAGATGACGTCATCCATCGCCCTGGACACGCGCCGGTCGCACCGCAGCGTCCCAAAGCCGCCCGCGTTGTTCATCCACAGCCAGATGTTGTCCACCGGCACCGGCCCGAGTGGCGCGTCCTCCTTGAAGAAGCACGGGCATGCTGGTGGGTTGGCCTCATCGAAGCCGAACTTGACCCACATCTCGAAGCTGCCGTAGTCCTTGTCCAGGTTGCCCGGTTCTTCATACGCCAGGACTGCCTCGCCTTGCAGCAACACGCCCTTGCCGGAGAGCCCGGGCACGATCTGCAACTTGTCCTGCTGCGCGGGTACGGGGTTGCCGGCGGCCGGGTCGGCCCTCAGAGGGTCGGTGCCGTCGAAGCTGAGGTGAAAGAGCGTGCGCAGCTCGTTGGCCTGGCGCTTGGTGGTCCGGACGCCCAGTTGCACGGCGACGGCTGGGTCCACATACGCGGCCAACTGATCCGCCGTCAGCGGCACATCGAGAAGGCACAGATCATCGATGATCGAGTTGGCGGGATAGTTGCCCTCCGCGGACGTGCCGATCCACATGCGGTCGGGGAGGGTGGCCGTGCTTAAGACACCGGTGACGGTGGCGCTGCCGTGCTGGACGCCATCCACGAAGATCCGCAGCTGCTTGCGGTCCCACGTGACCGCCACGTGGTGCCACTCGCCTGCCGCGGGCACGCCCGGCGTCTCCAGCGCCGCCAGCATCTTCCCGCCAGCTTTGAGGTGGCTGCACGTGACGTCTTGCCCTTCTGCAACCCGGAAGGTCACGAAGTCCGGGCCATACCACGGGCCAAACGCGATCAGCGCGTCTGACCCCGCGCCGCGCTTGACCCACATCATGATCGTGCCCTGCGCAGGACTGAAGTTCCCGGCGGTGGCGTAGGCGCAGCGAGTGCTCTGGTCGGCGGCGAGGCCCTGACCAGTCTTGGCCGGCCCAAACTGCAGTCCCTCGGCCACAAGCGGCCCAGGGATGCCGCGCGCGATCTCGGCGGTGGCCGCGCCATCGAACGAAGCATACAGCAGGACATGAGGCTGCAGATCCGGCGACAGCCCGGGCACGTCCGCCGCCCAAGCAGACGGCGCGCTCAGCACGGCGAGCACAACAAGGCGGCACACCCGCATGGTGTCACGCTCCCTAGTCCATTGCGCCGGCCGCCGCGATGTCTCCGACCGTGCCAGGTGGTACACCAAGATCCCGCCCGCAGTCGCGCATCATGTACCGGGACGCCTGAGGTAGAGCACAGCAGAGGTGCGGTCGCCCTGAACTACGGGCCGGCCGACTTGTGCATCTGCCGGAGCAGGGCGTAAGGCCCAAGAACCAATCTGCGCCGCCTCTGAGGCCGCCGGCGGCAGTTGGTGAGCTTGGCACCGGCGTTTGACCTTCCCCCAAGGCTAGTACCACTCACAGTGTCACAGATCCGGTCCGCTCAGCCCTGCCCGGAAGGGGAGGCTTAGCCAGCCCTGGAGGGCAGAGCCGGATCGCTTCGGGGGCCAGTGACCGGTAGCCCAGTGAGCTGTGAGGTCGCAGGGCGTTGCAGTGCCTTCGCCATCGCTTCCCGGATACCCTCGCTTTGACACCTCCTCAGTCGCGTCTCTCTCTACGCCCTCCTGGACAAGGGGAATGGGGCGCAGGGGGCGCCCCGTATAGACGATCCCGGGGGAGGGGAAACGGGCTCATCTCGGCATACGGGTTGCGCGCCCCACTACCGTGCCTCGCGCGCGCCTGTGGCGCGTTCCTGCAGGGCTCTGGAGCAGTCTGTGCCAATGCCGGGGGAGCGGGGAAACCAGGTGTGCCATAGCGAACTCCAGAGCAGTTGGTTAGCGGGGTCCTCCGTCTCCCCACTACTGGCGCGATGACTGTGGCGAGCCGACGACACCCACAGCTGCGGCAGAATGTGCCGATCACCTGCCACCGGAGGGGGCCCCATTCCGGTGGAAAACCACGAGGGCCGCCCAGTGTTGGTTGCAGGAGTTGCTCCAAGGGGGGCGAATTGCTCCGAATGAAGTGAGTTCGGCGGGCAGCAGTCGTCCTCCCCTGCCCATTGCTCGGGTGAAGGGGTGGTGCTGTGGCCACACCTGGGGGCCGCGCGGAGGAGGCGTCCTATGCGCTGGCCCAGACGCAGCTAGCACGCAGGCGGCCGAGAGGCAGGCGGCTACGTCGGTCGCTGGCGACTTGGCTGTTTGGGAGCGTTGCGGGGCTTGTCTTTGTGGCCGCCTTCCGGGTTGGCTACTTCGGGAGCCTCACCGTTGCATGGCTCGATGGCCTCGTGGTGGGCACCGAGCCCACCCCAGTCAGGGTCCCCGTCAGCTTGGTCGTCGCCGGCGATGACGACTTCCGCAGTCTTGGCGAGTGGCCGCCCCCCAGCCTCTTCCCCAGAGACGTTCTGAGCGACACCATCAGGGCAGCAGTCGACGCGGGAGCAGCTGCCGTCTGCATCGACCTGCTGCTCGACGTTCCCTCCGCTCAGGACGACGCTCTCGAATCATCGCTGCGTACGGTCGCTGAGCGAGGCACTCCCGTCTTCCTGGTGTGCAGTGCGTGGTCAGCGGAGCCATCCCGGCCCCTTGAACGGTTCGCGCAGGTGGCTCGGGTGGCGTGGGCCGACGTCCTCGCGGGTCCCCAAGGCGAGGCTCGGGCGGTTCCGCCGACCGTGACGACACCGTGGGGTCGCAAACCCTCTCTCGCCTTTGCGGTGGCGGAGTCGTTGGCGGCTCAGGCGGGCCATGGCGGACGCCTCCCGGACCGGTCCGTTCCGATCGACTGCGCACAGGTGGAGCGGAGCGTAGGGCGCTACCCACTCTTGGCCGTGAACCGCCACGCAATCCCTCGCAACTGGCTGGCCGGCTCAATCGTCGTGATTGGACGAACCGACAGCCTGGGGGGCGATGTGCTGCTCATCGCTGACCCACGGGGCCTCGCCGAAGGCGGGACCCTGGTGCGCTCCGTCCCGGGTGTCGACGTGCAGGCTGCTGCGCTGTGCGCGCTGCTGGCCTCGCGCCGGCGAGCACAGGCAGGTCCGCTCGTGGACGCTGCCTTGGTGCTCTGCGCAGCCGGGATACTGACCTGGCTCCTGACACGCCTGGGCAATGTTGTGGGGACAGCCGTCGGCTTCGGGGTCATCCTGGTCGGTGGCGGGGCAGTCAGTCTCGGCCTGTTCGGCACGACGGGACACATACTGGGGCTTGCGCCGGTACTGCTCGGCAGCGCGACGCACGCCATGGCCATCGGTTGGCTGGACCGGTGGCGGCTGTCGCGGACGCTGGGCCAACTCGTCAGCCCTGATCTGGCGGCCCGGATCGAGCGTTCCCTGGAGGTCGTGCCAGGTGAAGGACAGGTGTCGCCCGTGGCCGCGCTGACGTTCGACATTCGCGGCTCCACCGAACTCGCCTCCAGGGCTCGGCCGGAGCATGTCGGAAGCCTCCTCGCGGATCTGTTGGGTGTCGTCGCAGCCGAGGTTGTGGATGCCGGCGGGATGGTGAGCAAGTTCCTTGGTGATGGTCTACTGGCGCTGTTCGTGTCCGAGGGGAAGCATCACGATGCCGGGCAGCGCGCTCTCCGGGCAGTGGAAGGCATCGACAGGGCAGTTGCCGGCGGGCCTGCGGCGGCGTGGTCTGAGGCCACTGGCGCGCGATTGGACTACGTCGTCTCCGCCACCTACGGCTCAGCGTGGATCGGGTTCGTGGGCTTCCACCGACGTGCGGAGTTCACGGCCCTGGGTCAGACGATCAACCTGGCCTTCGAGTTGCAGGAGGCCGCCAAGCGAGACGGCTTCAGGATCCTGGTCAGTGCCGATCTTGCCGGCGAGGTTGGTGCCGAAACCGTCGCCCGCTACGCGGCGGTCACGGTGGAGCGCCCAAGAGGCGAAGGCACGTGGCCATGCCTCACGCTGTCCTGTACTGACTGGAGCGAGGAACCCCATGGAGCCCCGTGATAGCACATCTTCCGCTGCCGTCGTCGTGTTGAGCCTGCTGTCGGGCTTCGCTTGGGCGTCGAACGAGCCGGTGGCGGCGGTCGTGACGATGACCTGCGGTCCCGTGTCCGTGCTGCGCGAGGGAAGGAGCTCGGAAGCCTGCCCCCCATACGGCCTCCACGTCGGTGACCAGGTGATCGTGGGGCCAAAGGGCCAGGCGGTCCTGTGCTTTCCGTGCGGGCCCCCTCAGCGGATCGTGGCCGGCGAGGAGAAGAGCACGTTCGAGGTCAAGCCACCGGGGTCACCTCCGGAGAACCCGGGACCCGTGAAGCGGATCTGGCGCTACATCGTCGCGCGTCTGCGGCCGCCCGGCGACGCAGCCCGTCACATCTCCCCGGCGAGCCGACCTCTCGACACGGGCGGTCCTGACGGTCTCTGGCCGCGCGACGCGCTCGTGACGTGCGCGCAACCGGACTTCGCGTGGCGTCCGAGCCGAGGGGGAAGCTACCAGCTCATCATCCTCGATGGCAAAGGCCGGCGGGTCTGGCAGAGCCCGCCGTCGAGAGAGCCGCAGACCACCTATCCCCTAGATGCCCCCGCGCTGCGGCGCGGGGTCGAGTACTGGTGGGAGGTGGCGGACACGGAGACCGGGGCCCGATCAACAGACGGGCCCTATTGGTTCCGCATCGCTGACCCCGACCGAGTCGAGGCCGCCGTTGCTGCTGCCGCTGCGCTCGACAGGAACGCTGAGGGGAGCGATCCGGCAGCCTTGGTCACGGCCAAAGCCCTACTCATGGCGTCCCGGGGGTTCGGCGGCGAGGCGGTCCGACTGCTCGCTCGGCAGACGGAGCCGGCCCTGACCAAGGCTGAACTGGAGTCATGGCTCCCACTGCTCGCCGCGCGAGAGGTGCCTTAGGCAGGCCGCTTGGGTCCTGCAGCGTTGCTGCGCAGGGAGGTGTGCACGATGGTGTTGTGGCTGACCCGACTTGCCGCCTTTGCGGTGACTGCAGGACTCGCAACGGGGGGCGGCACACCGGGCGTCTGCGCAGATGAGACGCCCCTGGAGCAGGCGCTGGACCGGGCTCAGGCCGCCGGCAGAGGAGGGGAGGGCCCCGGCGCCTGGGAGGCCGTGGCCAAGCTCGCCGAGGAGCTGGGAGAACTCGACAAGGCCGTCGCCTACTGGAACGAGGCGGCATGGGCCTGCGAGAACACGGGGCAGCTCGGCCGGGCGATAGCGTGTTTGGACCACGAACGAGGCATCCACCAAAGCCGAGGCAATGCTGAGCAGCAGGCGAAGTGCTTGATGCAGATCGCCTTCATCTACGACAAGGCTGGCCAGTTCCTGGAGGGCCTGGAGGCGCGGAAGCGCTCGGTGCCCCTGTGGCGCGAATCGGAGAGTGAGGTCGGACTCGCGTGGGCCGAAGCCGGGATCGCCCTGCAGGACCACCGCGAGGGACGCTACGATGTTGCGGTGCCGGCCTATGAGCGCGCCATCGCCGTATTCGCCAAGAAGGGAGCCACGAGTCTGCAGGGCACGTTCATGAACAACCTCGGCGAGGCCCTGAGGGAGACCGATCGCCTGGATGAGGCGGCCGAGTGCTTCAGGGCCTACGTAGACCTCGTAAAGGACATCGACCGGGGCTTCCAGGTCGCCCAGGGACTCACGAACCTGGGCAACGTCTACTTCGAGAAGGCCGACTATGACCGAGCTCTCGACTACCATCTCAAGGCCCTGTCCCATGCCGCAAACATCGAGATCCGCAGTCACACGATGGAGAACATCGCGAGTCTCTACCAGCTCATGGGCGACTACCCGAACGCCAGGCTCTACTACGGAGCCGCCCTCTCCCTGGCGCGCGACTTCGGGAGTCGCGAAGAGGAGCTCAGGGCCCTGTCGGGCCTGGGAACCGTGCTCCTCGAGACCGGGCTTTGTCCGGAGGCGGTCGAGCGCTTCGAGGAAGGCCTGCGCCTGTCAACGGAGCTGGCACTCCGGACACGCATGGCCGACTTCCGAGAGCGTCTGGGTGAAGCCTGTCGCGTCGTGGGTCACTACCCCGAAGCCAGACTGGACCTGGAGCGCGCCCTCGCGCTCTACCGGGAGGAAGGCCGCCGTCGCGAAGCGGCGACCGTGCTCCTCGGCCTCGCACGAGTTGGCCAGCAAGCCGGAGAGTACAGCGCGGCGCTGCAGTCCGTGGCCCAAGCCCGGGAGGGCATGGGCGACGATCCGCTGCTGAGCATGAAGGCGGGGATCACCGAGGGAGACTCCCTCACATGCCTCTCGCGGCTGGACGATGCCGCCGAGGCGTACCGTTCAGCCATGGTGGCGGCCGAGCGGGTCCGTGAGGGCTCCGCTGATCCCTATGTCGCCGCTCAGATTGGCGCTTCGGGCAGTGTGGCGTACGCGCGGCTCGTCGGCTTGGAGGCCCAACGGGGGAGGCCGGAGGAGGCCTTCGCGTGCGCCGAGCGGGGTCGTGGTCAGGCACTCCTGCACGTCTTGGCCGCCGGCGGGATGCGCTTGACCCGTGGCATGACGGAGGACGAAGTGCGGGAGGAACAGCAGCTTCTCGGGCGCGTCGGTCTGCTCACTCGGCAGTTGGCCCGGACGGACGAGCAGACGGACACGGACCGGCTGCACCGGGAGCGTGAAGAGGCGCGCCGGCTTCTGCGGGAGTTTCAGACGGCGCTGTTGGCTCGGCATCCGGAACTGGCCGTCCGGCGTGCGGAAGTGTCTCCCCTCACGGTCGAGGAGGCGCGCTCGTTCCTGCCCGATCACACGGCAATCGTGGAGTTCGTGGTTGACGAGGACCGAACAACGGTCCTCGTGGTCCCAGACCGCTCGGGCCGCCAACCTGTGGCCTTCGTGCTGGACGTCGGTCACGCCGCCCTGGCAGAGAAGACCCGCCTCCTGACGGCGCAACTGAACCAGATGCGTCGGCGGCCGGATGGGCGGACCGACGGGTACCGCCAGACGGCGGAGACGTTCCACCTGCAGCTCCTGGGTCCGTGCGAGAGGCAGCTGTCTGGCGTCCGCCGTCTCATCGTCGTCCCCGACGGGCCCCTGCACGACTTGCCGTTCCAGGCGCTCGTAGCCAACGGCCGCTACCTGATCGAGACGTGCGAGGTGGTCTACGCTCCCAGTGCCACGCTACTGCGTCGTCTCCGAGGCGAGTCCTTCGGAGCGAGAGATCGGGCTCCGGCAACCGGCACGCTGGTCTGCGCCGACCCGGATTTCGGCGGGCGGTACTGGCGTCCGGCAACCACTCGGGCCACGCTGGGCTCCCTGCCGTTTGCCCGGGACGAAGGCGAGGCCATCAAGACCGTGTACGGCGACGACGCCGTGCTCCTGGTTGGGGCGGGAGCCACGGAGGAACAGGTCAAGCAGGCCGCACCGGGGCGGCGGATCCTGCACTTCGCGACCCACGGTCTCATCGACGCAGTGAACCCGCTCTACAGCGCGCTAGTGCTCGCCCAGCCGCCCGAGGGGTCTTGCGAGGATGGCTTCCTGGAAGCCCGGGAGATCGCCGGCCTGGAGTGGAACGCCGACATGGCCGTCCTGTCGGCCTGCGAGAGCGCGAACGGGCGAACCATGGGCGGCGAAGGCGTCATGGGGCTGACGTGGGCGCTTCTGTGCGCAGGGGTACCGACTACGGTTGCGACGCAGTGGCGGGTCGATGATCGGTCAACCTCGTTGCTCATGCGCGAGTTCTACCACCAGCTCGCCAAGGGCAAGCCCAAGGCCGCAGCGTTGCGTGCCGCACAACTCAGCCTGCTGAGAGACCGGCAGTATGCCGAGCCCTACTACTGGGCGCCCTTTGTCCTGATCGGACGCTGGGATTGAGGTCGGTCACACGAGGCCGCAACGGAGGCAAAGGAGGCTGGAGATGAGACGAGCAGCTGCCTTCACTCTGATCGAGCTTCTTGTCGTCATCGCGATCATCGCGATCCTCGCGGCCATCCTCTTCCCGGTGTTCGCGAGGGCGCGGAACAGCGCAAGGCAAGCCGCTTGTGTCTCGAACCTGAAGCAGATTGGGATGGCCTTCCTGATGTACGCCCAGGACTACGACGAGCACCTGCCGAGCTGCCTCGGTACACCGGGCGTCGTCATTGGGGACTTCGGCGCATCGGGGTCGGCGGCGGAGGCTCACGCCCGGCATGAGAGCGGCTACCCCGCCGAGATCGCCCCCTACACCAAGATGGGCAAGTTCTTCCACTGCCCCAGCGACCCCAGCAGCACGAGCCGCCTCTCGTACTACTGGCGCTGGTGTCTGGAGTGCGCCGCCGTTCAGTGGGGAAGGCCGGTCCGCCTGCAGGACCGGGCCGTACCCGCCCAGCAGGTCATTATCCACGAGCATCGGGACTTCCATGGTGAGAACCTGGGGATCCCCGACCCTCGACCTGGCATCCGCACGGTAGTGGTCTGCTACGGTGATGGGCACGTGAAGGTCTACCAGGGGTTTACGGGCAGCACCCCATGGGGCGCAATGAACGACCCGAACTGGTTCGATGCTTCACTGGGTGGTTCCACGAACCCCGAGCGGTTCTGGGATCCGCGGATCGGCTACGATAGCTGAAGCGGGCTGTGACCGGGACTGCCACGAGGCGGGGCAAGGGAGGCAAGTGACTGTGACCAGAGGCTTCACCCTCATCGAACTCCTCGTCGTGATCGCGATCATCGCGATCCTGGCGGCCATCCTATTCCCGGTGTTCGCCAAGGCACGCGAGAAGGCCCGACAGACGTCCTGCCTTGCCAACATGCGCCAGCTCGGGATGGCGTCACTCATGTATGCGCAGGACTACGATGAGATCTTCCCGGACTGCGTTGTGGACTTCGACAACTCGCTGACGTGGTCCATTGGGGACTACACCTGGCGCATTCTCCTCGTTCCGTACTGCCGCAATGCGCAGATCCTACAGTGCCCCAGCTACGGCCCGGGTGGCGCGCTGTTCGATGGGTCGATCCCCGACTACCGCCAGCGCGGGGGCTATGGGATGAACATCGTGCACGCCGTCGCGTACAACCCGGCGCCACCCACGCCGCCGCCGGCAAAGCGGCTGGCCGCCATCCAAGACCCAGCATCGGTCATAGCGTACACGGACATGGACAACGACTACAGCACTTCGGGGCCACCACGCCTCCAGTACACGTACAAGACGCACGACTTCCTCCGCGGCGATTGGCGAGCTGCCGGATCGCGTCACAATGCCGGCGCCAACCATGCCTTCTGCGACGGACACAGCAAGTGGCTGACGCCGACGGCCGTGCCATGTGGGACTGGTGACTGCTACTGGTCAGTTGAGAAGGAGTGAGATACTCAGTCTCGCGTGACACTTCGGACGGCTGTGACCTTCCCCCGCGAAGCCACTCTAGGTCCGAATGGGCTGGGCCAATCAGCCCCCCTTGTCCTCGTATGTCCGGTACGCGAGCCGTCTCCCAACTCAGGGGAGAGGGGTGTGCGAAGGGCACAAAGAGACGGCACCTGAGGAACGCTTCATTGCGTGCCGTTTGAGATAGTAGACCTTGGTCACGTCGTTCTCCATAGCCCCTAACCCACACTCGTCTCTCACCGTGTCAGACCTGACCGAACCTCCCCAGCGGAGCCGTCTCCTGCGTTACCGCGCCTCGTTCTGGGCACTGCGGCAAGAGGCACCGGGAGTCCCGGCAGTCGGCCAGGAAGAGCATCGCGGATGGGACGGGCCTGCAAGCTCCTGGCCCTCGGCGCACGGGGAAACGCGCGGCCGACGAAGGAGCCGCGCTGGCCTCGGCCGAAGTGCGCGCCCTGGAGAGTGCCAGCGAACCGGTGGCGACGCTGGCGACCGGCGTGCACACCTGGGCGATCTGCGGCTCATCGGTGCCCTGGAGGCCATTCGCCGGATCCGCGCGCCGTACGTGGGAAGCTGGGTCTGCGCCGACCTTCTGCACCCAGCCCTTCGAGAACTGGGTCGAGGTCATAGGCAACGAGTGCCTCACCGGAGCCCTCCTGGACCGCCTCACCCATCACATCCACATCCTGGAAGCCAATGGGCCCAGCTATCGGCTCCGCGAAGCCAAGCAACAGCTCAAGAAGCCGCGAGGAACGACACCGGCTGCCCAGTGAGCAGAGGAGGCCACCGCCACGGCACGCGCTCCCGCTCCGCAATTCTGAGGGTTGCTCCGCTGGGCACGCGAGGCCACCGCACCAACCGATAATCCGACGGACCGTTGACACCCGCCTTCCGGCGGGTTATACAGGGGCCAACTGCCTCACTTTTCCCCCGTCAACCGCCTCACTTTCTGACCGCGATTCACATGCATTTGGTGGCTCGTCAGCGCGTGGCCGGTTCCCGTACTGCAGTCGTAACTGAGCAGACGCGCGGCGCGCTGTGCGGCTGCGGGACGCCGACGGCAGGGCCTGGCCGCGCGGAGTGCGAGTGTAGGGCGGCGCTAGAGGCACTGCATGGGCGACGCAGGAGTGCCTCTCGCGGGCGTCTAGGGCCACCGTGACCGCACCGAATGGGCTGGCAGGACATATGCGCAGGAGCGACGTGGGAGGCAATTCGCGTACGACTGGCCGGGGATGCGTGAGGCCCCTGATTGGTTCGCCTCCGTACTGAGGAGGACCAACACGACCGGACCCAAGTGGCAGCGTTTCCTCGCTGACTGCCCTTGCGTGTTCTCTGAGTCACTGCCTCTGCGCTTGCACCTCTCGGAGATACACCCTCTCGGCTGCCCCGGTCTGGGCGAGTTCGACTTCGTCTTCTGCCCTCGGCAACTCCAGCAGGTGCCGCACGTCCATGGGGCGATCGATCTGAAGCGGCCCGGTACGCGTACTCTTGTAACGCCTCGCGAGACGGTCTTGCCGCTGTCGAGGGGTGCGCGAACAGCACTCTCCCAGGTGCAGTTCTACCGGTCCTACAGCTGGGTTTTGAGCTGGTCACTCAGCTTCGGGTAAGCGGAGTGGGACCGCGTCGCGGTCCTTCCCTCCGTCGCGAAGCCCGAGCTTGACCACGGAGAGAGGGCCGCGAAGGACTTCGCCCGGGAGGTCGTGGAAGCGCAGGGCATCGGGTGGCTCGCCAGGACGGATGGGGACACCACACCGACCAGTGACCTGCTGGCAACGTGGCTGAGGCAGGAGCTGGGGCCGTAGAGGGGTCGGGGGGGGCGATGAGTACCGCGCCGCGCGAGACTGCACGTGGCCCCGGAACCGCTCTCCAGCACCTTTCAGCGGTCGGTCCCACCTAGTGGCTGGCCCCTCGGTAGGTGCCCCTCTCCTTGGAGGATTGTCGAGGCGAGATACGCTCCGCATAGACGATCCCGGGTAGCCGGAGACAACCTCATGCTCGCACGTGGGGCTGCACTCGCTCTCGGTGTGGGTAGGCCCACTCGGGGGTTCGCGTGGGCTTGTGGCGCGCCGGGGGCGGCCCTGTAACCCGGCGGCACCGCCCATCGAGGGGCCGAACTGGAGCGTCGTCAATCTGTTGGGGGAGGAAGCCCGCGGTTCCCGGCGACGCGAGTCTGCGGGAAGGACGGGCATGTGGGCCCGCAATCAGCGAGAGGTTGGCTTGCGCTTCTGGTTGGCGGGTAGAGCGCAGGGACGCTTCGTCGGCTTGGGGGCCTACACCGGGTCAAGCGTCCCCTGGCACACCCGGAGTTCGTCGCGCTCGCGTTGGTCCAGGAGACCCGCGATGAGGTATTCCCGGGTGGCTCTCTCCGGCGTCTGGCGAGAAAGGCGCAGAGCCTGCTGCAGGGCCTCCAGCACCCTCACGTCTCGCACGTTGCGGCCCGGGCCAGCTAGCCACGCATCGAAGGCCGGATGGGGTCGGAGCAGCCGGCTGGGACCGAGCGCGGCGAGGGCCTCGAGCTGCTCGGCCATCTCCCTCACCGAAGTCCACTCACCGCGGGCGATCCTCGCGACCCCGCGGTTGCCCGCCAGGCGGTCCGCTGCATCGTTGCCGACGGCCCAGCCGACGTCGGCCCGCGCCCGCGCCGCGCGCTTGAGCAGCTCGGAGCTGCGCAGAATGTCCGCGCGCTCGGCGAGCCAGATGGCGTGGCGGCCGACGACCGTCACGCGGAACTGGTCGCCGGTCCGCTCCACACTGTCGCGCAGGGCCAGGGCCTCCTCCACGTCGCCCAACTCGGTGCCCAGCGCGTGCGCGGCGGCCCGGAGGAAGTCCGTCGCGTCCGCGTCGGACCACTCGCCGATCCACTCGCCGCCATCCGTCCTCACCCACTCCCACAGGTCCGAACGCGAGATCTCGGCCTCGATGCGCACCGGCACCCGCGCCGGCCAGACTGTCCCCGGCGCCCAGGGGTCAGCCGAGGCCAGACCCACCGCCAGTAGTGCCAAGGCCAAGGCCGGGCCGTAGAGGCCGTAGGCGTGCAATGCGTGACCCGTTCGTCTCATGGTCCGCCCTCCGTTCCCCGGGTGGCTTCTCGCCCCTTACTGCGCCGTGCCGGCTCCTTCCCCCTGCTCACGAGAGGCCGCGGGCGTTCCGTCGTTGAGGCTGGCGCCGCCCTGAGGTTCGGCGCGGGTGCCGCGTGCCTGTCATTGCAGGTACAGCTGTGCGATGAGCAGGAAGGCGTCCTCGGGCGGGCCGGTCATGCTCCCGTCGTAGAAGACACAGGGCTCATAACGTTCGCCGCTGTAGGTGTACATCGCCACAGCCCAGGTGTCTTCGCTGCCGAGGTAGGTCAGGCGGCAGAGGTGGAGCGGCGTATCCCGCATTCGGTCGAGGTACTCGTCGGGCGTCTCGGTGCAGCCAGGCCAGGGGAAGCCGGGGGGCAGTTCAGGTTCCTGGTAGGCATCGATGTAGCAGAAAGCTCCGCGGAAGCGGATGTCGAGCCGGGAGTACTTCCCGGCGAACTTGTCTTCGGCGCAGGCAAGGACCCGCTGCCGGACCCGCTCCTGCACCGTGGCAGGGATCTTCTGTCCACCGGACTGCGGGGCTAAGCGCCACGTCCGGCCAGACCTTCCGCGTGCTCCGGAACGTGCAGACATGGTGCGCCTCCTGTTGGGGCCAGCACCTCATCTCGGCCAGACCCGGACGGGTCTACCCCTATTCCTCGCCCAGAAGCCGCTCATCAAGCATCCGCTTCAGGCCGATGTCGTCGTCGGCGTAAGGGTCGAGCCCCACGCTGGCGTAGGCGGCCCGGCGGGCTCGTACCATCAGCGTCTCGATGCCCTCGACCGTCAGGCATCCGAGATCGCCCACACCAACGGCCAGTTCCTCTAGCACCCTCCGTCGGTCGATGGGCGGCATCGGAGGGAGTTGATCCTGTGGGATCGCGTCGAACTCCCTCAACCAGTCGGTGAGCAGCGCCTCGTCGGTGGTTCGCGGATCGGGTGTACGCTGACTGGCCTTCCCGATCAGCATCTTCGCGCCCATCTTCTGCGGCCAGCGGCAGGCCCAGCCCAAGAAGGCCGCGTGGCGTCCCGTCTGCTGGGCCACAACGGCCTTCAGTTCGTCATACCGTGCGGAGGTGCTCTTCCGTGTGATCCCGGACGGGAAGGAGACGGTGAAGCCCTCTGCCCTGAGGAAGCGGTATGTCTCCCGCAGGCTTTGGGCCATCCACGCGGCGCTCGTCTTCCGGCCCGCGTGCAACGGGTGCCAGAGGAAGGCGTAGAAGGCGATCTCGCGTTCGTGGAGATCGGGCAGCGGGCGCCGCGCAAACTGGTCTGCGAACTGGCTCAGGTACCCGAGGTTGGCTGCCACGGCTCGGCAGGACCAGGATTCAGGGTCTTCATCCAGCCAGCGCAGCAATCCGTCTATGATGTCGAGCATTCCCTGCCCTCCGTCGGTTCGCGCCTCTTCCCTACTCCACGCCGTACAGCTCCGCCAGGTCCACCAGGATCACGTTCTCGCCGTCGGCTTGGGCACGGAGGGCCTCGGTGAACCCGGCGCGCGAGAAGATCACGTGTCGCAGTTTGCGGCGCCATGCCGGCGGCAGGCTTTGCGTCTTGAGTCTCAACTCCTCCAGGACGCGAATCCCCACCGGTCTGATTGTCCACTTGCACTCCCCGCAGTAGTGACTGCCGTCCGCGTTCCGGCACAGCAGGTCGATCTCGACGTCTTTCGCCCAGTGGCGTCCGACCTCGCTTTGCGCCGGAACCGGCAGCTTCTCCCGCCAGTGACGCCGGATGTACTCGCGGCAAACGTGCTCAAAGGCCGGCCCCACGAACGCGTCCAGCTGCGGAGCAATGGAGTCCCGCCAAACCTGCGCGGTCTCGCCCAGCTCCAGCAGGCTGCGGTTGGGCATGACAAAGCGGTACCAGAAGCGCAGGAAGTTGTCGCGGAGGAAGTACCGGCCCCGCGTGCGCCGGCCGGGGGCTCGGTCAGCCACTGGAACCACTCGTTGCACCAGGCGCAACTGCTCAAGGCGCTCAAGATACCGACTGATCGCGCCGGGCCGTGGATCGACGCGCTGGGCGATCTCGTTGTGCTTCGTCAGGCCCGAGGCAATTGCCTGGAGAATGCTGTTGTAGATCCGCGGGTCGCGCAGTTCGCTCTGCAACAGGAAGCTCGGCTCGTTGTGGAGCAGGGCTTGAGGCAGGAGGATCTCCTGTTGCACATTGTCCCGGAGCGGACGCCGGTCACTGAACTGCTGCAGGTACATCGGGATGCCGCCCAGCAGGGCGTACGCCCGCAACCGGTCTGCCGGCGAGTACCCCCCGACGAACTCCGCCGCCTCACGGTAGGTCAGAGGGAGAAGCTCCTGCTGCCCTGTGCGGCGGCCGAACAGCGGCGATCGATACGCCAGGACTCCCTCCTCCATGAAGCCGATGGAGGAGCCGCAGAGGATGAGGAACAGACTGCTGCTCTGTCCGTGATGGTCCCAGAAGCGCTGCAGAAGCGAGGGCAGGCCCCGGTTTGCCTCACAGAGCCAGGGGAACTCGTCCAGGACCACGACCAGGCGCTCCTGACCAGCGGACTCGGCGACCTGCTGCAGCGCGTCCTCCCAGCGCGTGAAATGCGCGCGCCTGAAGAGGGGATTCCCGGTCGCCCGGGCTGCTTGGGCCGCGAAGTGACTGAGGTTGTCGTGGTCCGGCTCTTGGGCGGCCTGGAAGTACAGGTGCCGCCGGTTCCGGCAGAACTGACGTACGAGTTCGGTCTTCCCGACTCGCCGACGACCGTACAGCACGAACAACTGCGCGCCCGGACGCGCGTAGAAGCCTCCCAGTGCTTGCAGCTCAGCCTTGCGCCCGACGAAACGCTCCGTTGCCACGACTCATCTCTCGCTGGCCTTGCGCGTGCGGTTTCGCGCCGGCAGATGGATTTATGATCTAGATCATTATAATCTAGATCATAGAATAGTGCAAGGGGGATTACGGCCGGCGTTGGTACGTGGGGAGGCGCGCTGCGTTGCGTGGGCAGATCCTCGCGTGCCGGCACTCCCGGCGGACGGGACTCCCCGAATGGGCTCCTCCGGTGTTACGACTTGGGTTTGCTGTGGCGGGCGATCTCAACGCGCAGGCGAGTGGCCCATTTGCCGTATTCGCTGTTCGGGTCGGCCTCCTGGACCTTGGCCAGTTGCTCGTCCGCCTTCTTCACATCGCCGGCGTACAGGCACATCTGCGCGAAGGCGACCAATCGCGCCGAATCGGTGGGGTGCGGCCGGTGGATTCTGTCGAACTCCTCGGCCCGGCGGCGGATGATGTCGGCGATGTAGCCATGGGGCATGGGTCGGCAGACGACAAAGAAGAACCAGATGTACACCAGGCCCATGAAGCCCCAGAAGTAGGGCATTCCGCGGGACCTGACGGCTCGGGCGATCGTGCGGCGCTCCTCCCGCACGAGGCGGGTCTCGGTCTGGCTCAGGACGCTGACCTCGGCCGGGCTCAACTGACGCACGACCGTCGGTCGGTTCGCCTCGGCCTCCGCCTGGGCGGCTTGGCCGGCCTCGACCTTGCGCACGTCGCTCACTTCCTGCGTGTCGCCCGTTTCCTTGTCGGTGAACTTGAGTTCGCGCGTGACCTCCACGGTGCCATCGCGGACGGCGACCTGCCCCTCCTTGTCTCCTACGGCCACCTGGAAGGAGGTGCCGCGCACACCGAGGGTCAGGATGGGTGTCTCCACCGAGAACTCCGAGTCGCGGGTCGCCAGGCGGCGGACGCGGGCGAAGAAGGCCCCGGCGCGGGCGTTGAGGCGCGTGAGGGTGGCGCCGCTGAGGCGTTTGGTCAGATCCGTGACCGCTAGCTCGCTGCCCCCTGTGAGCCGGACCTCGGACCCGTCGTGGAAGCGAAGAAGCGCTTCGCCCGTGGCGCCGGTGGTCACGAGATCGTTGGTGCGCAGAATGGTGCCTTCGGGCGCCGGCACGGCCTGCAGAGCGCCGGGATGTGTGACGAGGACTTCCCCAGAAACACGGGCGAGCACTGCGCAGCCATCGGGCACCTTGCGCAGGATCGAAGCGCAGACCAGGACGTAGATCACGCTGGACACGATCAGCAGACCAACGACCCCCAGCGCCTTCACGACCCAGTGTGTGCGGCGCCAGACGCCGACGAAGATCGGGAGCCGGAGATCGCCGGGGAGGGCCAGGAGGTTGCCCATGCGGGCCTGCTTGAGCATATGCCAGGTCATGCTCCGCCAACGGTCGCCCAGGATACCGACGGCCAGGTACGGGATTTCGGCGATGGGGCCGGCGACACGCAGGCCCACCTGGCTGGAGAGCCAGTCCGTGGTGGCGACGACCGCCGCGCCGACGGTGACGGTCCGCAGGTTGCCGATGCCGCCGGCGACGGAGCCGCCGCCGATCAGTGCCGCAGCCAGTGGAGTGAGCAGCCAGAGAAGCTGCCCACCCAGGCCGATCGCAGGGAGCCCCGAGCAGGCGATGAGCAGGCCGGCGGTTCCGGCCATGAAGCCGCTGGCGAGGAAGCTGGCCAGGATTCGGGAGGCTGTGGCCCGGCCCTCGGCCTCGGCGCGATGAGGGGCCGTGCCGACCGCCAGGAAGGTGGGGCGGTTGAACAGCACCTTCGCCAGCAGGAGCGCCGCAAGGAAGAGGGTCAGCACTACCGGTATATGCAGGACGTCGGTCTCGCCGAGGGAGTTGAGGAAGGGGTTGCTCACCGCAAGGTCACTGTGCGAGGTGAAGTGAGTGGAGACCTGGAGCGCGACCGCGCCGGTGGCGATGGTGATCATGGCGGAGGGCAGGCGCGTCCAGCCCGTCACGAAGCCGTTCAGCAGACCCACGAAACAGCCGACGGTCAGCGCGGCCAGTACCGCCCAACCCGGCCCGATCATCGAGGCCATCACGGCGCAGCAGGCCGCCAGGGCCGCCAGGGGTCCTGCCGAGAAGTCATACTGCCCCTTGAGCAAGGGGAAGGTCACGCCCAGGGTCACCAGGCCTACCAGCCCGAAGGTCAGCAGGAGTTGGCGCCAGCCGAGACCGGAGGGCTGAAGCGCCAGCGCGCCGAGCAGCAGGAGCAGCAGGAGGAGGAAGGGCGCGATCTGGCCGATGGAGGTCGCCCTCAGCCAGAGCACGGGGTTGTAGCCGAGGGCCTTGCGGATGGTCGCCGGCACCAGCGGCTGGCCGCACTCGTCGCAGAGGCGGGCGCCGATGGGGTTGTCGTGTCGGCAGCGCGGACAAGGGATGGTGTTCATGCTCTCACTCTCCTGGAGCGGGCGCCGGAGGGGTGCTTGCGGCCGACCTCTTGCGGTCCGTCAGCTCGAAGACCTCGACCGGCTCCGGATGGCCGCGTACGTTCTGCTCGCCCAGCGGGCGGGACTCGATCTCCTCGGCGACGGCCTCGGCCACCGAGCGTGTCACAAGGATGGTGGTGCCGAGTTCCTTGTTGAGGCCCTGCAGGCGGGAGGCCAGGTTGATGACCGATCCGAGCGCCGTGTATTGAGTGCGGATCTGGGAGCCGAGGTTCCCGACGACCGCTTCGCCCGAGCTAATCCCGATCCCGATGCGCAGCGGCGTGTCCAGGACCTTCTCCTCCTGCCAGCAGCGGTTCAGCGCGTCCAGCTCGTGGACCATGTTCACGGCCAGGTGGGCGGCGCGAACCATGTGATCCGGCTGGTCATCGAGAGCATTGAAGGTGATGAAGATCTCGTCGCCGACCAGATTGTCCACCGTGCCATCCAGGTCAAAGGCGAGTTCTGTCATGCGCCCGAAGTAGGTGTTGAGCACGGAGACGACGGCCCGGGGGTCGGCAGTGCCCATCCACGCTGTGAAGCCGCGGACATCGGCGAATAGCGCCGTGACGGTGCGCAAGACCCCCGCCGACCGGGCCTGAAGCTCCCCCGCCTCCAGACGCGCGACGAGCTGCGGGGGCGCATAGCGGCCGAACTCCGTACGCAGGCGGCGCCGCGTGCCCTCCTCCGTCGCCAACCGAATCGCCGCCGTCGGCAGGTAGGCGGCCAGCAGGGCCAGCCCCGGCCCGAGCATCGGCCACACCGTTCGGCTCTCGCTGAAGGCACGCATCGCCAGGGCGTTGTACACCACCAATGCGAGCAGCAGCGCCGCGAAGCCGACCACTGGGCGCGCCAGCCGCGCCATCAGCGCACCGAGAATCCCCAGCAGGATCGCCAGCCCGAAGACCGTGGCTCGGTTCACCTCGGTCAGGAAGCTGTTGTGCAGCATGTTCTCCAGAACCTGCGCGTGAATCTCCACGCCGAACATGCCGCCGGGGTACGGGACCACGAAGAAGTCCTGCAGGCCGGGAGCGGTCAGGCCGACTAGCACGATCTTGTCGGTGAACGTGCCCGGCGAGAAGCGCCCGTCAAGGACATCCCGGAACGAGTAGCGGGGAACCGTGCCGGTCGGGCCCAGGAAGTTGACGAGCGCGTTGCCCCAGTCGTCAAGCGGCGTCACTTGGCCCGGCGTCAGGACCGCCTGGCTCGCCAGGTCGAAGCGCATCGCCCCGGGGTCCCACTTCTGGGCGCGCGCAGCAGTGGCCAGCTCGAAGGTCGGGTAGAAGTGGCCGCTGGCCGCGCCTTGAATGAGGAAGCACGCCCGCCGCAGCGTACCGTCGGGGTCGGGCCGGCCAGCGATGACGCCGGTTCCGGCCGCCGCCTGCGCGAGGGGAGCGATGGGCTGCATTACCCCCGCCACGCGCGGGGCAAGCCCCTGATGGACGACGATCTGCGGCCTGATCTGGCCCTGCCGGACGAGGAGTTTCGTGGCGGCGCCAATCGGCTGGTCGGAGGGATACGCCGCGTGGATGACGCAGCCAGCCTCGCGAGTGGCTGCCGCCAGCGCCACGTCGTCGTCGGGCCTGCCCCGCGAGGGCTCGGAGAAGATCACGTCATAGGCGATGGCGCGCGGACGCTCCGACCTGAGGCGCCGAAGGAGCCGCGCGTGCCAGATCCGGTCCCACTCCCATCGGCCGAGTCGGGGGTCGCGGATGCTTGCCTCGTCGATGGCTATGATGACCACATCGCTCGGCGGGGGAGGCGTGGTGCGGAACCGGTAGCGGGCGTCGAGGGTGCGGAGTTCGAGCGCGTGTAGCGGCCAGCCGGGGAGGAACAGCGCGGTGCTCACGACGCCCAGAGCGATGCCCAGCGCGCTGCAGCGGAGAATGGGGCCAACAACCGTGTTTCTCGGCCTCCGCGAGGTGTCCTCGGACACGGGTACCACCGCCCTGGAGAGCCCCAGAAAGCCGCCTCGCTGACCGAGGCGGTCAGGCCAACGTCCCGAGCACGTCGGTGCAAGTTCCCGTTCGCCAAGCCGGCGCTGTGCTCCTTCTATCTTGGACCCTCGCGCCGCATTCTACCTCGATCTGAGCCCCTGCTACGTGGCGTTAGCGCACCCCCACGCGAGGGACCGGGAGCGCCAGGTCGGTGGCGAAGAGGCCCTGGCGAGGACCTGACCTCGCATCGCCAGCAGACGCCCGCGACATCCACGAACGACCCCCTGGATGCGCCGACGAACCCGGCAGATTCAGAACTCCTCCGCGCTGAGAGAGGGTGTCTTTAGGGGCGCAACAGCGCCGCCGTACTCCCGAAGGGGCCGTCATGGCGTTGTCGTATGCTGTTGTCGTTTGCCGTGGTCTCTTGCTGTGGTCGTGTGCTGTGGTCGCATGTCGTGGTCGTGCGCCCGCGCTGGAGGTCGAACGCGCGTTCCTCATCCAGGGCTGCAGGCGTGCGGATGGCCCTGTCCAAGTTCTCAAGCGCCCTCCATTATCCATTATGAGAATAGTCATTCCAGGAACCATCCGGGCTGCCGGTCGAGGGCGTTCTCAGGCAGAGCTTCCGGTCGGGCGCATGGCCGAGAATGCCTGTAATGCTAGGGGATGCGCGCGCTCGGGCACCGAGAGAAAGGGGCGCTCGGCAGAGAATACCTGTTGACATCTACTCGCGGATGTGATATGCTGTTGTTGCCTTCATACGCGCGAGCCGGGAGTGAGAGGGTGACTCCCTCCTCCCTCTCCCCGAAGTCCAGCCGGACGAGGAGGCCCTGCGATGGACGGTCAGCCGATGCCGGAGGCGCCGGAGGTCTGTTGCCTTCGCCTTGCCGATGTCGAGCCCGACCCCGACCAGCACAGGAAGCACTTCCCCGAGGAGTACCTTGCCGGGCTGGCGGAGTCGATCCGGGAGAATGGGCAGCTCGACCCCGTCAAGGTGATCCGCCAGGGCGACGGATACCAGCTCGTGGACGGGGAGTGCAGATACCGGGCGTGCCTGCGGGCAGGGCTGGAGACCATCCGGGCGGTCGTGCTCGACCTGGACGAAGGGCAACGGTTGGCCATCCAGGCGACGGCCAACCTCGCTCGCCAGGACGTGAGGCCCTGCGAGGAGGCGACGGCCTATGCGAAGATCGTCGAGCACCTGCGGGCGGAGAAGCCCTGGCTGAGCGAGGAAGACGCACGGAAGCGGTGTGCGAAGGTGACGGGGCGGCCGTTGCAGCGGATCGCGTTCAAGCTGAAGCTCCTCGCCCTGCCGGTAGAGGTCCAGGAACTGGTAGACAAGGGGGCGCTCGGGGAAGGGCAGGCGCTGGCCCTGGGGCGGCTGGCGGAGGGCGAGGCGGGACGGGCGGAGTGTGTTCGGCTCGCCCGGAAGGCAGTGGCTCAGGCGCTGTCGGTGGCGGATGTGAAGGCGAGGGTGGCGGCATACGTGGGTGAGCAGGCGCAGTGCTCGCTGTTCGGGGCGGACGAGGGGAAGGCGTCGGTGGAGGCCAGGAAGACGAGGGACACCCTTGGCCGCGTCGTGGGCCACCTCGAACGCGTCGCCGACCTGACCTTCGACGAGAAGCAGCAGGCGCTCGCCCTCGGGGAACTGCGGGCGGATGAGTTGGCCGCGGCGCGTGCGAAGCTCGCCGGCGCGGCGAAGCACCTGGGGGCGCTGCTGGCGGAGGTCGATGCGGCGCGAGGGGAGGATGGGCCGGCCAGTGTCGCCGGCGGCTCAGCCGGCCCTGTGGCGCTCGCACCGGACCCTCTCGACGAGCTGCGAACGGAGGCAAGGGGCGCGTGGCTCTGGGTGCTCGGGGCGCCCGCGCCGAACGGTCACCCTCTCACTCGCGACCTCTACCTGGCGGGCGCAGTGTGGTCGTCGAGGCGCGGGGCGTGGTATGCGCCGGACGAAGTGCGGGCACAAAGGGTGGCGGCAGTGATCGAGGACTATCGGCAGGCAGTCCTGCCGGAGATTCAGCGGGAGGCGTCGGCATGAAGAAGGCTACGGTCGGCAACCTGTTCGGTGGGCATGATGAGGTGAGCGTTCGGAAGGACGGGACCTGTCGCGTTCGGTCGTCGCACGCGGAAGGTCCGAAGCAGCTCAACCTGCTGACCGGACAGCCGGAGTTCGCGCACACGAAGCGCAATCCGTGGACTGACGAGCGCGAGGCCGAGGATACCCGCAGGGGCCTCGTCGCCAAGTGAAAGGGGGAGAGTGAAGTGCTCGATGGACTGACGGTGACGCAGGGCATGACGACGCCCACCCGACCGGGCAAGCAGCCCCGCCCGGTGTGGGAGGTGTCCGGCCGGACGCAAGGGCTCGAAGCAGTGTTCCGGGAGCTGGGAGGCCGACCGTGGCGGGGCGCCTGGTCCTTCTTCGAAGACCCTACCGAGGCCCTGTCCGAGCTCACGGAGGCCGACCGGGTGACGTTCGCCGAGCAGCGCAAGGCGGAGCGCCAGCGGGCGGAGGACCGGGCCGACCGAATGGCCGGCTACGCGGCGAACGCGACGGCTCGCAGTGACGCAGCCTACGAGCGGGCGAGGCAGATTGGCGACCGCATCCCGTTCGGCCAGCCCATCCTGGTCGGGCACCACTCGGAGCGGGGCCACCGGGCGGACCTGCGCCGGATCGACCGGGCCATGCGCACCAGTGTCGAGGAAGCCGCGAAGGCCGAGCACTACGAGCGGCGAGCGGAGCTGAACGACCGCAAGGCCGAGGGCGACGAGCGGCATACGATGGCCTTCTGCGTCCGGCGGGCGGAGGAAGCCGAGGCCCTGGCCCGCAAGGCGGAGCGGACGCTCGCCGGCGAGGACCTGTGGCCGGGTGAGACCCTCTGCGAGGCCGAGCGCATCCGGCAGGAGGGCTTCCTGGCCGACGCGCGGGAGCGGGCCGCCTACTGGCGAGGCCTCATCGAGGCCAAGGGTGGCGTGCAGTTCACCAAGGAGACCCTCAAGCCGGGCATGGAGGTGTTCATCCGCCGGGAGTGGTGGCGCGTCGAGCGCTGCGGTCCGAAGAACGTCCGGGTGGTCTCACTGAGGACCGAGCACCTGACCGGCTACCAGCGGTGGGTGATGTCCTACCCCTACGCCGAAGTCCGGGAGGTCCGGGAAGCGCCGGGCTCGGCAGGCCAGGGCTGTCTGGACCTGTAGCGGGACCGGCTCGACCGGCCCGCGCGGGTGGAGTCGAACCTCGACGGAGACAGGGAGGCGAACGCCATGCTGAAGCTGGGGTGTTGCATCCTGTTGGTGTTTGGGCTCTTACTGTTCGGGCCACTTCTCTTCTGCATCCTGCTGGCCGCCCTTGACCACAACACCGGAAGGAGGCGGTGGCGGTGACCGACCTGGCCAAGATGACCTATCCCGTGCCGCCCGACCGCAACCCGCTGGCCGTCTACCTGGCCGGGCTGAAGCCGACCGGCCGGCGGTCGATGCTGAGCAAGCTGAACCGAGTGGCAGGGCTGCTCGGGCACACCAACGCGCTCAGCGTGCCGTGGGCGGAGCTGCGCTTCCAGCACGTCGCCGCCGTGCGGTCGAAGCTGCAGGAGGAGAACCTGGCCGCCGCCACCGTGAACGCTACCCTCGCCGGGCTGAAGGGTGTGGCGCGGGCCGCGTTCAACCTCGGCCTGATGTCGGGCGAGGATCTGGAGCGCATCCGCTCCGTCCGGCCAGTACGCGGCGAGAAGCTCCTGGCCGGGCGCGCGCTCACGAGGGACGAGGTCTCCGCCCTGCTGCGCGCGTGTGTCCGGCGGGACGGCGCGGGCGGGGCGCGGGATGCCGCGCTGATCGCGCTAATGTCCGCCGGCGGCTTGCGTCGAGCGGAGGTCGTGGCCCTGGATCGCGCCGACTATGACGCCGAGAAGGGCGAGCTGGTCGTGCGCGGCAAGGGCGACAAGGAGCGGATGCTGTACGTGACCGGCGGGGCGGCGAGGGCGCTGACCGACTGGCTGGAACGCCGGGGGGACGAGGAGGGGGCGCTGTTCCAGCCGGTGAGCAAGGGCGGGCGTGTCCTGCGCCGCCGGATGACCGACCAGGCCGTCTACAACGCCCTGGTCAAGCGGGCGCGGCAGGCCAAGGTCAGGCGCTTCAGCCCGCACGACCTGCGGCGGACGTTCGTCTCGAACCTGCTGGACGCCGGCGCGGACGTGGTGACCGTGCAGCAACTCGCCGGCCACGCGAACGTGCAGACCACGGCGCGGTATGACCGGCGAGGCGAGGAGGCGAAGCGGCGGGCCGTGGAGCTGGTGGACACGCCCTACAGCCGGACAGGGGAGATCATCCTGTGAGACGCGACCGCTTCGGACCCTTCCCCGACTACGACCCCGACCTGCTGGCGGCGGTGGCCGCCGGCGACGCGGCTCTCGCGCAGCTCTCGACCATCGAGGTCCGCGCCGAGTGGGGCGATGACGACCTTCAAGCCCATTGCATCCTCTGCCACCAGGGGAAGCCCCACAACCGGCAGACGCACACGCTGCTGCTTCGGGACACACAGCGCCGTCTGCCGCGAGGTCACCACGGCAGCAGGATCCGCGAAGCCGAGCTCGCCTGGAAGCGGGCGACCGGACAGGCCTTGAGCCTGGAGCGCATTCTCTTCCAGGAGATGCGAGACAAGCAGCCCCCGACGAGCGCCAAGAGCTTGGGCGAGGTGTTCGGCGTCAGCCATCTTACGGTCATCGATTGGGCGCGCCGCCTCGGCGTTCCCGTCCGGGGGCGCTTCGACTGGCGCGAACGGGACGACCAGAAGTGAGCGCGCTGTTGCGCCAACCCCCGCAGTGTGCCTGCCCGGTGTAGTCAGCAGGCGCCCCGCTACGACGCCCCGTCAGGCCGCCCAGGACGGCCCAGAAGGACCTCCCAGGTCTCGGGTAGGTAGGAAGGCGCACCCCGAGGCCAGGACGCGCCCAGAACGGCTCTACGCGCGAAGGGGCCAAGCGGGCAGACCGTCCGCGCGTCGGGGGGGCTCGCCGCCCTCCGCGAGGGCGTGTCACGACCCGCGTGGAGGGGAGGCCAGACGGTGCGCGGTGAGTCTGCTGCGGACACCAAGTCTGCCCCAAACAGGGAGGGGCTGATCGTCGCATAATAGGACTCCCTATTATAGGAGACATGGAATCTGGCACGGGCTGCTAGTACGAGCTGGGGCGTGGTACGGTGTTTGCTCCGTGCCCAGACCACTCGTCATCGCCCATTCACCCGACGCGGGATGCCCGTCCGCGTCCCCCGGCAAGCGCGTGTGCTTGACCGACGGCTTAGGGCCATGGCGGGGTCGCCAATCGAGGCGCCGGCGGGCAGCGGCGATGGCCGCCAGGATGGTCCAGACCCTCCCGTGGGAAGCGTCCTGAGACCCTACAATGCGCCGCGGCGGACGATTCGGGTAGAAGGGGCGGGGCCGTCGGCGGCAAGCGGCGTCGGACCAGTGCGAAGGACCTGGGGGAGGTGTCGGGCGTCAGCCACCTCACGGTGCTTAACTGGGCGCGCCGCCTGGGCCTCCCGGTCCAGAGCCGGACGGCGTGGAGGAACTGGGAGTGAGCCTCGCCCGCGGGCTTGGCCGAACGCGGGCCCTGGCGAGTGTTAGCACGACCGCAGAACGCAGCCGATCCCCTGGCCCTGCGGCCCCCCTTCTTGCCCGCGTGCGTGAGCGCATACAAGGTGCGCCTGCAGGGACGCTCGGGACGACGGGTGCGCCGCCGACAACCACGTCTTTGCGCAGGTCTGCATCTGTCTCCGGCCCTGGGAAGGCCTAAGGAAGCGACCAGCGGGAGGGTGACCCGCGCAAGTGGAGGGTCGCGTCAGCACCGCCGTCCAAGACTCCCTCCAGTGGCGAG
>Ga0194110_10000537_pt1 | contig 48927 bp, 50 predicted proteins | sample TA2Kig1200mmetaG_FD_146192 | JGI IMG/M metagenome (GOLD analysis project Ga0194110, IMG submission 146192) | Freshwater microbial communities from Lake Tanganyika, Tanzania - TA2015032 Kigoma Deep Cast 1200m | ecosystem: Environmental > Aquatic > Freshwater > Lake | place: Tanzania: Lake...
ACGAAATCTACGCCGACGGCCTGGTGCGCCTGGTGGACCTGCCCGACGACTACTACAAATTTGACGAAGCCCGCCAACGCCTGATAGGCCGCCGCCACCGCCGGGTCTTTCAACTGGGCGACAGCGTCACCGTGACCGTGGCCCGGGTGGACGTCAAACGGCGCCACGTCAGCCTGGAGTTGGTGGGGGAAGGGGAGATTTCTGAGCAACCATTGTCGGAGACAAGAAAAGCACGCTCTTCCTTGCGGCGACGCACTTCAAAGCCCCCAAGAGAGCAGGCACAAAATAAGTGAAATAATAAATTGAGGCTCTTGCAAAATTCTCTCTTTGTCCTGGGAAAGGGCGGCGGTTTTGAAAACGCTCTGCAAGATGGCAACCTCTTTCATGGTGCGCTGCACAAAAAAGGCAATCCCGGCATAACCGGGCTTGCCTTTTTTAAATAATTTCCTAGGTTCGCTATATAAATAAATTATTTCGATTCGCTTTTATTTCTCCCATTGCCATTTGGGTTTGCCCGGTTTGACGGGATATGGGGCATTAGTGTATAGGTGCGAGCCAAAAATTCATTTATTTTTTGTTTTATATCATCTTCTTTCATCTCTTTATCTGACCAAATATCCAGCCTTAGCCTATTTGTTCTATTGTAAGAATGAGCTGTTATATAATTAATATTGCCAAGAACTATTCCTGATATACCTGCTTCGTAATCTCCAATATGTTCCCTTGGTATTATTAAAGGGTAACTGCAATCATTAAAATCTATTTTATCTTTTAGACCATTTAATAATATGGCAATTTGTTCAGGAGTATTAAAGGAATCCTCAAGGCATGAAAAATACATTGTCATTATGTTATCGTGCATTGACGTATCCTCGCATATTTTGGATAGTTAGGTGATATTAATTATCCATATAGATTTTGTAATCACCATTAACCATTTTTATTGCAGCGAATATAAATTTTGTTTCACTTTCAAGCAATTTTGTTATTATAAAAGAAGGACCATTGCTCAATTTATCTGAAAATATTTTCCCCAATTCTAATTTCATTCTATCCCAGAATTTATTATCGCCTCCTTCATAAAAAATTATAATTATACCTTGATTTAAATTATTATTTACCCATTTATCATATTCTGTAACTTCTTCGTGAAGATTACTAATTGCGCCAGTGGCAATCAACCCCTTGAATTCAGATATATTTCCGTAATTATAATATTTTAAATCTATAAGCTCCACACCATTGTATTCTATTTCTCCTTTCCTATATTTAAACCTTCCGAATTGCTGTAACTCATCACAAACCATTAATAAATAAGTTAATGGATATTTTATAAAATTAACTTTAAATTTTTTAATATTGTGATTTGCAATTGCAAATGCTGAAATATCCATGTCTTCTCGAATCGCCTTTTTAAGTTTATCATTTTCAATTATCCATTGTTTAATTTGGTTAATGTATTCTGTCCTACTGACATGTTCTTCATTATATCCCATTTGTTTTAACAATTCACCTAAAGATCCTTCTATTATTTGATAACCTTTCTCACGATCTATTGGTATGACCTTCCCTTCCTTAGCTAATCTCTGCAATATTAAAATTCTTTTAAATTCCCTTTGTAATTTACTTTCATCTCCTGGTTCTATTTTGTCTTTTTCTTTTGATAGTCTTTTGATTTCCCTCATTCCTAGTTTTAAGTCTAATCTTATAGCATACCAAAAGAGTAGGGCTGAGATAACCCCGTGATCTTTTTGCTTAAGGCCATTTACGATGAATGGGAAATCTGAATCATATATATTTGCAAAATTTTCTATGTCTTCAACATATTCAAACTCTCCATATTCTGCTACAGCTTCCATTATATTTATAAAACTTCTTGTAGCTTGTTTTTCGAATAAAATATCAACATCAAAAAAGACTAATTTCATAAAATTATTAAAAGTTAGATATGCTTTGTTAAATAATTCATTGATATGTTTTGTTTTGCTTATAAGGTTGGCAAAATCATGAAAAATGGAAGCAGCTAGCCATGATCTGAAAGTTCTCAACTTCATTTCATCCGGTGATCTATCCTCTGGTTCGGTTTCGAACCATATAGTCTCAATTAAAGGCAAAAAATAATTTAAAAAACAGCAACCTAATAAAAATACATTAAACTGATGCAAAAAATGATCTCTATAATCCTCTTCATATTCATAAATTATCTTTTCTAAATCTTTCCATGTTTGTAAAAATTGAGTTACCAATCCACTATATGATGGGAATGCGACAGAGAGAAGTAAAAAAATAGTTTCACTTACAGATTTAAATACTTTCTCATAGGCCGTACTGTGGATTGAAGCGAAGCAGGATTCATGATGAAAATGTGAATATTCTTTTAAACAATCGTTTACTTTTCGATATTTTTCATCATCTTTAGAAACATCTACTATAATTTCCTTTAAAAAATTGGATGCCAATCTAGATAAAAAAAGACGTGAAAATGGTGAATAATAATCAATAGGATAAAAACTCGATTTTAACATAGAAAAACACTCTTGATAAATAGTTCTAAGGTCAGGCTCAGGGTAATTATGTAATGATAATTTTATGCTATTCAAATCGTTAAAAATAGCACTTCTATATTTATTAAAATCTTCAATATCTTGCTTGAGTTGGCTAATATTATCTAAAAAAGTACTCATTTGTCATAAAAATGTAGGGGATATAGGGAATAATACTCCCCTATATCCCCCTGTTTATGTTTAAGGTTAGCGGCCGGCCACCTTCATGCGCATGACGGCGCGGCGCAGGGCGGCTTCGGCCCGGGCCCAATCGATGTTCTCCGTCCGGGCGGCGGCCAGGCGCTGTTCGGCCCGTTCCCGGGCCCGTTTGGCCCGCTCCAGGTCGATTTCGCGCCCGAACTCGGCGGCCTCGGCCACAACAGTGACCTTCTCGCCGGTGACTTCGGCGAAGCCGCCGCTCACGGCCAGGAACTCGGTCTTGCCGCCTTGTTTATAGTACATCTCGCCGATCTGCAGGGCCGAGAGGAAGGGCACGTGGCCCACCAAGACGCCGAACTGACCTTCCACGCCGGGGCAGACCACCACGTCCGCCGGGGTGGAGACCACCAGGCGGTCAGGGGTTACGACCTCCAGCAGGAGTTGTTTTTCTGCCATGGGTTGCCTCCCTGCTCGGGATTAGGCCGCCATCAGGCGCTCGGCCTTGGCCACCGCCTCTTCGATGCCGCCCACCATATAGAAGGCCTGCTCGGGCAGGTCGTCGTGCTTGCCTTCGATGATTTCCTTGAAGCCCCGCACCGTTTCCGGCACGGAGACGAACTTGCCTTCGGAGCCGGTGAACTGGGCCGCCACGAAGAAGGGCTGGGACAGGAAGCGCTGAATCTTCCGGGCCCGGGCCACGGTGAGCTTGTCTTCGTCGGACAGTTCGTCGATGCCCAAAATGGCGATGATGTCCTGCAGGTCCTTGTACTTCTGGAGGATCTGCTGCACGGTCCGGGCCGTGAAGTAGTGCTCCTCACCCAGGACCATGGGGTCCAGGATGCGGGAGGTGGAATCCAGCGGGTCCACCGAGGGGTAAATGCCCAGCTCGGTGAGCGCCCGGGAGAGCACCACGGTGCCGTCCAGGTGGGCGAAGGTGGCGGCCGGGGCCGGGTCGGTCAAGTCGTCGGCGGGCACGTAGATGCACTGCACCGAGGTGACCGAGCCCTTCTTGGTGGAGGTGATGCGCTCCTGCAGTTCGCCCAGGTCGGTGCCCAGGGTGGGCTGGTAACCTACGGCGGAGGGCATGCGGCCCAGGAGCGCGGATACTTCGGAGCCCGCCTGGGTGAAACGGAAGATGTTGTCGATGAAGAGCAGGGTGTCCTGGCCTTCCTCGTCCCGGAAGTATTCCGCGGCGGTGAGGGCGGACAAGGCCACCCGGGCCCGGGCTCCCGGCGGCTCGGTCATCTGCCCGTAAATCAAGGCGGCTTTGGGGAGTACGCCGGAGTGCTTCATCTCCAGGTAGAGGTCGTTGCCCTCACGGGTGCGCTCGCCCACGCCGGCGAACACGGAGATGCCGCCGTGGTGCATGGCGATGTTGTGGATCATCTCCATCATGACGACGGTCTTGCCCACGCCGGCGCCGCCGAACATGCCCATCTTGCCGCCCCGGGGGAAGGGCACCAAGAGGTCGATCACCTTGACGCCCGTTTCCAGCACCTTCACGGTGGTGTCCTGGTCCACGAAGGCGGGCGCAGGCCGGTGGATGGGGTAGTAGGTTTTGGCCACCACTGGCCCTAAGCCGTCCACAGGGCGGCCCACCACGTTGAGCACGCGGCCCAGGGCTTCATGGCCCACCGGGACCCGGATGGAGTCGCCGGTGTCCTTGACCGGCATGCCCCGGACCAGACCGTCGGTGGTGTCCATGGCGATGGTGCGCACCATGTTGTTGCCCAGGTGCTGGGCCACTTCCACCACCAGGTTGCCTTCGCTGTCGTCGATGGCCGGGTTGGAGATCAACAGACCGTTTTTGATGGCCGGCAGTTGGCCTTCGGGGAATTCCACGTCTACAACGGGTCCGATGACGCGGGCGATTTTGCCAATATTCATAATCCTTACAACCTCCTCATCCGGGCGCATCAGCCTTTGAGGGCTTCGGCTCCGCCCACGATATCCATCAGTTCTTTGGTAATGGCCGCTTGCCGGGCCTTGTTCATCACCAGGGTAAGCTGGGTGATCATTTCCTTACAGTTGCTGGAGGCGTTGTCCATGGCGGTCATGCGGGCGGCATGCTCGCTGGTGGAGTTTTCCAGCATGCCGTGGTAAACCAGCACATTGACGTATTTGGGGAGCAGGTATTCCAGGAACTGCTCCATCGGCGGCTCGAAGAGATATTCGGCGCCGCCGCCCCCCTCCAGGGCCTCCTCCGGGGAGATGGGCAGCAGTTTGACCAAGCGGGGCTTTTGAATGGCCACGTTGACAAAAGTGGCGTGGATGAGGTAGACCTCCTGGACGTCGCCGGCCAGGAAATCGCTCATCACCTCCCGGGCCACCACCTGGGCGTTGGTATAGTCGAATTTATTCCAGAAGTCCACGTAGCCCCGGGCCATCTCGGCCTTGCGGCGCCGGTAGAAGTCCCGCCCTTTGCGCCCCACGCAGGTGAGGGAGACCTGGATGCCCGCAGCTTCCTTTTCCCGGATGAACTTGACGGCGGTGTTGATGAGATTGACGTTGAAGCTGCCGCACAGTCCCCGGTCTGCGGTCATCAGGATCAGGCCCACCTTGGTCACCTCAGCGGGCTGCTGGAAGAAGGGATGGATTTCCGGTTCCACCCCGGCGGCCAGGTTGCCCAGCATTTTGGTGAAGGATTGGGCGTAGGGGCGGAAATTTTCCATGCGGACCTGAGCCCCCCGCAGTTTGGCCGCGGCCACCATGTTCATGGCCTTGGTGATCTGCTGGGTCTTCTTGACCGCGCTGATTTTCCGCCTGATGTCTCGTAAGGTCGGCATGCCAAACCCCCCAGGCCCTTAAAGTGCCGCGCCGGCGGGCTGGAACACCGTGTCAAAGTCTTCCAGGGCGGCCTTCATGCGGGCGTCCAGGTCGGCCGAGATTTCTTTGCGTTCCCTGATCTCCCCCAGGATCTCAGAGTATTTGCTTTCCATGAAGGAGTGGAACTGGCGCTCATACTCCTGGATGACATCCACCGGATACTTGTCCAGGAAGCCCCGGGTGCCGGCGTAGATGATGGAGATCTGCTTCTCCATGGGGAGCGGCTCATACTGAGGCTGCTTGAGGACTTCCACCAGACGTATGCCCCGGTTGAGCTGCTGCTGGGTGGCCTTGTCCAATTCCGAGCCGAACTGGGCGAAGGCGGCCAGTTCCCGGTATTGGGCCAGCTCCAGGCGCAGCATGCCGGCCACCTGCTTCATGGCCTTGACCTGAGCGGCGCCGCCTACCCGGGAGACCGACAGACCCACGTTGATGGCCGGCCGGACGCCGGAGAAGAAGAGCCCGGGCTCCAGATAGACCTGGCCGTCGGTGATGGAAATGACGTTGGTGGGGATGTAGGCCGACACGTCGCCCTGCTGGGTTTCGATGATGGGCAGCGCGGTCAGGGACCCGGAGCCCAATTCCTCGTTCAGCTTGGAGGCCCGCTCCAACAGCCGGGAGTGGTTATAAAAAATGTCGCCGGGGTAGGCTTCACGTCCCGGAGGCCGGCGCAGCAGCAGGGAGATCTGCCGGTAAGCCTGGGCCTGCTTGGTCAGGTCGTCGTAAATGATGAGAGCATGGCGGCCGGTGTCCCGGTAGTACTCGCCCATGGCGCAGCCGGAGTAGGCGGCGACGTATTGCAGGGGGGCCGGCTCCGAGGCCGAGGCGTTGATCACGATGGTGTGGCCCATGGCGCCATGCCGCTCCAGCGCGTCCACCACCTGGGCCACCGTGGACTTTTTCTGACCCACGGCCACATAAATGCAGATGATGCCGGAGTCCTTCTGGTTGATGATGGCGTCCACGCACAGGGCGGTTTTGCCGATCTGACGGTCGCCGATGATCAACTCCCGCTGGCCCCGACCCACGGGAGTCATGGAGTCGATGGCCTTGTAGCCCGTGTACATGGGCTCGTTCACCGGCTGGCGCTCGATGACGCCCGGAGCCTTCATCTCGATGCGGCGGAACTCCTTGGCTTCGATGGGTCCCTTGCCGTCCAGAGGGTTGCCCACGGGGTCGATGACCCGGCCGATGACGGCGTCGCCCACCGGCACCTCGGCGATGCGGCCGGTGCGCTTGACGATGTCGCCCTCTTTGATGTGCGTGTCTTCGCCCAGGATGGCCACACCCACGTTGTCCTCTTCCAGGTTGAGGGCGATGCCGAAGATGCCGCCGGGGAACTCCAGGAGCTCCATGGCCATGCACTTTTCCACGCCGTAGACGCGGGCGATGCCGTCGCCGACGGAAAGCACGGTGCCGGTTTCGGCCACCTCAACCTTTCTCTCATAGTCCTTGATTTGGGTGCGAATAATTTGGCTGATTTCTTCGGCTCTGATTTCCATTTATACGACCTCACCTTTGATTAAGGATTCTCTGAGCGTGTGCAGTTGGGTGCGGACGCTGCCGTCCAGCACCAGGTCGCCCACCCGCGCGACGATGCCGCCGATGATGGCGGGATTCTCCTCCACTTCCATAATCACCTTGGAGCGGGTGATCTGCTCCAAAGCCTGGCGCAGTTGCTCCCGCAGGCCCTCATCCAGAGGAATGGCCGCGGTGATCCGGGCCCGGCTGACATTCTCCAGAACGTCCACGAACTGCTGGTAGACCTGAGAGATGCCGGGCAGCGCGGCCAGGCGGTGCTTATCGAAGAGGAGTTTGAGGAAATTGCCCACCAGTGGGCTGACCTGCAACAGTTCGGTGACGCGGAGAAGCAGAGAGCGGCGCTCCTCCATGCCGTAAACCGGGTTGAGCAAGGCGTTTTTCAGTTCCGGCTCCCGCTCCAGGAGCTGGGCGAAGCCGCGCAACTCCTCGCCGTACTCCAGGTACTTGCCGTCTTCCTGTCCCAGAGTGAGCAAGGCCTTGGCATAACGTCGGGAAACGGTCAGGTCAATCAATGCTTCTCCACCACCTTGTCAAGGTATTCCTTCACCAACGCCTGGTGGTCGGTGAAGGTGATTTGCTTCTTCAGGATCTCTTCGGCCAGTTGGGTGGCCTGGAGGGCCACCTCCCGTTTGAGCTCCAGGGCGGCCTTCTTGGTTTCCTGGGAAATGCTCATGGCGGCCATCTCCTTGATGCGTTGGGCCACCATTTCCGCCTTTTGCAGGATCTTGGCCTTCTCGACCTCGCCTTCGGCGATGAACTGCTGGATGAGCTTCTCGCGCTCGGCGGCCACCGCGGCCAGCCGCGCTTCCGCGTCTTTCAGGGCTTGTTCCGCGGCCGCCACCTGAGCTTCCAGATCATCCAGAGATTGGGCGATGCCCTGGGACCGCTGGGCAAAAAAGGTCTTGGCGGGCTTCATCACCAGCTTGATGAGGATGCCGGCGAACACCAGGAAGTTGACGGTGCGCCAGATGAAGTCCTGGATCTTGGCCGGGGTGATGCCGCCTTGTTCCCCGCCGGCGGCCAGGGCCGCGCCCGCTCCCGCCAACACCGCGGCGGCGCCCAGAACCGGACCGGCCAACCAGGGCCTTGTTGCATGCGTGGGCGTTTTCATGCCACCTCCCTCCCCAAGAATTTGGCGGCCAGAGATTGGGCGAAAGACTGGGTCTGGGCCTTGAGGGCTTGGCGGGCCTTGTCCATGTCGGCCTTGATCTGGGCCTCCACCCGACTCCATTCGGCCTCAACCTCCTGCTTCACCTGCTCCAGCAGGGAGGCTTCGGCCTGAGAGCCTTCCTGACGCAGGCTTTCCCGCTGGGATAGCCCCTGGCGGCGGGCCTCGGTGAGTTTTTCCTTAACCTCGGCCTGCAAGCCCTGTTCCTCTTCCCGGAAGCGGGCGATATCGCCCTCATAGCCTGCCAGCTTGCCTTGCCGCGCCTTGAGATTCATGCGGATGGGGCGGAAGAGGACCACGTTCAGCAGGTACACCAAGACGAGGAAATTGACCAACTGTGCAAAAAGAGTCCAATCGATATCAATCATGCCAGGTCGCCACCTCGCTTTATTATTTGCAAGAACAAATGCTTAGCCGTTTCGCCCCCTTTGTTTGGGGGTGCCCCTCCATGTGTAACTTTTCACGAATGCCCTTTTAACCTATTTTACCCCCACTGTCAAAATTTTTTTTAAAAAATTTCATCCCCCGGCAGGAAGCGGCGCATGCGGATGTTGAGCAGGATGCCCACAGCCAGCCAGGTGACGATGAAAGAGGAGCCGCCGTAGCTGAACAGGGGCAGGGGAATGCCCACCACCGGCAGGAGGCCGGTGACCATGCACAGGTTGATGAAGATCTGCCAGAAAATAAGGGCCGTCACCCCCACGGCCAGCAGTTGCCCGAAGCGGTCCTTGGAGGTGCGGGCCACGTTGAGGCCGAACAGGGTCACACCCATGTACAGCAGCACCAGCAGGGCCGAACCCACAAAGCCCCACTCCTCGGCAAAGACGGAAAAAACGAAGTCGGTGTGCTGCTCCGGCAGGAAATAGAGCTGGCTCTGGGTGCCGTGCAGGAAGCCCTTGCCCCAGAACTGTCCCGAACCCACGGCGATCTTGGACTGAATGATGTGGTAGCCGGCCCCCAGGGGGTCCTTTTCCGGGTCGAGAAAGGTCAGGAGGCGCTGCTTCTGGTAGTCCCTGAGAAAATGCCAGGCCAACGGAGCCGCCACCACCATGGCCGCCGCCGAGGTGGCCAGGGTGCGCCAATGGACCCCAACGAAGAGCATGATGGAAGTCGCGGTCAGAAAGACCAGCATGGCGGAACCCAGGTCCGGCTGTTTGGCGATGATGGCCACCGGCGCCAGCACCAGGCCCAGGGGCGCCAGGAGATCTTTGAAGCGCAAGGGGTCCGGCCGATGGCGCCGGTGGAAATACCGGGCCAGCAGCAGCACCATGGCGATCTTGGTCACCTCCGAGGGTTGGAAGGTGATGGGCCCCAGGACCAGCCAGCGCCGGGAGCCGGACACCATCTTGCCGAACACCATGACCCCCACCAACAGCCCGAGGCTGAGCACAAAGAGCATGAGGGCCGCCTTCTCCAAATGGCGGTAATCGTACAGCACCATCAGGAACATGAGCAGAAGGCCCACCCCCAGCCAATAGAGCTGCTTCAGATACAAGGGGTTGGCCGCCGCAGGGGTGCGGTTGTAGCCGGCGCTGTACAGGTTGAGAAGCCCCAGGGCGCAGATGCAAAGCACGAAGACGAGCATGAGCCAGTCAAAATGTTGTACCAGTCGACGGTCGAACATAATTAACGATAATATTTCTTGAACCTTATGGTGTTAATAATTCAAACCCATTTTGCTTTGCAGCTTCAACAAAATGCCTATCAAATCCGAAGGCCAAAGTACAGGATATCTTTTCCATAATTTCAAAACTTGTAATATCAATTATTCCCCATTTCTTATCTCTATATCTCCAAAATTTATCAATGGCCTTTTCTTCTATGAATTTTGTAATTCTTTCCAACTTAACGAATTGTTTATTTTCTATAGTTTTTCTTAACAATATTGCCTTTTCGATGTCTGTCCTAGTCTTAACATAAGTATATGCCTCATATGCCGTCCAATTGGTCGTGACTAGTTGAGCATTAACAATTTCCTTTCTATAAATTTTTGAGGCGATATTATGATTTTTGTCTTTTTCATAGATAATAGCGATCCAAGCGGATGCATCCACAAAAATAGTTCTCATTTATGTAAGTACTCTCTAAAATTTTCTGACAAATCTGGTTCAATATCATCTTTAATCATTCCTACTATACTTAAGGCCAATTGTAACTCATCATCGGTTAACCCTTTGGCTCTTTTTTTTCTCTTTTTAGTTAATTTTACTTGATCATTCTCTATCCTCGCAGGAGGAAATTTTTTTTCCATCACTTCACGATAGTATAATCCCTGCGAGTCTCTAGGGGACACAATAATATGTGGCAAAGGACCTGAATCCTTTAGCCCCAACAATCCTCCGGAAATTGCAGGTTTTAATGTCTCAAAATCTTGTAGTTGCATTTTATCTCCCAACATATTTAATATATATTTTAAAATTAGGTTCTATAAATTCGTGCAAAAATTTTAAAATATCTGAAAACAAATTCTTATATTGTTGTATATTATTACCAAAATATGCCTGTATAAAAATAAATAGTCCATCTGGTATTATTATTGATTGGTCAAATGTTATATTTATGAATCCACTATCCCATGGTGGCTGTTTTATAGAGAAGGTCGCACCTTTTGTCATTACAAGTTCATTTTCTATTTTAAATTTGTTTATATTATCTATGAAAGAGTTGTATTTAATTATTTCAGGTCTGCAATGAATATTAACATTAAGCCATTGATTAGCAAAACTAATTTTTGTAACTTTATTAATAATGTCCAACAGAGCAAGCGTTGGTTGCCATGCCCTGATAGAATCTTCTGGGTTAGAATAATTAGTTTGTATTTCATCAACTCCTAATAATGCTTCAAAAAATGATATCGAACTAGAATAATATTTTTTAAAATACAATAAGTTTGTACTAATCGATTGATTATTAATTACAATATCCTTAAATTTTAGATTAAATTCATTAAAAATTAATTTTAATAGATCTACCTGAATTTGAGGCAATGCAATATCCAAAATTGGTGTTTCAAATTGAGCCTTATATAAGATTTCGATATTATTTAGTTCAAAAACTGCTATCCCCTGAGATTTCATATTGTTCTCCAAATAATTGGTGATGAGTTATCCAACTTGCATTAGTGACTAAAGAATTAACGGCCAGTCCCCTCAGGCAGACTCGGATACGCCGTTGCACATGTTTGTCAAGGCGCTTCAGAACGTTTTCCGCCTCTTCCATTATTTCTTATAGCTGACCAATTGGCAATGATCTTCGGCCTTGGGACAGGTCTGCTGCCACTTGACCAGGCCCACCCGGGGCGCATACCAGAGGATCAGGGGTGCCAGGCCGTCCTCCCGCTGCAGTTCCACCCGGAGGCAACCGGAAAAACTCCCCGCGGGAACCTGCACCGCCTCATTGACGGCGGCGATGCGGTAGCGGCCGTCTTTGCCCTGCCAGGTCGCGCCCGCCTGGATGGGGTTTTTGAGCAGGAACTCCGGCGCTTCCAAGACCAGGGGCTGCCGGTAGGTCTGCCGCTGCCGGGCGTGGAGGTAGACGCCCTGAGGGTCCTGGCCTAAATAGTCGAAGATGATCTGGTTGGCGAAATGGGTGATTTTTTCCGGACCCGTGCGCGCGTCCATTTCCCCCACGTAATCGTAGCGCCGCATCACCAACTGCCTGCCGGGGAATTCGGTGGCGGGAAAGGAGGAAATCTTCACCTTCTCTGCGGCCACCTCCCGCCCCCCTCTGACCTTGAACCACCGGTACTCGTAGACCTGCCCCGGCGCCAGGGGGAAGTAGTGGTCCGCGCCCGGCCCCCCGGCCGTCGCCGCGCCCGCGGTGAGGCAGAGAATCAGGAAAATCGTAACACACCGTTTTTCCATGTCAGCCCCCCTTCCTGCCGGGTGTCTTTCGGGTCTCGACGCGGTGGCTCAAGGCCTCCTTCAGGGTCTGGCCGCGCTGTCCAGCATATGCCGCAAGCGGACGGCATCCTCAGGCAGCATAATGAACGACGGCCTCTTTCATCACCCGGTCCCGAAAATACTTGCTCAGAAACCCCGGGGTATTCAGGTCCACCCGGTGACCCAGAATCTGAGCAAGTTCCTCTTCCATCGCAAAAAAAGCGAGCCCAGGCTCCTGACCCGGTTCGAATTCCACCAGCACATCTATGTCGCTGTCGGCCTGAAAGTCTGGCCGCAGCACGGAACCGAAAATTGCCAGTCTGATGATGCGATGTTTCCGGCAAAAACGGGCAATCCGCTCTTTGGGAAGGGATATCTGATTTTGAAAAAGGCGCGTATCTTCTTTCACGTCTCCACCCGGTGGCTCAAGGCCTCCTTCAGGGTCTGGCGGTCGGCGTACTTGATGTCGCCCCCCATGGGCAGGCCGTAGGCGATGCGGCTCACCTTGACCCCCAGGGGCTTCAGCTCCTGGCTGAGATAGGTGGTGGTCACTTCCCCCTCCAGGGAAGGGTTGAGGGCCAGGATGACTTCGGCGACGCCCTCGGCTTTGATCCGCTCCAATAGCTCCCGGATGCGCAGGTGCTCGGGCTGGACCCCCTCCAGAGGGTTGATGAGGCCTCCCAGGACGTGGTAGGAGCCCTGGAACCAGCCCACCTTTTCGATGGCCAAGAGGTCGCCGGGGTCGGCCACCACCATGACCACGCGGCGCTCCCGGGCCGGGTCGGCGCACAGGGGGCACAGGTCTTGGTCGGCAAAGGCGAAGCAGCGCCGGCAGAGGCGGATGCTCTCTTTGAGCCCCTCCAGGGCCCGGGCCAGCTCCAGCACTTCGGCCGTCGGGGCCCGCAGCAGATGGAGCGCCATGCGGGCCGCAGTCTTTTCCCCCACCCCGGGCCATCTGGCCAGAGCGGCGATCACCCGTTTGAGGGCCTCAGGATAGGCGCCTTTGCCCATATGTCTCCTTAAAATACACCGCCAGGTAATAACCGACGAGACGCCGGCGCCCCCTTACCCTCAGGTTTCAGCGCTGATAATGCCGTTTCCCCAGAACCCAAAACCCAGAACCCAGAACCTAAAACAGTCCCGGCAGGCTCATGCCCCCGGTGAGTTTGCTCATCTCCTGGGCCACCATCTCCCGGGAGCGATTCAGGGCCTCGTTCACCGCGGCCAGGATGAGGTCCTGGAGCATGTCCACGTCGTCGGGGCTGGCCACTTCCGGGTCGATGCGCAGGGCCAGCAGTTCCTGGCGGCCGTTCACCGTGGCTTCCACCATGCCGCCCCCGGCCTGGGCGCTGACGGTGCGATGGCCCAATTCTTCCTGCATCTGGGCCATCTTGGCCTGTAATTTCTGGGCCTGTTTCATGAGGCCGCCCAAATTTTTCACGCCGGTTCCTCCTTCTTGTCTGCGCCTGGTTCCAGCCAGCGGCCGCCGAAGATCTCCAGGGCCTGCTGCTTCAAATCGTTCAGCAACGGAGAGGAGCCCTTTTCCGGCCCGGCGGCGGGGCGCTCCTCCGTTTCGATGTCGATCTCCAGGGTGCTCTCCGCCCCGAAAAAATTCCGCACCAGCTCCCGGATGCGCTCCTGCTGACCGGCCCCCCCCAGATTGAAGGATTTGGGGGCGCCGGCCCGGATGGTGTGGTTTTCCATGCCCTTAAAGGTGAGCCGGGCCATTTTGGCGGCGATGGGCCCTCCCACCGTCTTTTTCACGTGCTCCACAAAGGCCGGCCAGTCCCGCACCGCCGGCAGCTTCGCCGGGGGCGCCCCTGCTGCTGGCGGGGCCTCACGGAGCACGGGTGGCTGCGGGTCGGAGGGGACGGAAGGCTGGGCCGCCGCTCCCCCCAGCTTCCCCTCCAGGGCTTCCAGCCTTTTGAGCCATTCCCCCAGGGGCAGCAGGGGCTCCACGGCCACCAGGCGCAGCAGCAGCACCTCCAGGGCCAGGCGGGGCATGGAAGAACGCCGCAAGTCCTCCTCGCCGGTGAGGAGCAGACTCAACAGGTTGTGAAAGTGGGGCGCGGGACCCTGGCGGCCCCGCTCCACCAGCTCCTGCCATTCCCCGTCCGCCACTTCGGCCAGGCCCCGGGCCTCGGGGTGCAGGGCCGCCAGCAGCAGGTGCCGGGTATAGAGCACCAGGTCCTGGTAAAAACGCTTCAGATCGTGGCCCTGGTTATAGAGCTCGTCGATGAGGGCCAGCAGTTCCGGGCCCTGCCGCCGCACCACCGCGCCCAGGGCCGTGAGCAGGGCCTTGCGGTCCGTCACCCCCAGGATGCGGGCCACCTCCGCGGCGTCCACCCCCTGGCCCCCGAAGGTGACCACCTGGTCCAGAAATCCCTGGGCGTCCCGGAGACTCCCTTCCGCCTCCCGGGCCACCAGGGCCAGACCCTCGGGGTCCAGCGTCCAGCCCTCCTGGCGCACCAGATTCTCCAGGTGGGCCAGGATGAGGTCCGTGGGGATGCGCCGGAAGTCGTAGCGCTGGCAGCGTGACAGAATAGTGGCCGGCACTTTGTGGGGCTCGGTGGTGGCCATGATGAAAATCGCATGCGCCGGCGGCTCCTCCAGGGTTTTGAGGAGGGCGTTGAAGGCCTCCCTGGTGAGCATGTGCACTTCGTCGATGATGTAGACCCGATAGGTCCCCTGGGCCGGCAGATACTTGATCTTCTCCCGCAGGTCCCGCACTTCGTCGATGCCCCGGTTGGAGGCGCCGTCGATTTCCAGCACGTCCAGGGAGGAGCCGTTGGTGATCTCCCGGCAGGCCTGGCAGCGGTTGCAGGGCGCGGGCGTGGGGCCCTCGGCGCAGTTCAGGGCCTTGGCCAGGATGCGGGCCACGGAGGTTTTCCCCACCCCCCGGGGACCGGAGAAGAGGAAGGCGTGGGCCACCCGGCCTTGGGCCACCGCGTTCTTCAGCGTCCGGGTGACGGGTTCCTGCCCCACCACCTCTTCGAATGTCTGGGGACGCCACTTGCGGGCCAGGACCTGGTAGGACATGGGATGCGGGTTCTATGTTTTAGGTTCTGGGTTCTGGGATTAAGGGGTTTGGGGTCGTGACCGTAGCTTACGGCTTCCAGCTTTCAGGGTGTGCACTGCGCACCGTTTTCCGTCTCTCCCGGGCTTTTCCCAGAACCCAAAACCCAGAACCCAGAACCTAATCAGTTGTAGGGTGCGCACTGCGCACCGTTCTCTCTCAGCAGCGGCGGGTGGGGACCCCCACCCTACCCAAGGTTCCCGTTACGGTCGGATCATGGGACGAACGCCTACTTTACCAGGCTTTTCCCAGAACCCAAAACCCAGAACCTGATCAATGGCGGAGAGAGAGGGATTCGAACCCTCGGAGCGCGGTTTAGACGCTCACACGATTTCCAGTCGTGCCCCTTCGGCCGCTCGGGCATCTCTCCGTTTTATTCATAAAATGAAATGATTATTTAGCGGGTAATCACAACATTAAAGCCTTCTTGAGAAAAATGGGAGTCATTTGTTAAGACTTCAGAAATAGATAAACTTTTCATAACATTCATAGATACACAATCGATTAAACTATATTCCTTATCGGGTCTAAGTTCATATAGTTCTAAACCTTCTAAAAATGATTCACGAGACTGGGGAACAACAATAACATTAGGATTAGATATAATTTCCCTAACCATTTTAGCAGCTTGAACTCGCAGTCGATCGCCGCCCCGTGATAGTGCAGTTAAAAATTCGGTTAATATTTCATCAGTAGTTACTAAGATCACATCACCTAATAATTCTCTTGATTTTTTTGCCGCACTACTCCATGAATCATTTGGACGAATAATTGCTATCCAATATAATGTGTCAACAAAAACCCTTCTCATTTCTTATTAATTCCATAAATATAGTAGTCAAGATTATCAGTTAGGTCACTTGGGAGGTGTTCCCAGTTTTCCAAAGGAACTTCGCTTGCCAATTCTGTTAATATATCTTCAATAGGACGAACTGTCCGGTCAAATTTAATATGCCCTGCAGAAATATCGCCGCTCTTATTATCAAGCTCTTCATAATTAACAATATTGTCTCGCAAAATTGCATCTTCAATGTTTATTTGAGAGAAATCCCAAGATAAATCGTTTTTTATTACAATTAAAGCCATTCTCCCACCTCTTTTTCTTTATATATTAAGTTCTGCTTTGTACCATAGTTTTCGGCGTACCCATTTGAAGCCTTCAAACTTCGTTATGGCGGCTACATCAATAGGACCCCCTACCAATGGTGCTCCGGGAGTAAACCGTGAGTAGTTGACCGTTGCCTCAGATAGAAAAACCGCTAAATCAATGGCATCCTGTATAGGCATGGGTGCATAAACCAATGGTATATTAAGTCTATTATTAATATGCTTAATGATTGAGTTGACCTGTTCTTCTGTCATGCCAGTCTCTTTTAATGCATTTGGAAGTTTAGAACCATATCCCATGACAAGTCGCGTAATAGGCTCTACTATTCCACGCCAACTTAAACCTATTTCATGTATCGGTCTAATTAATATTGGTTCTGGACAAATGCCCTTTTCAATAACAATTTCCCATTCCTCTGGAAGATTTTCCCCTGATGAATATCCGGCAACAATAAACCCCAATGATGGTTTATATTGTTTGTCTTTAAACTCGTTGTAATATAATTCTTCAAAAAAATATTTACGAACAAGCCGAGCGACCTTCTCTAATTTATAATTGTTTTTTTCAATATGATATTCAGAATATTCTTCATTTTCATTTCCCATAAGTCTATCGCGTAATTCCTTAGCTAATGTTGAAATAGAAGCATGCCCTATCCCCCCTTCTCCCCATGTTATTAATCCAAATGAAACATCTTTGTCTTTATATAAATTGAATATTTTTCTTGCTGTCGTAAAAATATTAATCACTTGCCTCTCACCTGTTCTCCCCATAGTCGAAAGAGTTGTAGCGCTGTCTGCAGCCAAAACTATACCATTATGTACTTTTAACGATATTGCAATTGTCATATTATTTCCTTTACAGAATTGTTAATATTAAAAAATATGGTTTTAAACTCAAGTTCTTTTATTCAATGATATTATGAATAATTTTCTTGCTGGCGGAGGGGGTGGGATTCGAACCCACGTGAGGGTGATTAGCCCCCAAGTCGATTTCGAGTCGACCCCGTTACGGCCTCTTCGGTACCCCTCCGGGAGTTGATGGGTTCTGGGTTTTGGGTTTTGGGTTCTGGGTATGAGCTTTCAGGGTGCGGACCGCGCACCGTTTGTTTCTTTAATCATCGGCTAATCATCGGCGCGCGGTGCGCTCCCTACATTCTGGGTATGGGCTTTCAGCTTGTAGGGTGCGCACTGCGCACCGTTTTTTCTGTCTGCTTGTAGCTCATCGGCGCGCGGGCCCCCGCCCTCCGTTTGTTTCCGCCGTTTTTTCCCAGAACCTAAAACCTAAAACCCAGAACCTTCTCATCGGCGGTTCCGGAAAAATTCCTGCATCAGGGCCCGGCACTCGGCCTCCCGGACGCCGCCCGTCACCTGGACCTGGTGATTGAGCCGCGGGTCCTCCGGCAGTCGGTACAGGGAGACGCAGGCCCCGGCCTTGGGGTCCGGGGCGCCGAAGACCAGGCGCCGCACCCGGGCCCACACCAGGGCGCCGGCGCACATGGCGCAGGGTTCGATGGTAACATAGAGCGTGGTCCCCGGCAACCGGTAATTGCCCAGGGCCCGGGCGGCGGCGCGCAGGGCCAGGATCTCGGCGTGGGCCGTGGGGTCGTTCCGGCCGATGGGGGCGTTGTGGGCCCGGGCCAGGATGCGGCCGCCCTCGTCCGCCAGCACCGCGCCCACGGGCACCTCTCCCGCCGCCAGGGCCAACCGGGCCTGGGCCAGGGCTTCGGCCAGGTAGAATTCGTCCGGTTCCAGCGTTTAACCTCGTTCCCACGGTGTCTAGGGGAACGCTGACGTTTGCCAGGCAGAGCCTGGCGGGCAAGGGGGTTCCCCAGCAGGAGCTGGGGAACCAGGGTGGTAATGGTTACACTTGGGAGCCCGGTCGTATCCGGGAAGGCGGTCTTACCGTATCCGGCGCAAGAGTGCCAGGGCCTGCTGTTCATAGCCGGACAGCACTGCCACGGCGCGCTCCTCCTGGGCCAAAAGTTCCCGGAGGCGCTCATCCGGGGGGGGCGCAAGAACGTCCCCGCCTTTCTGCCTCAGGGCCAGGAGGCTTTTCTCGTGGCGGTCCCGGAGCATGCGCAGGCGCAGGACCAGCAGCTGCACCAGCACCGGGTCATCAGAGTAAGGGAGGGCTTCCAGGGCTCCGGGGAAGTCCTCCTCCTCCAGGGCCGCCAGGGCCAGGTGCCGGTAGTAGCTGCTGGGGAAGAGCCCCGAGGAGACGGCCACGCCCGAGATCAGCCGACGCCCCAGGCCCACCAAAAGACCGAGGCCGATCATCCTACGCCTTCTGGCCCCGGATGCCTTCGTCCACCATGCGGTTCAGAATTTCCCGGATTTCCGGCAGGTCCTCGGTGAGTTCGTCAATGCGGCGCTTCACTTCCCGGTAGTCCTCGTCGTCCCGGCTGCGGGTCCGGTCCAGGGTGTCCTGGAAAGCCTCGACCAGGCGCCGGTCCAGACGCCAGAGGCCCGCGGCCGCGCCCAACAATTCCAGCACGCCGTGGGTGAAGTGATGGCCCGTGACCTCATAAATGGTCACTTCGGCCACCAGGCCGGCCAGGGCGCCCACCGCCGCTCCCTTGATGGATAGCTCAGACTTGGGCATGTGTCCTCCTCAGGATGTTGCGGAGGCAGGGGGTTAGGCTTCCTTGCCCCCTGCCTCCATCTTTTCTTTGCTCTCACCCTGGCCCAGACGTTGGGCCAGGCGTTCCGTTTCGGAAATCATCCGGCCGATGCTCCGGTCCTTTTCCGCCAGGCGTCGTTTCAGGCTGTAGACTTCCCGGGCCAGGCGTCCGGTTTCGGAGCGCCCCAGCCAGGACCGGACCTTGGCCAGAAGCACGGCCAGGCCGAAGCCCAATCCCAGGCCCACCGTCAATCCCAACAGGAAATCAACGCCGCGGATGTCCATCAGCAAATTCATTCGGGGCAAAGGCCGGGCAGACCCGACCCTGCCGCATCTGGTTGATGTTGTAATTGTTATATTATCTATCTTTGGGGGAAGGGCGTCAAGATGCGGGGCAGGCCTTGCCTTGGCAGGGCAAAGGTGGCACAATAGCCCCACATCAGACCTGAGGAGTTGACCCATGAGCGACATCAAGGCCATGTACCGCACCGTTTTGGCGGACCATTTTCCCTCCGAGATGACCATCACCTTCGGCGACCAGAAGCTGATCTACCGGCGGCGCACCTGGAAGTTGCCGGACAAGGGGGAGCTCATCGAAATGGGGCTGCGCTACGGCGAAAACCCGGGCCAGGAGGCGGCCCTCTATGAACTGACGGGCGGGCACCTGACCCTGGGGCAGTGCACCTTCATCGAACCGGGCTTCGGCCTGGTGAGCGCCATCGACGAAGCCGCCATGGTCCAGGCCGGCAAGCACCCGGGCAAGACCAACCTCACGGACCTGGACAACGGCCTGAACATCATCAAATTCATGGACCGCAAGCCCGCCGCGGTGATCCTCAAGCACAACAACCCCTGCGGCGCGGCGTGGGCCGGGTCCCTGGCCGAGGCCTACGACAAGGCCAATATGGCGGACCGCATCGCCGCCTTCGGGGGCGCCCTGGTGGTCAACCGGGCCCTGGACCAGGCCACTGCGGAGCTGGTATCGCAGAATTACCTGGAGGTGGTGGCCGCCCCCGATTTTGAGGAGGGCGCCCTGGGTCTTCTCAAAAAGGCCAAGGAGCTGCGCATCATCCGCATCGCCCGCTTCGACCGCTTGCAACACCTGGTCACCACCCGCTTCGTGGAATTCAAGAGCCTCATCGACGGCGGCCTCATCGTGCAGCAGTCGCCCCTGAACGCCATCCTCAAGAAGGAGGACTTCAAGCCCGCGGTGACCACCTACCAGGGCCAGGAATACCGCTGCCGGCGGCAGCCCACGGACCGGGAATACGACGATTTGCTCTTCGGCTGGTGGGTGGAGCAGGGGGTGACCTCCAATTCCGTGCTCTACGTCAAGGACGGGGTCACCGTGGGCATCGGCACCGGCGAGCAGGACCGGGTGGGGGTGGCGGAGATCGCCATCTTCAAGGCCTACACCAAGTACGCCGACGCCCTTTGCTTCAAAAAATTCGGCGTGCCCTACAAGAGTCTGGAGATGGACATTGCCCAGGGGAAGCGCCCCGCCTCCCAGCAGGAGGAGATCGATCAGGCCACCCGGCAGGCCAAGGCCGGCCTCAGCGGCGCGGCCATGATCTCCGACGCCTTCTTCCCCTTCCGGGACGGGGTGGACGTGGCCCTCAAGGAAGGCATCGGCGCCATTTGCCACCCGGGAGGGTCCATGCGGGACTTTGAGTCCATCGAGGCCTGCAACGAAGTTGACCCCCCGGCCACCATGGTGTTTACCGGACAGCGGGCCTTTAAGCATTAAAGTAGGATGGTTATGGAGCTCCTGGATAAAATCAAAACCCGCCAGACCCTGGTGGGCATCATCGGCCTGGGGTATGTGGGCCTGCCCCTGGTCATCCGGTTCTGCGAGGTGGGCTTTCCGGTGCTGGGGTTCGACACCGACCCCCGCAAGGTGGAGCGCCTGAACCGGGGGGAATCCTACATCAAGCACATCCCCGCGGCCGGCCTGGCGCCGCTGGTGAGCCCCGCCGCGGGGCCGCCCCGGTTCACGGCCACCAGCGACCTGGGCCGCCTGGGGGAGCCCGACGTCCTCATCATCTGCGTGCCCACGCCGCTCACGGCCAACCGCGAGCCGGACCTGCGCTATGTGGAAAACACCACCCGGGCCATTGCCGCCACCCTGCGGCCGGGCCAGCTGATTTCGCTGGAATCCACCACCTATCCCGGCACCACCGAAGAGCTCATGCTGCCGATTCTCAGCGGGCGTTATCGGGTGGGCGAGGATTTTTTCCTGGTCTTCTCCCCGGAGCGGGAGGACCCGGGCAACCCCACCCATCACGTGCAAACCATCCCCAAGGTGGTGGGGGGCGTCACCCCGGCCTGCCTGGAGCACGGCGTGGCCCTTTACTCCCAGGTGGTGGAGCGCGTAGTGCCCGTCTCCTCCACCCGGGCGGCGGAGCTGACCAAGCTGCTGGAAAACATCTACCGGGCCGTGAACATCGCCCTGGTGAACGAACTGAAGCTACTCTGCCTGAAGATGGGGATGGACCTGTTCGAAGTCATCGAGGCGGCCAAGACCAAACCCTTCGGCTTTCAGGCCTTTTACCCCGGCCCCGGACTGGGCGGGCACTGCATCCCCATCGACCCCTTCTACCTCACCTGGAAGGCCCGGCAATACGATCAGCCCACCCGCTTTATCGAATTGGCCGGGGAGATCAACACCAACATGCCCCACTTCGTGGTGGGGCGGGTGGCCGAAGCCTTGAATGAGCACGGCAAGCCCCTGAAGGGCTCCCGCATCCTCATCCTGGGCGTGGCCTACAAGAAGGACGTGGACGACAACCGGGAATCCCCCGGGGTGAAGATCATCGACCTGCTCAAGCAGCGGGGCGCCCGGGTTAGCTACCATGACCCCCACATTCCCCACTGCACGGGTATGCGCCATTATCCGGAACTGGACATGAAGTCCGCGCCCCTCACCGCCGAAACGCTGCACAAGCAGGACTGCGTGGTTCTGGTCACCGACCACAGCGCCTTCGACTACGCCTGGATCGCCCGGGAGGCGCCCCTCATCGTGGACACCCGGGGGGCCTTCCGGGGTCTGGAGGGAGAGCATATTTTCCCGGCCTGACCAGGTGGAATTTCCGGCCCCGAATAAAGCGGGTTGAGAGGGGGGCGTGGGGGGGAGGAACCACAGGCGGGACGCCTGCGCCACAGGAGCCGCCGCTCCCCCGGCCCTCCCCCTGCATGCCCAACCTACGATTATGCGCTACGAAGGCCCCATCTACCGGCCGCCCAGCGAGGCCCGCAGTCTCCTGATCCAGGCCACGGTGGGCTGTCCCCACAATCGCTGCACCTTCTGCCTGGTTTATAAGAAAATCCGCTTCAAGGTGCGCCCCACGGCAGAGGTCGTTGAGGATCTGGAGGAGGCCCGGCGGCAGTTTGGTCCCGGGGTGGAAACTCTTTTTCTCCCCGCGGGCAACACCATCGCCATGCCGGCCCCGGCCCTGGCGGAGGTCTGCCGGGCGGCCCGGCGCCTCTTTCCCGGCCTGCGGCGCATCACCGTCTACGGCTCGGCCCAGTACGTGGTGCAGCAGGGGCCGGAGAAGCTCAGGATGCTGGCTGAGGCCGGACTCAGTCGGGTGCATCTGGGTCTGGAAAGCGGGGACGACGAGGTCCTGCGGCGGGTGCACAAGGGCAGCACCGCGGCGGTGCAGACGGCTGCGGGGCGGATGCTCCGGGAGGCGGGGATCGAGGTGAATCTCTACGTCGTGCTGGGTCTGGGCGGCAAAGAGCGCAGCGCCGAGCACGCCCGGGAAACGGTGCGGGTGGTGAACGATATTGCTCCGGACGTCCTGCGCCTGCGCACCTTCGTGCCTAAAATCAACACCCCCCTGTTGGAGGACGTGCTGGCCGGGCGCTTCCAGATGCTTTCGCCCCACCAGGTCCTGCGGGAGACGCTGGCCCTGGTGGAAGGCCTCCGGACGCGCACCGAGGTGGCCAGCGACCACTACACCAACTATCTGGACGTGAGCGGCCGCCTGCCCGAGGACCGGGAGCGGCTGCGGGTTACGCTGCGGCAGGCCCTGGCGAGGGACGAGACGACTTTCAGGGCGTTTTTCATCGGCCGGGAATGATAAACCACTGCAAGGAAGAGGGAAACGTCCTTTCTGTACGCCCCCTGGAAATTTTCAGCATTCCCGATCATCAACCTTCGACTTCAAATTTGCCTGAAACGCTCCTGGCCAAATACCCACGTCCACCATGGCGGACGGAACCCGCCCTGCCGAATTTTTCATGATCTACGGGTGGGCCGACGGCCCAAGCGTGACTGTTTCCCACGTCAAGCGCAACAGCCGCCGGTCAATCATCATCATCGTCGTCATCATCCTCGGTATAGTCGCCGAAGGCCTTGGGGGCCGTGCGGGGGGGCCGGTCCGCAGGGGGCTCCTTGAAGCCGTTGTGACGCTTGAGGAGGTCCAGGTGGCGCAGGGGGTCGAACTCCACCAGGCGCAATTGCTGGAACACCTTGCCGCCGCTCAGGTAGCTATGCACCATCAGCTTCTGGAACTCCACGAAGCCCATGTCGCCGTCGCCGGTGAGGTGGTGGCTCATGAAATTGGGGGTGCGGCCGTCGGGGAGATATTCCTGCACCGGGTCATTGGTGAATTCGTGGGCGTGGTAGAGGCTGAAGAGGTGCCCCAGTTCGTGGATGATGAGGTTGGCCAACCAGGTGACGTTGGCTGGTTCGGAGCCCGGCTCGGAGCTCAGCACCGCCTGGGCGAAGCGTTGGTAGGAGAAGTGCACCGTGGACAGGGGCAGGTGGGCGAAGGCGTATTTGTTTTCGCACACCTTGAGAAAGCGGAGCTGGAAGGGCGGCGCCACGTTGAAGGCCTGGAAGGTGCGGGCCAGCCATTCTTTTTGGGGCAGGACCTCCAGGCGCAGACGCTGGGCAGGGGTCAGGGGGCCGGGGCGGAGCTGGCCCGGGACCTGCTCCGGGAAGACATTCATGCGGGCGTAAAAGGACTGCACCCGAGGCCACACCTTGGACCACAGACGGATAAAGGCCGCCGTCTCCGACACGTTGGGGATGTAGACCTCCACCTTGACGCGCTTCGGAGTGAGGTCCACGGGGCTGAGGTTTTTCAGGGAATAGAGGGCGGCTTCCTCCTGGGGCGTCAAAGGAATGGTGGTGCCGCCTCCCGCCCCCGCCGACAGGATCAGGAGAAGGCACAGCAAAAGGGCCCCGAGGGCTCTCCACCGGGAAAAATTCACCACGACCCCTTGTCCTTTCTCAACGCTTATTTTATATTATTATGTTGTTGAGAAGGGAGCAAAAAAATGGCTTACACCTGCGATATCTGCGGCAAGCGCCCCCAGGTGGGCAACAACGTCAGCCACGCCAACAACCACACCAAACGGCGTTGGAAGCCCAACCTGCGCCGGGTGCGGGCCCTCAAACAGGGAACGGTGCGTTACCTCCGGGTCTGCACCCGCTGCCTGAGGTCCGGCCTGGTGGCCAAGCCCGCCTGAGGCCGGGCCGTCCCGGCGTTCTCCCCCGCCCCCAAACACCTTTCCCGCCATCCCGCCGCCGCCGCTGGGGCGGCCGCGCGCCCTGGCAACATGGCGCCTCTGCCGGATAATTCGGCCCGGAGGGCAGCGGCGCATGGACCCCTGTCTCCCTCCCCTACACCTGCTTCGAAAAGTTTTTTGTAGGGCGCGCACTGCGCACCGTAAGGATGCTTAACTTTTCATAATTTATGGGTGAGCCCAAGGTTCATGAGTAACTGCCCTGAGCGCTAACTTAATGAATCTAGATCTCGCAACATAAGCGAGGTTCCTCTCCCCCGACCTCTCCTGGTTGCCGCTGCTGCTCCCGCCCGGAAAGCTTCGCGGACATCCCGGTTCCCCGGGAAGGGTTTGGGAACCGGACGGCTCGGTGGACCAAGCGCCCTCGCCTGCTCCATGACCAAAACAAGGGGGGCTGTGCCCCATGTTTTCAGGCTCGGGGACGGACCCGTCCGGGCCGGGCGCATTTCGGTATATGAAGGCGCCCGAGGCGCACCGGTTCGCCTGGGTCACTAACGCCGGGAATCCAGGCGCGGCCGGTAGTGCCCGATGATCTGATAGCAAAACAGAATATCTTCTTCCTGCGCCCCCCGGCCGATGTTGTGAATCACCAGGGGCGTACCTTCCGGCGTCCGGCGGTCTGAAATAATGCCGATATGCATCAGCCCGCCTCCCAGGTCCCAGGCCACCACGTCTCCGGCGTGAAAGCCACCCCCCTGTCGGTTTCTGGCCAAAGACCATCCCCGGCGTTGGAAATAGGTCATCAGGTTCAGCACCCGCCGGTGGTCGATGTTGGGGTCGGGTCGCCTCAGCCCCCACTTTCGGGGATACTGCCCAAAAGCCTTCTTCATGTCCTCATGCACCGCCTGCTGCAGGTCCAGGCGCAAGCCCCGAAACGCCCTTACCAGGACGTCGCTGCACACGCCGGTATGAAGCGGCACGTCGCCTCCGGGATAAGGGAGCTGCCGATAACCGGGGTCGTAGGAGGTGGTGACCCCGATCTGCTGCCGGGCCAGTGCCGCCAGGGGCGCGGCATGACCTGCTTCCCCCATGATAAGGAGGGCGCACACCCATGTCGGGAAAACGCTGGAGCAAAGAAATCTGCGCATCAACGATACGAATCTCCACAGAGCCGGGAAACTCAGGGAAAATCACAGTAATGCATCAACTATATGATACTCGGACTGTAAATGACAAGATGCCGCCTGCAAAAATCAGGCCTGTCCCGTCACCCACCGTCCCCCGCGGTCGGCCGGACGGGAGCGGCAGTCAGGGCTTCTTGCCCGGGGCGTCCCCAAGCTCAAACCGATCTTCGTTCTTTTCCCCCATACCTTTCCCATAAACCCATACTTTCACCCAGACTTCCTTCCAGACACCCATACTTTCCCTCTGAAAACCCATGCTTTTCCCCAAAATGGCCTGAATTTCGCTGGTACGGAGTGTGCATTAAGCACCCTTAACAACCCGGCGGGACCGGTCAGGTGGAGCCATTCCGGCGAACCCGGGGCCACGCCGATCGCCGGACCAGCGATAACTCGCGGTCCCGTCCCCGGACATCCTCACCCCCCGGACAGGGAGGACAGCCATGAAACGCCGCAGTTCATCGGGACGGAAAGTGGGACCAGGACTTGTGGTCTGCGCCCTCATCCTGCTTGTGTCCGGCCACGTCCCGGGGCTCCAGGACGTTGAGAAGGTCCCCCTCGGAGGGAGTCGCCTGACGGCTTCCTCTGGCCTGAAGGCCCAGCCTGTCATTATGGGACCGCAAGAGGCCCCCTCGACTCAGGCAACACCCCGCCTCCCTTTGTTTTTCACCAACAACCAGGGCGCTCTGCCCCCCGAGGTGAAATTTGTAACCCGGCACCAGGGCATGATCGTCATGTGCACCGCCAAAGGAATATCCCTGGCGTTGCCCATTGCTGCCGCCCAACAACAGGGGAACCTCCCTCCCAGTCGATATCCACCCTCTCCCGGCGCGGATCTCGTGGGGCCTGGGCCTCGAATTTTCCCGCCCACACACCGCCTGGTGCACCTCACGCTGGTGGGAATGGCCTCTGATCCCGCCATTGAGCCCTGGGAACCACTGGAGGGAAAGGTCCATGCCCTGGTGGGCAACAGGAAGGAACAATGGCAAACCGGCCTCATCCCTTACCGGGGCGTCATCTACCGGGAAGTGTATCCCGGCATCGACCTGAAAATCTATGGGAACGGCTCCGAATTGGAGTATGATGTCATCGTCCGCCCCGGGGGGAACCCCGACCGGGTGAAATTCAGATATGCCGGCATCAAGAGGCTGAGGCGCGAGGCAACGGGAGGCTTGTTGGTGGAGTTGCCCGGAGGCGAAAGCATCAGGCAACGGAAGCCTTTTATTTATCAAGAAATATCCGGCCGGAGAGTGCCCGTCCGGGGCAGCTTCCGGGTGTATTCCCACTCCCGGCAACCGACCTATGGCTTTGCCTTGGCCTCTTACGACCGGGGCCACCCCCTCATCATCGATCCTGTCCTGGAATATGCCACTTATCTGGGGGGCGCCAACGCCGAGATCGTCTTGGGACAGTCCCTGGCCGTCGATGCCCAGGGCAATGCCTATATCATCGGCAGCACCGGCTCCAGTGATCTGACCTGCCCTCCCTCTGCCTATCAGACCGAACAGGCCGGCGGGTTCGACGTTTTTGTGGCCAAATTCAGCTCCCAGGGCGCTTTGGTCTACATCACCTATTTAGGGGGCCTCGGTGTCGAGTTCGGCCACGGCATCGCCGTCGACGCTGAGGGGAGCGTCTACCTCACCGGTTACACCAACTCCGATAATTTCCCCGTCGTCAATCCGATACCGGGCGGGGAATCCCTCAAAAACGGCTTGGGCAATTACGATGCCTTTGTCGCCCAGCTCAGCGCCGACGGCTCTTCCCTGCTCTTTTCCACCTTCCTGGGAGGCGCCGGCCGGGATTACGCCTTCGGCTTGGCTTTGGACCGAAATCGCCACCTCTATGTGGTGGGAGCCACTAATTCCCTGGATTTCCCCACCACGGTGGGCGCCTTCCAGGAGGTCAAACCGGGTCCGGAAAACGACCTGGATGTTTTTGTCACCAAGATTAACCCCGCCAATTCCTCTCTGGTTTATTCCACCTATCTGGGCGGCAGCCTGTGGGACCTGGGATACGGCATCACCGTGGACGACCAGGGCCGGGCCCACTTCATCGGCACCACCTGTTCCGAAGATCTGGCCGCCTCGCCGCTCCGACCTTTCGGGGGAGGGGCGGACGCCTTTGTGGCCATGCTGGAGGCCGACGGCGGCGCCCTGGGATACTTCACCTTCCTGGGAGGCAGCGACCAGGACGAGGGCTCTGCCATTGCCGTGGATATGCAAGGAAATGCTTATGTTACCGGGGCGACCCGGTCGGATGATTTTTTCACCCTGAATCCCTTTCAACAGGTCAAGGGAGGGCCCCAGGACGCCTTCGCAGCCCGCATCAGTCCTCCCATCTCCTCTCCCGTCCCGGCCCCCGCCCGAATCACCTGGGCCACTTACCTGGGCGGGAGTCAGGACGACTACGGGTACGGCATTGCCCTCGATGCCGCCGGCTATATTTACGTGGCGGGTTCCACCAACTCCCCGGACTTTCCGACCAAACAATCATTGCGGCCTTATGCCGGCGGGTTGGACGGTTTTCTCACCAAACTGACACCCACGGGCGATACCCTGGTATATTCCACCTTCCTGGGTGGGAGCGATGATGATCTGGCCTTTGCCCTGGGGTTGGACGCCGCCGGTTCGGTATTTCTCCTGGGCACCACCACTTCTTGCAATTTCCCCGTCTTCCGGCCCTATCAACAGTGTTTGAACGGGTCCCTGGAAGATGTCTTTTTAGTCAAGATTGACCAAAGGACTCCAAAGGTCACTCCCATCTTACAACTTCTTTTGTTGGATCAGTAAAAGAAGCGGCAAAAGAGACTTGGCAATACTACTTTTGCCTCAGGTGATGGAGGGCCGGCAAAGAACCGGGGAGGCGAGAGAAAAACCAGGGGGGGGACACCCCCCACCCCTGGGCGGCCGCTGGTCCGGCCTATCGATCAATTGAACAGCAAGAGGAACAGGTGGGACAAGCTGCGGTGCGCCGGGCCGGGCTGAGGCAGCGGTCGATAGAACCATACCCGATCGACCCAGCCGCAATCGGAACCCCAGGACACGGAGCCGTCTTTCACATATTCCCAGCGCACGGTGTGGCTCCCGGAGGTCAGATCGTAGCTTTTGAGTTGCCAGTCCACGGACCCGGAGATCTGGGCCATCAGGTTGCCGTCGATGTACAGCTTTAGAAAATCGAAGCCGGCCTGGGATGACACTTTCCAATAAAACTTGAGGGCGCCCGGGCCGCTGATGGTCGTCTGCAGCCAGGAGGACTGGTTGTGGTTGATGGCGCCGCTTTGAGCGGCGTCATAATCAAAAATGTAGGTGTCGGTCTGGCCGAACCAGGCAGCTGAACCGCCGGTGGTGAAGGTGAAGCTGGTGGTATCCAGGGCCTCGTTCAGGCTGGTGGGGGCGGCGGCAAAATTGATCCCCCAGAGATTGCCCGTGGTGGTGGACCCATCCACGGAAGTTCCTGTTCCCACTGTTTGCGGGCTAAAGAAATAGCCGGATTTGGAGGGGGTGATGGTATAGGTTGAGCCTGAAGGGATTCTCGCCAAAGCATAAATGCCTTTGGCGTCGGTGCCGGCGCTGTAGGTGCCGCCGCCGCTGCGGCTGGCCGTGATCGTGACCCCGGCAAGGGGGGTTCCGCCAGTGGTGGTGACCCGGCCGCTGATGATTTCGCCGGTGCCGGTGGGATAGACGTTATAAACGCACTTATAGACTGAGGTGAACGTTCCCAGGTGAGTGTCGATGGTGGGTAGATTGTACCAGGCGTCATCGGTCCCGGCCCAGCCCAGGTTCAGGTGGTGGTACAGGGTGGAGCCGTTGTAGCCGTAACCGTCGCAGACGATGGCGTGCCCGCCCGGAGACCCGGTGATGCCGAAAAGGACGGGGAACCGGGCGTCCAGGTTGGGGTTGACCATGGCGTTGCGCTGGGCGGTGGGCAGGTTGCTGGCCGAGTTGTAGCCTTTCTTGGCATTGGCGTAGCCGAAGACGTTCCTGAAGGCGTCGGCAGCGTGTAGCGTGTCCGCCCCCGACCCCCCGGGCCAATAGTTCATGTTGACGGAGACGCCGGCGTCATGCGTGAGGGCGCCGATGGCCTGCCGCTGCACCGTAGTGGTGGAAGCGGAGGGGTCCAGCACCATGTTGCCCCAGTCGTAGGGGCCGCCGAAGCCGTCGCCGCCCCGGAGCGAACGGGTGGTGGATGAACCGTCGACCTTTATGGAAAACGAAGCGGTGCCCACCCCGGCGGTGGGCCAGGTCCAGTAGCGCATGAGCTGGGCCATGGCGGTGGCCACGCAGCCGCAGGGATAATTACTGGAACTGCCGGCGCTGTTGGGCGGGGTGTAGTAATTGTAGCAGGCGGCGCCGCCCTCGTTGGTCTGGCTCCAGCGGCTGGCCACCAGGGGCGCCACCCGCACGTCGGAAACGCTGAAGACGCCATATTCCAGGGGCGACTCAGAAGTTTCGGGGCTCTCCAGCCAGCGCCACTTGCGCTGGGCCTGGACCATGAGTCCGGCATGCTTGCCGGGGCGGCCCGTAGCCCTATCCTCCTGTTCCTGTTGCCTGAGGGTCACCACCCGGCCGGCCACGTCCCTGCTCACCAGGGCCCCCAGGGGATTGGTGTCCGAGGGATCATAGACCCCTCTGGGCGCGAACCCGATGATGGGTTCCACCAGGTCGTCGGCGGGAACAACGACGAAGCCCTGCGGGTTTAGATAAACGATGAAATAGAGTGGGTCTCCGGCCGGGTCGCGGTAAACTGCGACCTCACGCACCTGCCGGCCCAGGTCAACGCCCATGGGTCTGGCCTCCAGGGCCAGCCAGTTCTCCACAATACGCCGCGCTTGCAGGAAGGTGGTGGGCTTGGCCCAGAGGTCGGAGTCGGTCCACAGTGGGCCGAGACCCACGAGCAGCAGTCCCAGCAGCACCTTGACAGTCCAGGAGGTTATCGAGTGTGAGATCCGTTTCAGCATAGTGCGCTTCCTCTGGTGATCAGGCATCTGCCTGTTAACAGTGGCAAGAGCGTCGAAAGCCGGGATTGCATCGACCCGGCAAGAAAACCGCCGACGCCGCCGATTAGGGAATATGATAAAGGAAACTGCATCTTACTCTGGCACAGTTCTTGGGAAAAACCAAGATTCTAAAAGTGATGCCGCAAAAACAAATAGAAGGCATACGATGTGAAAGTGGGCGGGGAAGGCGCATCCAAGGTCGCGGGCCCCCGGTCCGACAAACGCGTTGGGCTGCAGGTTGATGTCGGAGGCGCACAGATGCCGGCCGCAACCCTGCTCACGAGAACAGGCTTGCCAGCCACTGGAGGATGGCCTGACCGCGATGTATATAGGTGTGGCCGTCCAGCACCCGAGCCCGGGACTTGGCCGCAAGTCGCCGCCGCGCCTCGGGTTGGTTCAAGTAATAGACCAATTTCTCCGGGGCTTCTTCGGGCGCGGCATAGGTGGCGATGTCCTCCGGATGGTAGATGTCCCATAGGGCCTCCCGCGCCTCAGTGAGGAGAAAAGCGCCGGCCGCAGGCACGTCGAAGACTCTCTGATTGAGGCCGTTTTTCATCTGCAGGCTGGTGACGTTGAGGTTGACGGCGACGCACTGATAGAAGGCGGGGAGCTCCCGGTGGTAGTGCAGGGGCCCGCCATAGGCGTGGGCCAGGGGAAGACAGTCGCGCCAGGCGGGGTCGCCGAAGACCCTCAATCCCAACCGAGTCAGGGGCCCCACCCGGTCGAGGCGGTCCCAGACGGAGGCCTGCCACAGGGCGGCGGCCTCCAATTCGATCTGTGCCGCGCCGGGCAAGGCGGCGAAGCCGGGATAGACCCGGGCCAGATCATCCCGGGCCCGGTAATGGCCACTGGTGCGGAAAAGCCGGGCCCCGGCGGCGATGGCGGCCAGTTTTTCCGGGTCCCGCTGAAACTTTGCCATTTGCTGCTCCAGGCGAGGGCGCCAGGTGCTGCCCACGAAAGCGGCGGGGTGGGAGCCGAATTTCTCCACCGGCGCGCGGCGATAAGGCCGGAAGAGGCGGGTGTCCGCAGCCAGGGGCAGATATTTCACGTGGACAAAGCCCATTTCCTGCAGGCTGTCCACATAGTGGCGGTCCCAGACCAGAACCAGGACCCAGGGAGAAACGTTGCCCCGGAAATCCCGCAGGATAAAATGTGGATGATCCACATACCAGCTCACCGCCGGACGCCGGCTGGCCTCCAGGAACTGACTGAGCCAACCTGACTGATCGAAGCCGATATGGTTGACACTGAAGAAAAAATCAGGCAGAAACTCCGCCACTCCCTGCAGGAACCGGGAGACGGCCGCGGCGTCCCAGGTTCTCTCCAGGTGAAACTGCCGCACCTCCAGGCCCAGGCGGATGAAGGCCCGCCAACACTCCTCCTCCAGAAAGAAGCCCTGGCGCCAGAGCCAGACGCGACGGGGCGGACCGGGGCGCTTCCGCTCCCGCAAGTAGCGAGCAATGGAGGTCGGCATGATCATGTCCGCAGAGGTGGTCTGGTGGGGCCTCACCGGCTGATGCCTCCCTGCTGAAGGAAATTATCGGCATTCAGGAAGGGGAACTGCAGGGTAAATCTGGAGGGCGGGGACGGTGCACCGGTGGGCGCGGCAGAAATCCTTCGTAGGTTCCGAAGGATTATGGTATAGTGAATAAATTCGTTCCCATGAATCAGGAATTGCCGTATATCCATACGGTTACCAGCCTCACCCGGGAGATCCGGGAGCGTTTGGAAACCCATTTCTCTATGGTCTGGGTGAGCGGGGAAGTGTCGAATCTGAAAGCGCCCCTCTCGGGACATCGTTATTTCACGCTGAAGGACGCCGGGGCGCAACTGCGGGCCGTCTTGTTTCGGGGCAGCTATCAGCAATTACGGTACAAGCCCGAGGAGGGCAAGCAGGTGTTGTGCCGGGGCCGCATTACCGTGTACGAGTCCCGGGGCGACTACCAGCTCATCGTGGACTACCTGGAACCCCTGGGTTTGGGGGCATTGGCCCAGGCCTTTGAGGCCCTGAAGGTCCAGCTCCAGACCGAAGGGCTCTTTGACGCCTCCCGCAAGAAGCCTCTGCCGTTCCTGCCTCGCCGTCTGGCCCTGGTGACTTCCCCCACCGGCGCGGTGGTGTGGGATTTTCTCCGCCTCCTCAAGAAGAGATTCGCCAACCTGGAGGTGGTAATCTATCCGGTCAAGGTCCAGGGAGCGGAGGCGGCGGGGGAAATCGCCCAGGCTTTGGACGAGTTGCAACGCCATCCCGGAGTTGAGGTGATCGTTCTGGCTCGGGGCGGCGGTTCCCTGGAGGAACTGTGGCCCTTCAATGAAGAGACGGTGGCCCGGGCCATCGCCCGCTCGGCGATCCCGGTGGTGTCCGCGGTGGGTCACGAAGTGGACTTCACCATCGCGGATTTTGTGGCGGACGTGCGGGCTCCCACCCCCAGCGCCGCCGTGGCCCTGGTGGTTCCTGACCGGGGCGAGCTGGCGGGGAGGCTGGAACGGCTGGGAGGATCCCTGTATCGCCATTGGCGGCGGCACCTGGCAGCGGAACGCCGTCATTTGGAGCAGATGCGGCGGCGTCTGCCGGATGTGCGGCGACGGCTGGGGGACCTGCGTCTGCGCCTCGACGACCGGGCCGAGACTCTGGGAAGGCGCTTGAGACGTCTGGTGGAGGGAAGCCGGCAAGACCTGCGGCTGGCGTCCTCGCGGCTCATGCTCCTGAGTCCCCGGCGTTCCCTGTATCCGGCCCGGCAACGCCTGGCGGCGGCAGCGCCGCGGCTCTTCAGGGCCTGGCAACGGCAGGCGGGAGACCTGCGCCGACACCTGGAAATGTATCGGAGCCATCTGGAGAAACTGGACCCTGCCGCCATCCTGGCCCGGGGCTATTCGATAGCCCTCACTCTGCCGGAGGAGCGGGTGATTCGGACATCGGCGCAGGTTTCACCCGGGGACCAGGTGCGGGTGCGGCTGGCCCGAGGACGGCTGGACTGCCGGGTGTTGGAGACGACGGAGAGGTGAGCTGACCTAAGGATAGAAAAAAATCTGGCGAAACTTCGGCGTAGCGGCCGGAGAATTATATAAGAACTCTTAATTTATTAAGAATTTTTTTACAGGATGTGTCGATAAGAGGCCCAGAGGAGCGCCTGCAGGGCCTGCCTGGCGTGCAGTGGACCGGCATCTCCGGTCTCGGGGGGACAGGTATGGCGGAAAAAGAGAGGAAAACCCGGGGAACGCCATCGAAGGCCGCCCCCGCGGCGCCGGAGGCGGAGGGCGAAAGTTTTGAGCAGGCCCTCACCCGTCTGGAGGAAGTGCTGGAAAACCTGGAGCACGGCGGCCTCAGTCTGGAGGAGTCGGTGCGGGCCTTCGAAGAGGGCGTGCGCCTGGTGAAGCACTGCCACGATCAGTTGGACCGGGTGGAGCGTCGGGTGGAACTCCTGCTCAAGGATGAGGCGGGTCGTTTCGTCACCCGGCCCTTCCCCGAGGATGAGGCGGAAGGTGGATCTTAAAGCCTACCTGGAGGAGCGGCGGGCTTTGGTGAACCGGGCCCTGGAGGCCTATCTTCCCCGGGTGCGGGGGCCGGCCTTCCGGGTGGTGGAGGCCATGCATTACAGCCTGATGGCGGGGGGGAAACGTCTCCGGCCCATTCTGTGTCTGGCGGCGGCCGAGGCGGTGGAGGGCAACCCGCAGGAGGCCCTGCCGGTGGCCTGCGCCCTGGAGATGATCCACACCTATTCCCTGATCCACGACGACCTGCCGGCCATGGACGACGACGACCTGCGCCGGGGGCGGCCCACCTGCCACAAGCAGTATGACGAAGCCACCGCCATCCTGGCGGGGGACGGCCTGCTCACCGAGGCCTTCCGTCTCCTGGGGGCGCTGGCCTCTCATTTTCAGGACCGGGAAGCGGTGCTTTTGGAAATTATCGAACTGGTGGGCGCGGCCGCGGGCTACCAGGGCATGGTGGGCGGGCAGATGCTGGACCTCCAGGCCGAAGGGAGAAAAATCACCCTCAAAGAGCTGGAGACCATCCACCGGCTTAAAACCGGGGCGCTGCTCACCGTGTCCCTGCGCGCCGGGGCCCTGGTGGGCGGGGGCAGCCGGGTGGATGTGGCCCATCTCACCGGTTTCGGAGAGAAATTCGGTCTGGCCTTTCAGATCACCGACGATCTTTTGGACGTGGAGGGGCAGGCGTCCGACATGGGCAAGGAGCCGGGAATGGACGCCCGCCGCCAGAAAGCCACTTATCCGGCCATTCTGGGCCCGGAACAGGCCCGACAGTGGGCCCGACGCCTGGTGGAAGAGGCCGTTGAGGAACTGGAGGGATTCGGTGACCAGGCCCAGCCTCTCCGGGAGATCGCCCGCTATCTTTTGGTGCGCCGGAGTTAGACGAGGACAACGCTATGGAAGATCGACTCATTACCCGACCGGAGTTGGAACGGCGCCGCCTGTTGGACGCCATCAGCAGCCCTGCGGATCTTAAGAAATTGAAACAAGAGCTTCTGCCCCACGTGGCCCAGGAGCTCCGGGAGCTGATCATCGGCACCGTATCCCGCACCGGCGGGCACCTGGCCCCCAGCCTGGGGGTGGTGGAACTCACCATCGCCCTCCACTATGTCTTTGACACCCCCCGGGACAAGATCGTCTGGGACGTGGGCCATCAGGCTTACGCCCACAAGCTGCTCACCGGGCGGCGGGAGCGCTTCCACACGCTGCGTCAGTACGGCGGCATCAGCGGCTTTCCCAAGCGCTGCGAAAGCCCCTATGACGCTTTTGACACCGGACACAGCTCCACCTCGGTGTCGGCCGCCCTGGGCATCGCCAGCGCCCGCTGCATCAAGCGGGAGAAAGGCCGGGTCATCGCGGTCATCGGCGACGGGGCTCTCACCGCCGGGCTGGCCTTCGAGGGGCTCAACAACGCCGGGGACCTGCACAAAGATTTGATCGTGGTCCTCAACGACAACGGCATGTCCATCGCCCCCAACGTGGGGGCCTTATCCTCCTTTTTCAGCCGCAAGCTCACCGGCCGCACCATGGTCTTCCTCAAGAAACAGGTGGAATACCTGCTGGGCTCCCTGCCGGGGATCGGCGACGAACTGTTGGCCTGGGCCAAAAAGAGTGAGGAAACCCTGAAGGCCTTTTTTACGCCGGGCATGCTCTTTGAGGCTTTAAAATTCAATTATCTGGGACCGGTGAAAGGCCACCGCCTGGACCATCTCATCGAGACCTTCAACAACGTCAAGAACCTGGACGGCCCCATCCTGGTGCACGTGCTCACCACCAAGGGGAAGGGGTATCTGCCCGCCGAGACCGACCCCACCGGCTTTCACGGATTGGGCAAGTTCGACCCCGACACGGGGGAGCCCAAAAAAAGCGTGGGCCAGGTGGCCACTTATACGGAAGTGTTCGGGGACACCCTGGTGCGCCTGGCCCATAACAACCGGAAAATCGTGGCCATCACGGCGGCCATGCCCGACGGCACCGGCCTGGTGGACTTCCGCACCCAGTTCAAGGATCGCTTCTTCGACGTGGGCATCTGCGAGCAGCACGCCGTCACCTTCGCCGGCGGCCTGGCGGTGGAGGGTTTGCGGCCCGTGGTGGCGGTCTATTCCACTTTTCTGCAGCGGGCCTATGACCAGGTGCTGCATGACGTCTGTCTCCAGAATCTGCCGGTGGTGTTCGCCATGGACCGGGGGGGCGTCGTCGGCGAAGACGGGGAGACCCACCAGGGGCTCTTTGACTTGTCGTATCTGCGCCACCTGCCCAACCTGGTGCTTGTGGCCCCCAAAGATGAAGACGAACTGCGCCACATGCTCTACACCGCGGTGGAACACCCCGGGCCCATCGCCTTGCGCTATCCCCGGGGCCGGGGGGTGGGGGTGCCGCTGGCCCCCACGCTCCAAAAAATTCCCGTGGGCCAGGGGGAACTGCTCCGGGAGGGTGACGACCTACTCATCGTGGCCTTGGGGGCCTCGGTCCATTTCTCCCTGGAGGCGGCTGCCGAGTTGGAGAAGGGGGGCCACCGGGTGGCGGTGGTGAACGCCCGCTTCGTCAAGCCCCTGGATGAAAGCCTCATCCTCACCTGGGCGGCCCGCTGCGGACGTCTCCTCACCGTGGAGGAAAACGTGGCCATGGGGGGCTTCGGCAGCGCCGTTCTGGAACTCATGGCCGACCGCGGCTTGTCGGGCATCCCGGTCCGCCGCCTGGCGGCGCCCGACAGCTTCATGGAACACGGCTCCCAGGAGATTCTCCGGCAGAAGTACGGCCTGGATGCTCCGGGCATCCTCAAGGTCTCCCTGGAACTTCTGGAACAGCCGGCCCAACACAAGAAAGTGGTCTGGGGAACTTTCAAATAGCCGCGTCAGGGCGGGGGTTTCGGCTCATTGGCGCTAACTTAAGCAAGCAGTGGGTATGCCAAGGGTAACCTGTTGAACAGTCAAGATAAATCCCCCCTTACCCCCCTTTGCCAAAGGGGGGAATGAGCAGTCGGTGACCCGAAGTCCCCCTTTGGAAAAGGGGGATTTAGGGGGATTTTAAGTAAAATCGGCATGTTATGATGTAAACTGGTTTTTTCTTAAGTTAGCGCCAATGGGGTTTCGGCTGCGGGACATGCACATGGACCGCCGTCGCCCCCCAGGGCGTGTCTCCGGCTGCAAGACCGCGGTCCAGGGGGAAGCCGATTTTCCCGTCCCGCCGCAGGAGGACCCCGGTTGAAGGCGTCGGCTGGCCCGCAAGTTGACGAACCCGGCAAAATCTCCAGGTGTCAATAGCCAGGGTGAATGGTGCGCAAATTGGACGGCGGCGTTTCGCCTGACGACAGAGGCCGGCGAGCCCGATGGGAGGCGATCCGGCTTGGTCTGCTGCTCTGCGGCCTGGGGCTGGCGCTGTGGCTGGGAGCCGCACCCCCTGCCTGGAGCTCCCCCCGGGAGGCGCGCCAGCTTTTCCCCATTCAGCAACAAGGGAAATGGGGCTACATGGACCGCACCGGCAAGGTGGTGATCCCGGCCGAGTTCGATTCGGCCGGGGAATTCTCCGAAGGCCGGGCCTGGGTGGAAAAGGATTTGAAACGGGGGTTCATCGACCCCTCCGGCAAGGTGGTCATACCTTTCAGCTTCACCTCCACCAATGATTTTGCCGAGGGTCTGGCCGGGGTGGCCGTGCCGGGCAAGGGCCTGGGATTCATCGACCAAACCGGGGCCATGGTCATCAGCCCCCGTTTTGAAGCGGTGGAGAACTTCTCCGAGGGCCTGGCGGCGGTGCTCATCCAGGGAAAGTACGGTTTCATCAATAAATCCGGCAAAGTGGTCATCCCGGCCCGGTATGAGGTCACGGTTGAAGACGCGGCCTCGCCCAGCTTTGCCGAGGGCCGGGCCCGGGTGCGCCTGCAGCGGCGGGTGGGCTACCTGGACCGCACCGGCCAGATGGTCATTCCGGCCGATTATGCCGATGGTTTCCCTTTTGCCGAGGGGCTGGCGGTGGTCAAGGTGGGGGAAAAATACGGTTTTATCGACCGCTCCGGCAAAATGGTGATCTCCGCGCAATTCACCCAGGCGCTGTCCTTCTCCGAGGGTCTGGCCCCGGTGGCCCTGGAGGAGCAGTGGGGATACATCGACAAGACGGGGAAAGTGGTCATTCCTGCGCAGTTTTATCGGGCCCACCCCTTCTCCGAGGGGCTGGCGGCGGTGGAGCTGGAAGGGAAGTACGGGTACATCGATAAGACCGGCCGCATGGTCATCCCCCCCCGCTTCATGGTGACCGTGGAGGGGGACACCGTATCCTTCTGGGGCGGGCTGGCCGCGGTGGAGCTGGATGAGGACCGCTGGGGCTATATCGACAAGACCGGTAAGCTGATCCGGCAGTCCGGGGATTGACGGGCGCCTCGCCGCCCGGCGCCGGAAAGACGCACTGACGCTGGGAGCATCATGGCCAGGAGGGCTGGCAAGGGGGCAGGCGCCACCCCCGGGGGCGGGCGGACCCGCCTGGACCACCTGCTGGTGGCCCGGGGGCTGGCCGACAGCCGGGCCCAGGCCCAGGGCCTCATCCTGGCCGGCCGGGTGCTGGTGGAGGGGGAGCCGGTGACCAAGGCCGGCGCGCTCATTTCCCGGGAAGCCCCGGTGTCCCTGAAGGCCCCTGCCTCCCCTTACGTAAGCCGGGGAGGCGACAAGCTGGCCGCCGCCCTGGACCATTTTCGGGTGGACCCCGCCGGCCTGGCGGTTCTGGACGCGGGGGCCTCCACCGGCGGCTTCACCCACTGCCTGCTGCTTCGGGGCGCCCGCCGGGTGTACGCCGTGGACGTGGGCTTCGGGCAGCTCGACCCCAAGGTGCGCTACGACCCCAGGGTGGCGGTCCTGGAGCGCACCAACCTGCGGGCCCTGGCGCCCGACGCCCTGCCCGAGCCCATCGACCTGGCCACCCTGGACCTGTCCTTCATTTCTCTCACCCTGGTGCTCCCTGTGGTCAAGGGGCTGCTCCGTCCCGCCGGCCGCATCCTGGCCCTGGTCAAACCCCAGTTCGAGGTGGGAAAGGGGCAGGTGGGAAAGGGGGGGGTGGTGCGGGACGCCGCCCTGCAACAGGAAGCGGTGGCCAGGGTGGCCGGGGCGGCTCGGGCTTTGGGATTCAGGGTGAGCCAGGCTTTTCCGTCGCCCCTTAAGGGACCCAAGGGAAACCAGGAGTTTTTTTTATTGCTGTCCTGACAGGTTCCGGAGAAGAGGCTGCCGGGGCGGGGGGCCGGGACCTTTGCCTTGCCTCCTGCGGATGTCCCCGGGACGGTTTCCCGCCGGAAAATGTTTATGGGTCGGTAAAGTGTGATATAATTCAATAAACGGCAGGTTCTTGGCCGGGTGCACCCCGCCGTTTAAGCTTTGGGTGGAACATGACGATTTCCTGTGGCGTTGCAACCGGCCCCCCTTGGGTGGGGGAAAAAGCATGGCCGCCGCCCTCCCCCTCTTGACCGGGCGGCAAACAGAACTTATGTGCAACAATAGCCGGCGGCATCAGGGCCACCGGCGGGAAAGTCACGAGCAATCAGGAGCAAACAAATGGATAACCGCATAAAAACTGTGTTGTTGCTGGCCGGCCTGACGGTGTTTCTGGTGTTTATGGGAAAGTTGCTGGGCGGCCGCACGGGGATGTATATCGCCTTTATCATCGCCCTGGCCATGAACTTCTTCAGCTACTGGTTCGCCGACAAGATTGTCCTCAAAATGTACGGCGCCCAGGAAGTGAATCCGGCCGAGATGCCGGAGTTGCACCGCATGGTGGAAGAGCTGTCCCGTGAGGCGGGCATCCCCAAGCCCCGGGTGTACATTGTCCCCGGCGACACCCCCAACGCCTTCGCCACCGGGAGGAACCCGGAACATGGAGTGGTGGCCGTCACCGAGGGCATCATGCGGCTGCTCAACCCCACCGAACTCAGGGGGGTGCTGGCCCATGAGATCGGCCACATCCGCAACCGGGACATCCTTATCCAGACGGTGGCCGCCACCATGGCGGGGGCGGTGATGATCCTGGCGGACATTGCCCGTATCGGCGCCATCTTCGGCGGGAGTCGGGACAACGAGGAAGGGGGCCTGGGGACCTTTGGCACGTTGGTCATGGCCATCATCGCCCCCATCGGCGCCATGCTCATCCAGATGGCCATCTCCCGGTCCCGGGAGTACCTGGCGGACGAAGCCGGGGCGCGGTTCAGCCACAATCCCGAGTCCCTGGCCCGGGCCCTGGAGAAATTGGCTTACGGGGTGCAGGCCGTCCCCATGGACGCCAGCCCGGCCACGGCCCATATGTTCATCGTCAATCCCCTGACCGGCGGCGGTCTCATGAATCTTTTCAGCACGCATCCCCCCATTGAGGAGCGTATTGCGCGCCTGCGGGCCATGCGGAGCTATTGAGCAAGGCCGCCTTAAGCCGCCGCCTCCCGGCAAGCGCTGACCGGCGTCGGGTGGCGGCCGTTCGGTCCACGGCGGGGGAACCCCGGTGGACGAGTGAGGGAGAATGAAAGCGGCGAGGTGTTAAGTGCCGGGCGATCAGACGGAAGGGGGGCGCATGACTCGGAATTGGCGCTGGTGGGCCCACCTGGTGGTGGGCGTTTTCTTCCTGCTAAAACCGGTTCCCGCGTTGGGTGAGGACCTGCTGGCCCAGGGGTTGGCGGCCTTCCAAGCCAAGAATTACGCCAAGGCCATCGACTTGCTGGGGCAGCACCTGAAAAAATACCCTCACACTGTGGAGGGATGGCGGACCCGGGCGGCTTGCCTGGAGGCCCTGGGACGTCAGGCCGAGGCCCTGGCGGACTTGGACCGGGGCCTCTCCTACACCCCCAGAGAGACGCCCCTGCTGTTCGACAAGGGCAGAATGCTGGCAGCCCTGGAGCGTCGGCCGGAAGCCATCGACACCTTCAGCGCCATTTTGAAGTTGGAGCCTTCCAACACTGAGGCCCTGAAAGAACGGGGCGAGACCCTGGCCCAGGAAGGGAGGCTGGACGAGGCCCTCAATGACCTCAGCCGGGCCGTGGCCCTGGCCCCCACGGACGCCTGGGCCTACTACAAGCTGGGCATGGTGCACCTCTGCCTGGCCCAGAACAAAGAGGCGGCCGCGGCGTTCAGCACCGCCATCCGCCTCAAGCCCGAGACGCCCCTGTTCTATTTTGCCCGGGGACAGGTCTATCTCCGCCACCTGAATCAGAAGGAGAAGGCGGTGGCCGACTTCCAGCAGGGCTGTCGCCTGGGACACCCTCTGTGTTGCCAGGAATTGGAGAAGATGGACCTGAAACCCCCCAAAGGGTCGTGAGACGAAACCGTGCGGGAAGAGCACAACAATCGCCTTTCTCGTTTGCCAGCCCCGGCAGTCGTTGGCTTCCGGAGGCGATAAGAGAACCCAACCTTTCATGACGGAGGATTTGCAATGATAGGTGCAACCTGGCGGAAGACCGGCCTTGTTGTCCTGGCTGCGCTGTTTTTCTGCACCTGGGTCTTTCTGAGTGAGGCTCTGGCCCAAAGGGCGGGAGGGGGCCGCTCCATGGGCAGCCGGGGGTCCCGGACCTATTCGCCGCCCAAGACCTATACGCCCTCGCCCACCAAGCCTTCCCAGCCCAGCTATACGCCACCGGCCACCCAGGCCCCGGGCTCCCGGCCCCTGGCCTCGCCTGCCCAGGGCACCGGCAGTTTCTGGCGGAGCTTCGGCGGCGGCATGTTGGGCGGCCTGGCGGGTGGTTTTCTTTACCGCAGCCTGTTCGGGGGCTCGCCGGCTACGGCCACTTCGGGCGCCGGCGGCACCGCCGGCAGCAGCGGCAGCAGCTTCGGACTGCTGGACATCCTCATCCTGGGCGGCATCGCCTTTGCGATTTATTACTTCATCAAGAGCAGACGCCAGGAGGCGGTGGCCGCCGGGCCGTCCCAGTATTCGGCCCAATCCATGCAAGCCCCCCAGCCCAACGCCCCGCCCTATTACGACCAGCAATCCCAACCCATGGGCGACCAGGACCTGGAGCGGGGCCTGCAATTCATCCGGCAGATGGACCCCTCCTTCGACGAAACCAGGTTCCGGGACCAGGCCATGGACATCTTTTTCAAAGTGCAGGGCGCCTGGGCCGACCGGGATATGACCCCGGCCAGGTCCATCCTCTCGGAGGAGATGTTCCGCCTGCTCCAGGAGGACGCGGCCCGGCTCAGGCAGGAGGGTAAGGTAAACAAGCTGGAGAGCGTGGCGGTGCGGTCCGTGGACCTCACCGAGGCCTGGCAGGAGCAGGGCCAGGACTATCTGACGGCGCGCATCCTGGCCAGCCTGCTGGACTACACCGTGGACGCCAAGACCGGCGCGGTGCTGGAAGGCAGCAAAACGGACCCGGTGAAATTCGAGGAATACTGGACTTTTACCCGGCCGGTGGGAAGCAATCCCTGGCAGCTTTCCGCCATCACCCAATCCCCGACCTGAGGGTGAACGGCAGGAAGCAGGCTCTTTACCTGAAAAATTACCGGGGCTGCCGCGGGGGCGCCCCGGTCTTTTTATGGTGCGCGGCGCGCACCCTACCCGACCAGATCGCGAAGGCGTTGGGGGTGGGTGTAAATATTGAAGCGGTCCTCCCGGGCAAAGCCCACCAGGGTGAGGTTGAGCTCCCGGGCCAGGTCCAGGGCCATGGTGGTGGGGGCGGAGACCGCGGCCAGGACGGGGATGCCCGCCCGGATGGCCTTCAAGGCCATCTCGAAGCTGATGCGCCCGCTCAGCAGGGCCACCAGGCGGGTCAGGTCCCGGCGCTCCATCAGGGCCCGGCCGATGACCTTGTCCATGGCATTGTGCCGGCCCACGTCTTCGGCGCTCAGGAAAACGCCGCCGTCCGCTGAGGCCAGGGCCACGGCGTGGGCGCCGCCGGTACGGTGAAAGACAGGCTGGGCCTTAGGCAGCAGACCCATGAGAGCCATCAGCTCCCCGGTGGTCAAGCTCAAAGAGCTGGCCACCGCAGGGGTTCGCCGACAGATTTCACTCACCGCCTCCTTGGCGCACAGCCCGCAACTGGAGTAGGCCACCTCCAGGTGGCGACGCCCGCGGCGCTCCAGGGCCTCCGGGGTGAGGCTGACGTCCACTACGTTGGGAGGGAGCAAAGGGTCCGTGGCCGTGCCGCAGAAGTGGATGGTGACGACCTCGGCCAGGCTCCTTATGATGCCCTCGGTGTGGAGGAAACCCAGGGCCAGCTCCTTTTCCCAGCCCGGCAGGCGCATCAACACCTGGAAAGGTTCGCCCGCCAGACGGATCTGCAGGGGTTCTTCCACCACCACCGGGTCGGGCAGTGATTCCAGGCCGCCCCGCCGATAGCGCAGGATGGGGCGTTCGACCATGGGCTCCATGGGGCGTTCCTGAGTGCTTGGCACCGATCCGTTCCTGGTCTCATTCCCACGGCAACCGGTGCAAAGGTGCCGGGGAGGTGGTGAGGGGACGAGGGCGACTTCAACACCATCATGGTCCCGACGAAATCAAACCAGGTTCTGTTTGAAATGCAACAAACTCTTTGGGTAACCTATTGATAACACTTGTAGAGGTAAAGCGAAGCGCATCCCGCCCGTTGCGTTATTTTTCATAAAGACGGAAGAGTCTCTGGATTTTTTCCTTGGCCCGGCAAGACAATTTTATCATAACACCTGCGGTCAGTTCATTCCACGCCGTTGCCCCGGGTGCCGGTCATCTCGCCCCAGCCCAGCTTGGTGCGCAGGATCTCGAAATAGCTGCGCCGGGGCGACTTGATGAATTTCAGAAAATGGGGCGCGGCCTTGACCTCCACCCGGTCGCCGCTTTCCAGGGCCTGGCCCACCTGGCCGTCCACGGTGAGGTGGGTGTCCCGCACCCGCTGATTGAGGCTGACGCAGATGGTGGCCCCGGCCGGCAGGATGAGGGGCCGGTTGCTCAGGGTGTGGGGGCAGATGGGCAGGAGGATGAGGTGTTGCAGGGTGGGATAGGCAATGGGGCCGCCGGCGGACATGGTGTAGGCCGTGGAGCCGGTGGGGGTGGCGATGATGAGCCCGTCGGCCCGGTAGTTGGTGAGATACTCGCCGTCGATCCAGGCGGTGAGGTCCACAATGCGGGCCAGGGCCCCCTTGTTGATGACCGCGTCGTTCAGGGCCCATTCCTCCCAGCAGCGCACGCCCCGGCGCACCAGCGTAACGGTGAGCATCAGGCGCTCCTCCAGCTCGAAGGCGCCGGCCAGCACCTGCTCCAGGGCGGGATAGAGCTCCTCCAGGGAGACTTCCGTGAGGAAGCCCAGGCCGCCCACGTTGACGCCCAGGACGGGGACGCCCAGATGGCCGTAGTGCCGGGCCACGCTGAGCAGGGTGCCGTCGCCGCCCATGACCACGATGAGCTGGGTGCCCGCCGGAAGCGGCGGCGTCTGGGGATCGGGTTCGTTTTCCAGCAGGTGGGCGGCCAGGCCCCGGCGGCGGCACCAGTCCCGCAGGCCCTCGCCGGCCTGCCAGGCCGCAGGTTTGTGTTTCTTGGTGATGATGGTGAGGGTGTGCACCGACCGTTCTCCCGCCATTGACAATTACCATATTCTCCGATAATTTTCAAAAATTGTCGCCGGTCGCCGGCGGGCGGCGGGGAGACGAAAAGGGGGGAGGGGAGGGGGAATTCTCTCCGGTCCCGCCCGTTTCACTTTAACCACCGAAGGAGCACACAGCCGTGCAACTTGCCCGACGCATCCAGCAAATCCCCCCCTCGGCCACCCTGGCCTTGAACGCCAAGGCCAACGAGCTCAAGGCCCAGGGCGTGGACGTGGTCAATTTCGGCGTGGGGGAGCCCGATTTCGAAACCCCGGAGCACATCAAGGAGGCCGCCATCCAGGCCATCCGGCAGGGCTTCACCCGTTACACCCCGGTGGGGGGCATCCCCGACCTCAAAGAGGCCGTCTGCCGCAGCTTCCAGGAAAATCTGGGGCTCAGCTATCGCCCCGGCGAGATCATGGTCTCCTGCGGCGGCAAACACGCCCTCTATAATCTCTTTATGGTGCTCTTCCAGCAGGGGGACGAGGTGGTGGTGCCGGCGCCGTTCTGGGTGTCCTACCCGCCCATGCTGATGTTGGCCGAAGCGGCGCCCGTAATTGCGCCCACTCGGGAGGAAAACGGCTTCCGGCTCACTGCGGCCGAACTGAAGGCCCGCCTCACCCCCAAAACCCGGGGCCTCATCCTGAACAGCCCCTCCAATCCTACGGGTTCGGTCTATACGAAGAAGGAACTGGAAGCCCTGGCCGAGGTGGTGCTGGAACATAACCTCATCGTCATCTCCGACGACATCTATGACCGCATCATCTTTGACGGGGCGGCCTTCTGCAACCTGGCCATGCTGGGCCCGGAACTCAAGGCCCGCACCTTCGTCCTGAACGGCCTGTCCAAGACCTACGCCATGACGGGCTGGCGCATCGGCTACGCCGCGGGGCCGGAGGCGGCCATCACCGCGGCGGTGAACCTGCAGAGCCAGAGCACCTCCAACCCCAACTCCATCGCCCAGAAGGCCGGCGTGGCGGCCCTGAACGGCTCCCAGGAGACAGTGGCCAGGATGGTGGAGGAATTCGCCTGGCGGCGGGACGACATCCATCGGCGGTTGCTGGAGATTCCCGGGGTGACCAGCACCAGGCCGGGCGGCGCTTTCTACATTTTTCCCAATTTTTCCGCCCACTTCTCCAAGCTGACGCCCAAGCCGGGGCAGACCTCTTCCCAGTGCCTGGCGGAATATCTGTTGGAGGAGGCCCAGGTGGCCATGGTGCCCGGCGCAGAGTTCGGGGAAGACAGTTGTCTCCGGTTGTCCTTCGCCACTTCCCGGGAGCGCATCGCCACCGGGGTGGATCGCATCAAAGAGGCCTTGGGGAAACTGAAGTAGGGAAATCAGGCGGGGTGAGCGCGGCCGGCCGCACCCGCAGGCGGCCGCGCTGCCCGGTCAACGTGGCTGGTCTTACCGCCCGGCCGCCTTGCGCTTGGAGGCCTTGAGCGGGTTGATTTTGGTGCCGTTCCCGTTGCCTTTTTCCACTTTTTGGTGGGTGGCCAGGTTGCAAACCCCCCGGCGCCACTTCACCGCCGGGTCGGGGAAGGCGTTGCAGAAGACGCCGCCTTCATAGTTCAAAATCCGGTCGCAACCCTCACAGTTCTCGACCGCGGGGCGGCACTTGCCGCCGTTGAAGGTGCAGCCTTTCTTGGACATAAAGGTACAGTCAACACCCGGTTTTACACTTACACAGTGCATGGCGATCAGCCCCCTCTCTTTAGTTTGCTGGAGACGCACCGGCCGGGGCGTCAAAGACAACCGGGGAAGCATGGCTCCCCCGTTTTCCCCGACGGTCTCGAAAAATCCAATTTAATATAAAGAAAAAAACCTTTTTGTCAAGACAGGCGAATCAACTACGGCAAAAAAATGAGCGACCACCGTCCCCTGAAGGAATACCGTGACAAGCGCTGCTTCAGTCGCTCCCCGGAACCCGACGATAAAGGCCGCCGGCCCGGCTCCGAACCGATATTTGTGATCCAGCAACATGGGGCCAGAACGCTGCATTACGATTTCCGTCTAGAGGTGGCGGGCGTGCTCAAGTCCTGGGCCGTGCCCAAAGGGCCCGCCACCGACCCCAAAGAGAAGCGGCTGGCCGTGCCCACCGAAGACCATCCCCTGGATTACGCCGACTTCGAGGGGGTCATCCCCCCGGGGGAGTACGGCGCCGGGGCGGTGGTGGTGTGGGATCAGGGCGTGTATCGGAACCTCACCGCCAAGAAGGGCAAGCCCCTGTCCATGGAGGAAGGCCTGGCCCACGGCCACGTCAAAGTGTGGCTGGAAGGCCGGAAGCTCAGGGGAGGCTATGCCCTGAACCGCTTTAAGACCGGCAAGGACGAGGCCTGGCTGCTGGTCAAGGTGGACGACGAGCTGGCCGACCCCACCCGGGACCCGGTGAAAACGGAGCCCCAGTCCGTCCTCAGCGGCCGCACCCTGGAGGAGGTGGCCGCGGAAGGTTAACAGAGGACATCCACTCGTTCCCAAGCAGGAGCTTGGGAACCGGAGGGGAATATGGGGGCTTTTGACCCCCGGCCCCCTCTCCCGTCAGAAGCTTTCCAAAGAATCGGCCGGGGTGCTGTATTTCATCCGTAAAATATGTTAAGTTACCATGAGTTATGGTGCGCGGTGCGCACCCTACCAAATCTCCCAAATCTTTTGCCTAAATGTAGAGCAGGCGCCCTCGCCTGCTCCTTAAAAGAACAGCCGAGGGCGGCTGTTCTACCTTTGTTCATCCCCGAGGGCAGCCCTCGTCAGGGCCATGGACGTTTCCAACCATAGCTGAGCCAGGGGGCAATCAGCCTGCCCCCGTTGCCCTTCCTCATGGACCTCATTACAGCGCTCCTGGAGCCGGCGGCGTATCCTGAGCCCACCGACGCGGTGACCCTGGTGCAGACGCACATCTCCTGGGTCTTCCTCACCGACCGTTACGCCTACAAGCTGAAAAAACCGGTGAAATTGGGCTTCCTGGATTTCAGCACCCTGTGGCGGCGGCATTATTACCTGAAGCAGGAACTGAGGCTCAACCGGCGGCTCTGTCCGGATATTTACCTGGCCGTGTTGCCGGTGACGGCCCGGGACGGCGGGTTCAGGGTGGGCGGGACGGGACGGCCTCTCGATTACCTGCTGCGGATGGTGCGCCTGCCCCAGGAGCGCATGATGGACGAAGTGGCCGACCGGGGGGAGCTCACCGCCCACCACCTTACGCGCCTGGTGGAGCGGCTGGTGCCCTTTTACGCCTCCGCCGCCACGGGCCCCAGGATCAACCGCTACGGCCGGCCTTCGGTCATCGCCTTCAACCATGAAGAGAATTTTACGGCCATCGAACCCCTGGTGGAGGATTTGCTCCCCCTGGCACTCTTTGAAGAAATCCGGGATTTTTCCCGCACCTTGCTGATCCGGCACCGGGAGCTGCTGCACCGGCGCATTGCCGCAGGACGCATCCGGGACTGCCACGGCGACCTGCACATGAAAAATATCTGCCTGGCAGACGGCGTCCACATTTTTGACTGCATTGAATTCAACCCCCGCTTCCGCTATGGTGATGTGGCGGCGGACATCGATTTCCTGGCCATGGATTTGGATTTTCACGGGCTGGAGGAGTTGAGCCGCCATTTTGTGGAAGGCTTCGCGGCGGCCTCGGAGGACCCCGACATTCTCACCGTCCTCCAGTTTTACAAGTGCTACCGGGCCTGCGTGCGGGGCAAGATCAATGCGGTGGCCGCGGGGGAGCCGGAGCTGGGACCCGCGGCCCAAGAGCGCGCCCGACAGCTGGCCCGGGCCTACTTCGCCCTGGCGGGCCGCTACGTCCGGGAGGCGGGGCCGTGGCACGGCTGATCCTGGTGGTCTTCGGGCTCATGGGCACGGGCAAGACCACCCTGGCCCTGGCCCTGGGCGAGGCCCTGGGCTGGCCGGTGGTGCACAGCGATGCGGTGCGCAAAGTCCTGGCCGGGCTCGGGCCCACCACCCCCACCCCGGTGGCCTATGGGGAAGGCATTTACCGGGACGACTTCTCCGCCCGAACCTATGCCGAGATGCGGCGCCGGGCGGTGGCGTGGCTGGCTGCGGCCCCCGGGGTGATCCTGGACGCCTCCTTCAAGCGGGCCCAGGAACGGCAGGAAGTGCGCGACCTGGCCCGGCAGGCGGGGGCCCGGGCCTGTTTTATCTATTGCCTCTGCCCCCTGGAGGTGGTGCGGGAGCGCCTGTGCCTCCGCCAGGCGGACGCCTCCTCCATCTCCGACGGGCGGGAGGAGCTGCTGGCGGCCCAGGCCCAGGACTTCGAGCCCCCCACCGAGGCGGACTATCCGCTCCTGAGACTTGACACCGGGCGGGAGTTGGGAGAAGTTCTCAAAGAGGCGCAG
>Ga0194110_10000540_pt1 | contig 48680 bp, 53 predicted proteins | sample TA2Kig1200mmetaG_FD_146192 | JGI IMG/M metagenome (GOLD analysis project Ga0194110, IMG submission 146192) | Freshwater microbial communities from Lake Tanganyika, Tanzania - TA2015032 Kigoma Deep Cast 1200m | ecosystem: Environmental > Aquatic > Freshwater > Lake | place: Tanzania: Lake...
GGGTGAAAATCAAAAGAAGGGGAATTTTGAAAGGTGAAAACCCTATGAAAGAGGCGCCTCAGTCGTCCTCTGCCCTACCCATTCTCCGACTATCGGATCGATCAGGTCAGCATTATAAAATCGGTTCATATCATTACTGAATCTTGGATCATCTGCCATATCTTCTCTCCCGATCACTCTTTTCTCTATAGTAAAGAGCCAGTAAAACACCCAAAGCCGCACATAGACCTGAGCTCACATCGATATACGGGATCCCTGTTTTCATAAGAGGGTCTCCAGGAAATCCATTGATGACCATACTCCCTGATCTCGCCTGAGCCACAGAGTCGAAACAGGGATTTTCCGCCTCTGGCCCAAACTGGCCATATCCTGAGACTGCAGCCACGATGATTAAGGCATTCAGTTCTTTCAGGCGCTCATAATTTATTTCTTTAGACATGGGGGCACCTGGAGTAAAATTATGAAGAAGGATGTCCGAATGCCTGACTAATTCATAGAAAATTTCTTTCCCCTCTTTCCTATTTCATTTTCCTCATAGATATGCCAAAATTTGGGCTATGCTCGGGGTGATATTAGGAATGATTTCTGCTGCAGCTTTTGGTGCTAACACTATCATCACTCGACGTGGAATGCTCCGAGTGAGCTCAAACTATATAGCTACCATCACTATCTTTACCGGTCCAATTTTTTTCTTAATCGTAGCAAGCATCACAGGTGATATCTTTAGACTAAGGCAAATCCCCTGGATTGCATACCTTTTTTTAGCCCTCTCTGGGGTAAGTCATTTTGCCTTAGGGCGCACTTGGGGATACAGATCGATTCAGCTTATCGGCTCAACGCGGTCAAATATCGTGACCAGCCAACATTCAATTGTTACTATAATATTGGCGATGATGATCCTCAAGGAGACCATTACGCTCATCATGAGTATTGGAATCCTGTGCACATTAACAGGGCCTTTATTAATACTTTTAAAAGAACAGGTCATTGCAAATGATATCCAGTTAAAGAAAAATCTACATGGGAAGGATTTAGATAAACCCACCCTATATAAAGGAATATTTTTTGGGATAGGAGCTGCCATCTTTTGGGGCAGTAGTGCAATTCTCATAAAACTTGGCCTGGGCCACGGAGGCTCCCCTATTGGCGGAAGTTTAATTGCCTACTTGGCTGCCTCCCTGGCGATCAGTCCTTCAGCATTATTTAATAAAAAACATAGAGAGGAAATACTTAATGGGGATAAGCATTCATTAAAAATAGCTCTCCTGAGTGGCCTTACCGCAAATTTTGCCCAGTTGGTAAGATACCTTGGCCTTCAATTTGGCTCAGCAATCGTCATTAGCCTTATGCTTCGAACCATTCCTCTCTGGGTATTGCTCTTTGCCTTTATCTTTATTAGGCAATATGAGAGCTTTAGCCGCTGGGTGCTTTTAGGAAATGCCCTAATAATGATCGGGACTGTTTTGATCTTATTGTCTTAAAAAGCGATTTCATCTGATGCTGTCTAAATTGAGAAAGCTCAGACTTATTTCCTCCTCGAAGCTGCTCAAGGCTTATCCCAAATTTACTCTTTTATTTATTAAATGTCAAATCTCAAGTCTGACCCCATTACTGCGATGACAAGATAAAGCCACCTCCCGGCCCGCAACGTTCAATAAGCCATCTGGAGCACTCCTCCACATCTCTGGCACTCCCTCTGGTAAGGACATGAAGAGAAGGCACATTTCCCATTAGAGCCATTTTACCGCCGAATATACCTTTAATTACTCCGTAGTCGCTAAAATTGCCAAAGAAAACGTTTGCCCCCAGACTGGCTACGACATCTAAAAGGTGCGTCACCCGGTTATCGCAATGAAAGATCTTAATAGATGATTGACTGGCTTGATACATTTGGCGTAAATGTCAAATCTCAAGTCTGACCCCATTATTGACAGGCTGGTTCTGGCGAAGAATCTTGGGCAGACCTTTGAGGAGAAAGAGGTTCTGCTTGAGCCTCCTTCCAAGCAGGACTCATACGGGGAATACCCTCTTGGAATAGTCTACTATGGGAAGGAAAAGTTCCACTGGTTCGGGCTTAGGGAGAGGGAGTGGATTCAGCATATTGGAATATTTGGCAGGTCAGGAAGCGGGAAGACCAACGTTGCCTTTCTCATTGTTCTGAACCTTCTGAAACACAGTAAACCTTTCCTCGTTTTTGACTGGAAGAGGAACTACAGGGATTTGCTGTCACTGGACTACGGAGAAGATATTCTTGTTTTCACGGTAGGCAGGAGCATCTCTCCGTTCTACTTTAATCCTTTAATCCTTCCTTCTGGCTCTCCCCCCAATGATATGGCTCAAGAAATTGATTGAGATAATGTGCCATTCCTATTTTCTTGGGGAGGGGGTAGCATACCTGCTCCAGAAAGCCATCGATTCGGTTTACAGGGAATTCGGGGTCTATGAGGGGAGGAACAAGGTTTATCCCAACCTGATGGACGTCAAGGAGTGGCTTGAAAATTATAAGGCAAAAGGGAGGGAGTCAGCATGGATGGATTCTGCTCTCAGGGCTGTTGGCGTTCTTTGTTTCGGTGAAGTCGGGAAGGTTCTAAACCAGAGGGAGAACTTTCCTATAGAGAAGCTATTGGAGATGAATGTCATCCTTGAGCTTGATGCCTTGACCAATTCCGACAAGACTTTTCTTATAGAATCCCTTCTCCTCTGGATTCATCATTACAGAATGGCTCAGGGTGAAAGAGAAAGATTCAAGCACGCCATACTCATAGAGGAGGCACACCACATCCTTTTGAGGAAGAAGCAGGAGATAATGGGGGAGGAAGCCATTACTGACGTGATACTTAGGGAAATAAGAGAGCTTGGTGAAGCAACTATTTTGCTTGACCAGCCCCCCTCTTTGATAAGCAAGCCCGCATTAGGGAATACCTACACCACAATCGCCATGAATCTCAAACATCGTGCGGACATCCAGATGATTTCCGATTCCCTCCTCCTGGACATGGAAAGGACAAGATACCTCGGCAAGCTGGAGGTTGGGACTGCAATGGTAAAGCTTCAGGGAAGGTGGTTTGAGCCGTTCCTTGTGAAGTTCCCGTTGGTGAGGATAGAGAAAGGAGTGGTAACGGATGAGGAGGTCAATAAAAGGATGGGAGACTTATTCCAGACCTATATGGAAGTTTCTACGGTTAGAGAAGAAATTTTAGAACCTAAAACCTCTGAAACAGGAGTTTCTAAGGTTTCTACAGGTGGAGATAAAAAGGGAAAAAAGGGTTATTTAGGCCTTGAGATGCTACTCCTCAAGTATATCGGGAAGCATAGGTTCTCGTCCGTTTCTGATAGGTATGGAAGGCTGGGGTTAAACTTTCCCCAGGGAAACAAAGCGAGGGATACCTTGATAGAGAAAGGCCTCATAGAGGTAAAGGATTTTCCCATCCAGACTGGAAGGGTCAAGCTCCTGATACCCACGGAGAAAGGCAGGGCTGCTCTGGAATCGTTGGGAATAAACCCTAATATTTCGCACCGGAAAGGAGGGCCTGAGCATGAATACTGGAAGGATATGCTTGCAGATTACTTTAGGGAGAGAGGATATAAGGTAACTGAGGAAAAACATATTGGAGGAGGTAAATCGGTGGACCTGGTGGCGGAGAATGACAAAGAGAGAATAGCGATAGAGATTGAGACAGGGAAGTCGGATGCGTTTTACAATCTGACCAAGGATTTGAGGGAGGGGTTTGATAAGGTAGTTGTGGTAAATCTGAAGAAGAAAGGGAAATGATAATAGTTTGTGTCGGGAATAACGCCAACAGCCCTTAACTAACATAGTGCTCGTAGTTAAATATTAGTGATTGGAAGAATTGAACGACATGATCAACCGCCTGAGATACGAGTCTCACTAGGATCAACTTGTTGGTTATTCGTGTCAGGTTAAACGGCGTTACAAATGGACACGTATTGATACTATCGGGAAAAGGTGTCAATTTGATGGGTAAATTTCTTTGCGAGTTCCTCCTTGGACTCAGACGCAACCACAGAATACCAGGGGTTTTGGGGAATGATTGGATCAAGCATTCTGTTCAGTTTATTTCGATCCACAAGCTCCACAGTCATCCCAAACTCCTTGGCTCTTCCGATAGCCTCATTTGCTCTGTACGTGAAGTGATCGGCAGTAGAAACTAAGATTCCCCGTAAGTTACCTGCAACAATCATGGCACCCAGAAGGTTCCTTACAGTGGAAATGCCTTCCGAGGCAGTGGGCAACTGTCGTCTCTTTACTTGAACTAACCACTGTTCTTTATCTGCGTCTATAAAAAGGACATCTACTCCCTTATCATCTGGTTTCCCTACATGGATCACCTCACATGGAGCATAGTTTGCCCTAAGGACGTCAGCTATAAAGACCTCTAGTTTATGTGAATTGATAGTGCTCCAAAGCTTAGGGCTCCTTCGAAAAGCCTGCGCAAGCTCGGAAGGAAGACACTCTGGTAACGCATCATTGAAGACTCGGGCTTTTGCGACGTAAGCGGTAACCTCATAAAAGTCAGGGAGGTACCATTGCCAATATGCGCAATAGTTGCATGACCACAAAGTCGTTTCCTTGATATACTCGCCAAAGTCTAAGGTCACGCTAAGCATTTTTGTATAACAGAACGGGCAAAAGTCTGTGGTCCTGAATTTCGCCCTGATCCATCCCCCGAGGGCTGCGGGGATTAGTACATCGTCAATTTTCTTATTATTGATGAAAACATTGTCACCTAAATGACATTTATCATACTGCTCAAAAGCTTTAGTAGAAGAACGGTCCATTGTTTGTGAACATCCTTATGAAGTAATTATTTGTCAGGAAATGTGTATTTGTCAATCAAATATTCAATTATTTTAAAACACCGATCCGCCTTATCATGTCTGTCGATTACGGGTTGAGACCCAATATTAAGGGTGAATGTTCAGATAACTATTAGGAAGAAAGTATTATACTTCCAGGTGGCTATTAAACGCACATTCCGCAGGGGACTCACCCACCCATTTTTAAACCCCTCTTCTTATCCCTATGGTATGCCCAACCCAGACCGATACGGAATCATAGCCAACTTTGACATCCTCAGCGAGGATTACATTCCTGAAAACATCCCCGGAAGGGAATCCCAAATAAAGTAACTGAAATTCTGCCTTGATCCTGTTTCAAAAAGGAAGAAGCCTATGAACGCCTGGTTATACGGCCCTCCTGGGGCGGGTAAGACAGCAACAGGGAGATTCATGTTACGGCAGTTGACGCAAATTTACAAAGTCTATGGGATTTATGTTAACTGTTGGGAGAGAAATACTCTCTACTCAGTGATTGAAAAAATAATTACCGACTTGAGGATTCTGGGGGCGGAAAAGCCGGACACAAGCTTCAAAATAGAAAGGCTACAGAGATTCCTGAAAGACACCCCCTTAGTCCTGGTACTTGACGAGATAGACCACCCCGCTCATAAGGAGAGGAATTCCATTCTTTATAACCTGTGTACACTTGGGAACGTTGGGCTTGTATGCATCTGCAATTCCCGGTCCTTCCTTTATGACCTTGACGAGAGGATAAAATCACGCCTAAATTCAACCCAGATTGAATTTCAACCATACTCTGTCTCTGACCTCTGCTACATCCTGAGCCTCAGGGCTGAGACCGCCCTGGTTCCAAGGACATGGGATAAAAACCTCCTTGAAACCATTTCAGAGATGGCGGATGGGGATGCCAGAATCGCTATACAAACCCTAAAGAATGCCGCCTACTATGCGGAAAAGAGCAATAGGTTAAAGATTCTACCTGAGCATATTGAAAAGGCATGGAAGGATGCCAGCGCTATTAAGAGAACATACCTCCTGAACAAGCTGACTGCGGACCACAAGATTCTCTTCGAGATTATTAAATCCAGAAAAGAAATCCTTTCAAGCAAGTTGTGGGAGATATATCTTTCAGTGGCCAAGAAGAAGGGAATCCAGCCCATTGCCTTAAGAACTTATTCTGAATACATAAACAAATTGAGGGACCTTGTGTTGATAAAAGCAGAGAGGGCAAGGGTGAGAGGTAGGGTTAGGGTTTTTAGGGTGGTGGAATAACAAGACAGCTCTGGCAGAATATCGGTTCACCTACAAGTCATTACGCGCAAACATATTCAAGGATCGAAGATTGCTTGTTGAAAGTCTCACAGGCCTTGGTGAGGTAGTTGACTTCGTCGTCGCTTAGGTTTCTCTTTTGTATTGGTAGTGTATGGTACTTCTGTGTTATAATTTGAAAGAAAGCTGTTGTTTATTACTTGAAATAATTATCTGAAATGCGTTTTATAATTTCCCCTAAAACTACAAAACCTCCACCGATCATGTAAAATAAAATAAAACATTTTTGATAAAAAGCCTGCTTCTTAAACAATTCTTCATAACATGATTGTTTAAAATCTGTCATTCTGCCAACTAAAAGATAAAAATCTGACTGTGTTTGATGAAAAATTCGTCGTCCTAGTGATTTTGTATTATAAAGACTTTCAAATTTATTTTTAAGATTCTTAGTATCTTCTTTGATTTCATTAAGTCTTTCGGAATCAGGGAATAAGTTTAGCGCACTAGAGAAGGTATTAAGGACTTCTATATATAAAGGAACTAATCTTTTTGTCATTTTATGTTCAAACTCCTCTTCCCTTTCGTCCCGGATTTTTTTGCGTTCATTATTAAGCCATTGCCCTAATTCTGATGGTTCCATTCTTTTCTCTACTACGAAACCTTTTATGTCCCAACGTATTTCAAAAATCATACGGTCGATATATTCTTTTAATTCATAAAAATCAAAATAATTTAATAAAAAAGGATTTTTATCCGTTAGGTTTGTTTGATAAATTGCAGAAATAAGAGTTAATTGAAATCCCTGAAAGATGCTTATTTCTTTATCCCGCCAATATTGATATATTGTATTCTGGATAATAAAAGAACATGAAAGAATAATTATGCCAATTGGGACTGAAAATTTTTTAAGGAATCTTTTCATATACTATGTTTTGAAATATGTTTGATTTAATATAATATAACTAAGTATTTTTTATAAATTATACAAAAAATCGATAGGGTGACGCAAATTTTTTAATCACAATGTAGAATTGGGTTAGGACACCAAAAAACACCCATTCAAATCATCGATTATGGGCTGAAATCTTGCATTGCGTGACAAAAATTTAGAAACAACATTACAGGAAGAAAGTGATGTGATGCTGCGTACTCAACCTCTCTGGTTGTTCTAAATCAATAAAACACTTTTCTCAAGAGTATTGTCTGCTTTGAATGCCCGCAACCCATTTCTTATCCCTCCCCATCCTCTTTCTCAGGTGAACTCATGGCTGAAGAGAAGAAAGAGCGATGGAAAGAGCCTGCCTGGATTGAGAGAATCCTGACTCTCTCCCACCAGATTAAAGAATCTAGGAGTAAGGAATGACCAGGCGAAAAGACTTCAACTTCTACCAGCACGTTTACGAGATACTGAAAAAGGTCAATAGGGGTCACCCATTTAAAAGACTTGAGTTTTGACATTCAGAGGCTTTGGCTCTTCTGAAAGAATCTTCATCACGATTTCCGTTTCCAGAGCCAGACTTTGCCTTTTTCTCAAATATCTCGTAACCACGGTCGGATCCTTCTTAATGAATTCTGCAATCTCTTTCCGTCTATAACCATACTCCTCCAAATCTGACCCCATTTTCCCATTACCCAAACGTTCCTTCAAGGACAGGGACTTTGATCATTTGTTCAACATATTTTTTATTTTTGATTTTCTCATATAGAATTTGACTTACCTCTGGTGAAAGAACCCTCTCTCCACATGAAGGACATTCTTCAAACGAGACTTCTCTAACTAAATAGAGTTTTCCTTCAATTCTTAATTCCATTTCTCCTTTTTTATTAACCAATTTGGTATGACAAATAGCACATTTCATTCTTTTCGTTTCCTCCTTTTAAAGTCCTCTTCCCAATCTTCTGGATGCAAAGTTGGGTCATAGGCTGTAATGATCCACATAGGGTCTATTGAGCACTGAACATGCAAAATCCTGCCTTCTTTAGTAAGGCCATATATCAAGCAACAAGACCCATATTTATGTTCAGGATATTCCTCAATAATCTCACCCGAGAAAATCACCTCTTTTACTTCTTCTGGGGAGATATTTCGCTCAATAAATCGCTCAATAGCATGAATAGTGAATTTATAAACTCCCGCTTTTACTTGATTTTTGATCAATTCTATATTCAATTCTATATTCAAATATATTTCAACCTATGGGAATAGATTTTAAGGCAATATAGTCAATCTAAATTGAGCGATACTTAAAATAATACATTAACTCTTAATAAAATGAAAGCCTTTTTACTGGATTTTCTTTATAGGATGAATGGGAAAGATTAGGGAATAGCAGGATAGGGGTCAGACTTGAGTTTTGACATTCAGAGCCTTTGGCTCTTCTGAAAGAATCTTCATCACACTTTCCGTTTCCAGAGCCAGACTTTGTTTTTCTCTCAGATATCTCGTAACAACAGCCGGGTCCTTCTCCATGAATTTTGCAATCTCTTTCCGCTTATAACCATACTTCTCAGCAACTTTTGGCGTGCCCAGCGAAGGGTAGCGCAATCTAACGGGTGGAAGTCCCGGCATGGTAAGAGCCAGAGCCATGTAGCACGGATGGCAGGGGGTGGTGCCTGCCGGTAGGCAGGGAAACGCTGCCTTCTGAAGCTCATCGACAAAGTCCGCATAAGGCTGTATTAGACCTTGATTTTTGATATTGTGTGAGATTTACAAGACTGGTATTAGATACTTCTTATTCCATGAAGATGCTCTTTCTTATGGAAAGAATCTCCTTTTTTGCCTTATCAATCATCCTTTTGTAAACTTGGTCAGAAATCCCGAACACCCCCTTTATCGAGTCCTTGCTTTCCGGTTTTTCAAGCGTGGTAAAAAGAATTTCAATATGATTTAGAATCTTTTCCTCATCCACTCTTTTTAGGTGGTTCAATACCTTTGTCACATCTATGCTTCCATTACACAAAGATATAATATCCCTCTGGTCGGCCATCCTCATAGAATTGATTTTCAAGGCGATGAGCATTTCCCGGTTGGCAACCCTAGCCTCAACATAATCTCTTGCCCCTATACCAACGACCTTCCTGATTTCGGAATTTTTCCAGAGATATTCAAAGGAATAGGTGGCATCTGTCTGCCTTGCCTGGATCATATCTATAAACAAGTCTGCACTTACAGGGAGGATATCCACTTTTTTCTCGAATTTCATTATCCTGCCTTTATAAAATTTTGAAAAATCCCCTAAATCTTTGACAAGCCTAAATCCCTCCCCTTTTAGAATTTCCGAAAACAGCTCAACATCCTTTCCCCTAATGACCAGATCCAGATCCACAGAGAACCTGGGAAAATCAAATGAACTGGCTGCATACCCTCCGATGAGAACAGATTTCTGCGGAAGTTTTTTCAGCAATTCCAAGCACACTCTTTCTCTCTCTTGGATCTTCACGCTCTCACCTGTTCCTGTGATCGGTATCCGATTCTGTATTTCTTCTCCAAGTATCCCAATGCTGGTTCATAAGCCAACGTATGCTGCAAGCAGAAGCTCACAACCTCATCCAAAGGCACAACCTTCAATCCTTCTTTTTCGGTGTAATTCAGATTTTCCCTCGGGTGCAACACATATACCTGGCCGTACAATGTTCTGCTTTCACCCAACAAAGTGTATTTTATTCCAGCCCTTTTGAAGAAGTTCTTCCAGAAGTCCAAATCCTTCTTTCTGACCGCCACATTTACAGGTTTAAACCCCTTCGTGAAGCCTGTCCAGTAATATCCATCTGTCCATAAGGAGACGGCAGTGTTATCGCAGAATGCGTAATCTTTCCCTGCACTTTTCAATAAACCATAGTCTGCCTCATCCTCAGAAATTTTCTCCACAAATTCACTAGGCTCTATGGCTTGGTAAATACCGCGGCTCAATTTCCTCAGATAGTTCTTCTTCAACAAGTCATGAATCACCTTCGGTCCCTGGGATGTGGGAAAGGTAGACCTGAACTGGTCTATGGAGAAACGCTCCTTCCCGAAAGCCTTCCAAATCCAAGCATACAATTCTGTGTACTTATCCATAATTACCCCTACAGTAATTATTATATTGATTTTTTATTGTACTGTCAAGAGGGTTAATCTTCTAAATTTTAGGCAATAAGATTCCGGTCTAAGGTGCGATACTGGATGGCTTCGGAGAGGTGGGTGGGCTGTATATCCTCTAGACCTTCGAGATCGGCGATGGTTCGAGCCACTTTTAATATGCGAGTGTAAGCCCTGGCGCTTAATCCGAACTTATCGATGGCCATCTCCAGTAATTTCTGACTCGCCTCATCAATCTGACAAAACTTCTTGATGTGGCGGTTTGTCATCTGGGCATTGCAATAGATCTTCATTCCCTTAAATCGATTGAGCTGAATCCTTTGAGCCTCATCCACCCTTCTTTTAATCTCACGAGAAGGTTCCCCTGGCTCACGGCTCGCCAGGTCCCGATACTTCACTGCCGGGACTTCGATATGGATATCGATTCGGTCCATCAAGGGGCCAGAGATCTTCGATCGATAACGTTGAATCTGGGGTATGGTACATTTGCATTCATTATTCGGGTCACCATAATAACCGCAGGGACAGGGATTCATTGCCGCTACCAGCATAAAGCGGGCAGGGTAGGTGAGGGAGGCAGCTGCTCGAGCAATCGTCACCCTTTCCTCCTCCAAAGGCTGGCGCATCACCTCTAAGACATTCTTTTTAAATTCAGGAAGTTCATCTAAAAAGAGGACTCCGTTATGGGAAAGGCTTACCTCTCCTGGTTTTGGGATCTGTCCTCCTCCAATCAGACCTGCATCGGAGATGGTATGATGGGGATTACGAAAGGGGCGGGTGACGATGAGGGCGCTGTCCGTCGGAATCAGTCCCATCACACTGTGAATCTTCGTGGTTTCAAGGCTTTCCTCAAAATTCATATCTGGAAGGATCGTGGGGAGTCGTTTCGCAAGCATCGTCTTTCCAGAACCTGGAGGACCAATCATGATCACATTGTGTCCTCCTGCAGCAGCCACCTCCAGACAGCGCTTCACATGCTCCTGGCCCTTCACCTCATTGAAATCGACTTGATAATTCATCTCTGTTTTAAAGATCTCATCGAGATCTACAGAAACTGAATCGATCTTTAGTTTGCCATTTAAAAATTCGACACAGTCGGAAAGGGTATCAATTGGAAGAATCTCAATCCCTTTCACCACTGCTGCCTCTTTGGAATTTCCCCTGGGCAACAAGATTCCCCGAAACCCTCCATCCCTTGTCGCTACAGCAATAGGAAGCGTCCCTTTGATAGGTTTTATCTGTCCATCGAGGGAGAGTTCTCCAAGGATAAAATACTGATCGAGTTTTCCCTTCTGGACTACCTCTGTTGCTGCCAGGATACCAATAGCGATGGGAAGATCGAAGGCTGCCCCTTCCTTTTTAATATTGGCTGGAGCAAGATTGACAGTGATTCTTCGGGGAGGGAAGTCGTAGCCACAGTTCTTAATGGCTGCCTTGACCCTATCCTTAGATTCTTTAACTGCACCTTCCGGGAGGCCGACAGTTGCAAAGGTGGGGAGACCTTGGGATATGTCAACCTCGACCTCCACTACATAGGCATCGATTCCAAAAACCGCACTGCTTAAGACTCGTGCCAACATAGAAATATTTATAACAAAAAGGAAAAAGTTCGACAAGTATTAATCTGATTGAAAAGGATTATGATTTATGAGATAAGACAAGCAAAGGAGAGGTTAAGATGGCCGGTCAAAAGGATAGAGAAACTGGAAGTGAGTTAGGATTTTTTTATGGGTATCTCGTAGTGGTGGCCTCACTGCTGATCATGTCGGTCATGTGGGGGGGATATTATGCTTTTGGCGTCTTTTTTAAACCAGTCCTCAATGAGTTTGGGTGGACGAGGGCAATGACATCAGGGGCCTTCTCACTTGCCTCAATGATAAATGGTTTATTGACGATTGCAATGGGGTGGCTTACAGATAGGTTTGGTCCTCGGATGGTGATGACAATCTGCGGTTTGTTTTTAGGTTTAGGTTTTATTCTGATGTCACAGATTAGTGCTATCTCGCATCTATATCTATTCTATGGGATATTGGTAGGTGCTGGGATGAGCGGTTCCTTTATACCGCTTATGTCAACGGTATCGAGATGGTTTCTCAAGAAAAGAAGTTCGATGACGGGCATAGTTGCGGCTGGCACTGGAGTAGGTGCCTTGATCGGTCCACCGATGGCGAGTCGACTTATTCCTATTTATGGCTGGCGTTTATCCTACGCTATATTAGGTGGCATCGTTTTGTTAGTAGTCATTCTATTTGCTCAGTTCATTAAAAGGGACCCAGCACAGGTGGGCCAAGTAGCCTATGGTGAAAATCAATTGGGCCGTGAAGGGTTGAATCTAAAGGTTGAAGGACTTTCCTTGAAAGAAGCAGTTTATACAAACCCCTTCTGGGTTCTTTTCGCTACGGGTTTCTGTTATGGATATTGCGTGTTTGCTACCATGGTCCATATTACCCCACATGCCATTGAGTTGGGAATTCCAGCCATTAGTGCTGCCAACCTTATAGCTACGGTGGGTGGCTTAGGTATCATCGGTAAAGTTTTGCTGGGTAGAGTAGGGGATATCATTGGCAATAAGCACATTATGATTGTTGGCTATATTCTTATGTCAGCAGTATTGATCTGGTTGGTACAGGCAGAGAAAACCTGGATGCTTTTCTCGATTGCAGGTATTTTTGGATTTGGTTACGGAGGTATTACCATATCCCATTCACCCCTCATAGCCGAACTGTTTGGATTACGATCCCATGGTTTGATTTTCGGAGTTTGGGATATTAGCGTTATGGGTGGGGCCGCCATTGGTCCATTGCTGACTGGCTACATATTTGACATGACAGGGAGCTATCGGAGGGCTTTTATGCTCTGTGCTATGATTGCTTTTGCTGGGATCATACTCGCTTCATTTTTAAAAATCAAAGGAGGCAGAAAATGAATATTTTATGGATTGTCAATACGAATACATTTTTGTTAATCCTTCTGATAATAATGGTCTCTTATCTCACCACACAGGTCAATGCGCTGATCCATTGGCTGAAGAGAGAATAAGGAAATTTCAGATTGCAGATTGCGGATTGTAGATTGAAAAATTAAAAATCTTAAATCTAAAATCGAAAATGTGTGTAGGGTAGGGGGGGATATTATTTTAATCTCCAAAGGGTACCTGAAGGGGTATCCTCTAAGACGATCCCTCTGGAAAAAAGATCGTTTCTGATCCCGTCGGCCCTTTTCCAGTTCTTCTCCTTTCTGGCCACATTCCTTTCTTCAATAAATTTAATGATTTCTTCCTCCGAAAGGTTCAGCTTTTTGAGTCCCTCTTTCTTCTGCTGAGCAAGGTAGGCCTCTGGATCTTCCCTGAATAACCCAAAGACCCAGCCTTTTGTAGTAAAATGATCAAAACCCTGTTTCAGCATGAAGAGGACCTCTTTGGTTGGTTGACCTTTTGAGAGACTGAGAAGATTGTTTAAGTGTGTTTGAAGATCGTAGAAATACCCCAAGGCTTGGGCGGTGTTGAAGTCATCATCCATGGCTTCTTCAAACCTGATATTGAATGAATCTATAGTTTGGCGGCATTCGTTGAGGAGGGGGGCACGGTTACCTCCACCCTCGCCCTCCCACCTCAAGGGGGAGGGGGGGATTTTTTGATTCATAAGTTTTCCCAACTTTTCTTGAATTAAATTTAATGTTTTATAAAATCGGTCCAATCCCAATTTGGCCTCATAGAGGCTTTCTAATGAGAAGTCAACAGGACTTCGGTAATGGTGGGAGAGAATAAAAAGACGAATCACCTCTGGATGCCAGTCTTTGAGGATTTCTTTAATGGTTAATATGTTTCCAAGGGACTTCGACATCTTTTCTTTGTTGATGTTGACAAAACCATTGTGGATCCAGCACCGGACAAAGGATTTTCCAGTAGCGGCCTCGGATTGAGCGATCTCATTTTCGTGATGAGGAAAGATGAGATCTTTTCCCCCACCGTGGATGTCAAAGGTCTCTCCCAGATATTTCTGGCTCATCACCGAACACTCGATATGCCAGCCTGGCCTCCCTTTTCCCCAGGGACTTTCCCAGTATGGTTCTCCGGATTTACTCGCCTTCCAAAGAGCGAAGTCAAGAGGATTTTCTTTCTTTTCATCGATCTCCACCCGAGCGCCAGCCTGCATCTCCTCGATATTTCTCTTGGAGAGCTTTCCGTAATATTTAAATTTCTCAACGGAAAAGAAGACATCACCACCGGCTTGATAAGCAAATCCCTTTTCTATAAGGGTCGATACGAGTCGGATCATCTCAGGAATATGCTCTGTGGCTTTGGGCTCAACCGAAGGTTTTTCCAGACCGAACCTTCCCATATCGACATTAAATTCATGGATGTATTTTTCGGCAATGGTTTTGCAATCTACTCCTTCCTCATTGGCCCTTTTAATGATCTTATCGTCGACGTCTGTAAAATTTCGAACATAGTTCACTTCATATCCGCGATATCGGAGATAGCGGTAGATCATATCGAAGACAATTGCTGATCGAGCATGGCCAATGTGGCACAGGTCATAGACGGTGACCCCGCAGACATACATCCCCACCTTTTTCTCTCGGAGAGGGACAAAATCCTCTTTTTTACCAGTCAAGGTATTGTAAATATGAAGTGTCATAAATTCATTCCCATTCACAAACAACTAAAATGTCAAATGTCAAATCAAATCCTAAGCTCAAATGTCAAAATATTTTGAAATTTAGATTTTGACATTCATTTGGCATTTGGATTTTGAAATTTGGACTTTAATTTATCTCTAAGGCCATTTTTAAACGATTAACAATCCTCTCTCTTCCAAGAAGTGGAAGAATTTTGGCCAATTCAGGTCCTTTTGTTTTTCCCGTGATCCCTGCCCGAAGGGGGGTGAAGAGCAATTTTCCTCTTCGTCCTGTCTTCTCTTCCAGTTGGGGTAATAAGGACGGCCAGCCCTCCCCTGGCATTTCAGACAAACTCTCTAATATTTTTAAAACCCTTTGTAGAATCTCCCGATTTTCGGAATTGAATAAGATGATTTTAGCATTTTCTTCGAAAAAAAATTTTTCATCAAAAAAAATACCAAGGTACTCCCCAACCTGGGAGAGGGTGACTAAATTCTCTTTCAAGATGCAAGTGATTTGAGTGATATATTTTCGGTCAAGTTGGCTGACTTTAAGGCCAACCTTCTCAAAGTAAGGGAGCAATAATTCAGAAAGCCGACCCTCCTCTGTTTTTCTGATGTAGTGACTGTTGAGCCATTCCAATTTTTTTCGAGAGTGGGTGGGGGCATTTCTCGAAAGGTTGGAAATTGAAAATTCTTCAATGATCCTTTCCAGAGAAAGAATCTCCTCTCCTGAAGGAGGGGTCCAGCCCAAAAGGACAAGATAGTTGAGAAGGGCTTCCGGTAAAAAGCCCTCCTCTCGATATTGAGATACGGCTGTGGCGCCATGGCGTTTGCTCAATGGAGATCGGTCCGAACCGAGGATGAGGGGGTGATGGGCGAAAGTGGGAGGTTGCCATTCAAAAGCCTGGTAGATCATGATTTGTCGGGGTGTATTGGAGAGATGGTCTTCCCCTCGAATGACATGGGTTACCTGCATCAAATGGTCATCCACTACACAAGCGAAATTATAGGCTGCCATCCCGTCTGAACGGAGGATGATGAAATCACCGATAACTTCAGAATCGAAACTCATCCTTCCGTGGATAAGGTCATCAAAAAGGATCCTCTTCCCCGCCACACGAAATCGAAGGACAGGTCGAAGGCCTTCAGATTCCATTTTTGAAACCTCTCCTTCAGAGAGAGAAATGCATTTTCCATCATATCGGGGCATCCTCCCTTTGGAAAGTTGTTCTTTTCGAAGAGACTCCAGCCTCTCCGGAGAACAGAAACATTTATACGCTTTTCCTTCTTTAAGCAGCTCGCCTGCATACTCCCGATAGAGTGACAAACGTTGAGATTGACGATAGGGACTGACCTGTCCATCACGGTCAGGGTCTTTCTCCCAATGGATCCCCAGCCATCGAAGATCTTCGAGGATGTATTCGATGGAGGCCTCAGTGGATCTCTCCACATCGGTATCTTCGATGCGGAGAATAAATACTCCTCCTTGACGTTTTGCAAAGATATAATTGAAAAGTGCGGTTCGGGCGTTCCCGATATGGAGAAGCCCAGTGGGTGAAGGAGCAAAGCGGACTCGAACAGTTGGACTCATTTAAAACCTTTGGATGAATCGCATGGGGGATAGAGCATAAAACATAGAGAGAAGAATTTAGGCACTATACTCTTTGCACTCTGCTCTATGCTATTTCTTCAACGAGAGCCACTGCATGGGCAGCGATCCCTTCTCCTCTACCAGCAAAGCCCAATCCTTCAGAGGTGGTCGCTTTCACATTGACCCTTCCACTTTCAATCTCCAGGACATCTGCAATCTCTTTTACCATCCGGGGAATGAAATCAGAGAGTTTTGGTTCCTGGGCCACAATCGTTGCATCAATATTGAGGGGACGGAAACCCTTCTCCCTCACCTTGATTGACACCCTCTTTAATAAAATGGTGCTCTTGATATCTCTGTATTGGGGATCGGTGTCCGGGAAGTGTCTTCCGATATCTCCCTCTGAAACGGCTCCCAGCAAAGCATCGCAAATGGCATGGAGGAGAGCATCCGCATCGGAATGGCCTTGGAGCCCGCGGAAGTAAGGGATCCTTATTCCTCCAAGTATTAACGGTCGGTCTGGAACTAAGGAATGGATATCATACCCGAAACCCACTCTCATCGGTCTCCTCTACAGTCCCTCAATCTGGCTTTGAGAAATTCTTCATCTTGACGAAGAGATTTGCCAGGATCAAGTCTTCTGGGGTTGTAATTTTAATGTTCGTGTAAGACCCTGGAAGGATGTGAACTTTCACCCCTAACCTCTCAACGAGCGAGGCATCGTCGGTTCCAATGAAACCGTCTTCCTTTGCCTTGTGGTAAGCCTCTTTGATTAAGTTGACCTGAAAGGTTTGCGGGGTCTGGACTTGCCAAAGGGATTCCCTGTCTAAGGTTTTAAGGACCGTTCCATCCGGCTGGGCTATCTTGATGGTCTCCTTCACAGGCATGGCAAACACTACAGCTCCAAAACGTATGGCAGATCGAATCGATTCCTCGACCATTTCTCTCGTGACAAACGGTCGAACTCCGTCATGGATAACCACGATCTCAACATCCTTAGTTAAGGCATCGATTCCATTTTTCACAGACTCCTGCCTACGCTTTCCCCCCGGAATAATCTGGGAAATTTTTTTGTATAGGTATTTTTCGATAATTTCTTTTAGGCAATAATCCATATCCTCCTGGGAAACCACTAAAAGGATGGAGCGGATCAGAGGAGAGGCTTCAAATTTATCAAGGGTATGGGCGAGAATGGGTTTTTCGGCAAGAGAATAGAATTGTTTCTTCCTTCCCTCCATAAAACGATGGCCTTTCCCGGCTGAGACAATCACTGCATCGGCCTTCATCACTCATTCTCATTCGGTTTGGTGCGTTAATACTAAAATTCGCTGTCCAGAGGGAAATAATACTCCTTCCCCTTTTCTTTACCTACCTCCTCCTTCAAACGAGCAAAGATCATTCTTCCGGCCGGGGTTTGGAGAACACTGGTCACAATGACATCCATGTTTTTCCCTATCTGTCTTTTCCCATTGTCCACCACGATCATCGTCCCGTCATCCAGATAAGCAACTCCCTGTCCCATCTCTTTTCCTTCTTTAAGGATTTTGACATTGATCTCCTCGCCGGGGAGGACCACGGGTCTCAGTGAATTTGCCAGTTCATTGATATTTAACACCTCAATCCCCTGAAGCTCTGCCACCTTATTAAGGTTGGAGTCATTGGTGACGATCTTTCCGTCCACCTCTTTGGCCAATTCAATCAATTTAGCATCGACTTCCTTGATGGCCGGGTAATCCGTATCCACGATTCTCACATCCACATTAACCTGTTTCTGGATGTGGTGGAGGATCTCCAGGCCTCTCTTGCCCCTGGTTCGTTTGATGGGATCGGAGGAATCGGCAATGTGTTGGAGTTCGCTGAGGACGAACTGTGGAATGAGAACAGCTCCCTCTACAAAACCGGTTTCAGTGATATCTGCGATGCGGCCATCAATGATGACACTGGTATCTAAAATCTTCACCGCTCCCCCACGAGGAAGGCTTTTAGAAAAAAGCTTCCAGCCAGGCAAATGAAATTCTTCTCCCTTTTTCAAGCCGATCCGTAGACCGATATATCCACAAACCCCGTAGAGTAAGCCATAAATGGGAAGGGTGGTTTTTTGATCGTTCATTAGAATAGGAAAGAAGACGTTGGAAATAAGATTGGCTACTATAACTCCAAGGATCAATCCGATAAAACTTCCTAAAAGATTTTTTAAAGGAATTTTTTTCAATTGGCCCTCTACCAGAGAGGTAAGAGAAGCCAGGAGAAGTCCACCGAGAAGACCCCATAGGCCCCAATATGGGGTAGGGGAAATCCCTTTCATCAAATAATACCCACTGATCCCGCAGATGAGGAATAAAAAAAGACGAAGAATCCATGAGTTCAACCTGTTCACCTCCTTTCTTTGAATGGGTTAAAGGAATCTTGAAGAAGAAGATGAGGAAGATGTTTGTTTATTATGCCCTAAAGATCGTTTTGATCTCTTTTAATATATCTGACTCTTTTACATCTCTGGCGATCGCCAATTCCTTCACCAAGAGATTTTTCGCCGTATCCATAATTTTTCTTTCACCAAATGAGAGTTCTTTCTCGGCTTTCAAAAGGTGAAGGTCTCGAAGCACTTCAGCAATCTCATAGATCGATCCGGTATTGATTTTTTCCATATACTCCCGATATCTCCGATTCCATGTCTGATTATCAATCGTAACATCTCGCTCCTTTAAGATTTGAATGACCTTGGAGACATCTATCTTTCGAATCACTTCCCTCAGCCTGGCTGCTTTTACATTATCCCTTGGAATCATAATGGTCATCCCGTTGTCGACAATGCGGAGGATATAGAAACTCTGCTCCCTCCCCGAGATCTGTTTGGTTTCGATGGCTTCGATCACCCCTACACCATGTCCTGGATAAACTGCTTTGTCACCGATCTGGAACATAAAATTAAAACCCCCTTCCTAATAGTTAACACACAAGGAAGTAGTCTTTTTTCTCCCGTATGCTAACCTATTTTTTCAAAAGCAAGAATAGAAAATTTTTGTGAGGATTTAGGATCCTTCGCGTTTGGCCAGTTTTAAAATGTCATTCTCATCAGGTTTCTTACCTTGAATGAGTTTGCCCACTGAGGCATCTATTCCAAAAATGGCCGAGATTTGTATCTTACCTTTAACCTCCCCTCGTTCTCCAGGCGCTCCAGGCCGAAGTACCTCCATCACATCTCCCACCTTAAGACCGGTTAATTTCCCAGCATTGATGTAAACCTCCTCACCGTCCACTTTGGCGATCCGACAAAACCAATCCAGCTCTTCTAACTCTTTGGACAGTAACCGGCTGAGGTCTGAAATGGTGAGATCGATCGCCTTTCCCTTGGCCTTCTCTTCAGAAAAGGAACCCTTTTCTTTGGTAGCTATGATGGGATTATTGGCGGATAGGCTTTTAATGGTTTTACCGGAGAAGGTGTCCACCACCCTCATCTCTATTTTGATGATGGCTGATGATGTTTCCTCTTGGTCCTTGCTTCCTTTCGTGGTGAAGACATAGGGTCCTGAAAGTTCTCCCGCTACAATAGCATGAATGCCAAAGACTTCGTTAAGCAGATGGAGGACTTTTAGTTTTTCCAAATCCGCTAAAAGGAATCCTCTTTTTTCAAGAAATTCCTTTATCATTTGATAGTCGACAAAAAGAATTTGAAGGGATCTTCGGATCACTTCTTGGGTGAGCTTTTGAGCCACCCAATCTCCGAATACCTCGTCAGTTGAAGTGGTTCGATCGTCAAAATGAGCGACCATTACTTTTCTCTTTAAATTTGGAATAGCGGATAGGGTAATAGACGTCGGAAGAATTTCCCTCTCCGTGGATGGAGGCGTTGGTATCGTCGAAACCATGGAGGCCCCTTTTTTAGTTTCTTTTAATGTGGTGGGAAGGGTAAAATTTTCTTTTTTCGAGAGATATTCATCAACTGGAATATAGAGGTATTTTGGTTGGTCCGTTCCCTCCGAAGCTCTTGGATTTTGAACTTTGACGTATTCCTGTCTATCGATGATGATTACCTCTTTGTCAAGCAATTCTTTCATTTTCGCCTTGTGAGGGGGCCCTTTTTTAATCGGGAACCAGGACGGGGTGGAACAAGCGAAAACGGAGAAAAGAATGAAGAGGAAAATAAAAATGGGAAAATGAGGTTTCGGTGCTTTTGAGTCCATTTTTCCCCTTTGAACCAATAATATTATTTTAAACTAAAAATGGGAAAAAATCAATCCCATAATTTCAGCCATAATCCGTAATCTTGAGATGCTGAACCAATACTGAATCAAGTTCAGCACAAGGTTCAGCATGACAATAGAGTCGCATTCAATGTCACCCTGAACCATGTCCTGAATCAAGTAATGTCATCCTGAATTTATTTCAGGATCAGGATATTCGATTTCAAAGTCTAATGAATACTGATACTTCCGTCTTTGATTAGGGATTATGGTTCAGATTTTCATCCAATTCTTTTGTTTTGTGACCAATAGAAGGTACTTAGAAAATTTAATTAAATCGCTATATTATAAGTTTTTCTAATTCTAAAGAGATCTTTTTTGAATCTAAGAAAGGGAATTTATAACTTTTTGGATATCTTCTGGTATGTCCACGGATAGGGGTTTATAATTTACAGCGGTAAGTTTGATACGGTAACCATTTTCTAACGCCCGAAGCTGTTCCAATTTCTCTAATTTTTCCAAGGGAGTAGGTTTCATTTTCGAATACCTTAAAAGGAACTCACGACGATATACATAGACACCAATATGTTTAAATACCCTTTTGGGCAGAGGTCTTTTGGTACCAAAGGGATTGGATTCAAGCCTTTCGATATGGAGATCTCGAGGGAAAGGTATGGGAGACCGAGAGAAATAGAGAGCAAACCCCTTTTGATCCGCAACAACCTTTACAATATGGGGATTAAGCCAATCCTTTACCTCTTCAATTCTCGTCATCAAAGTGGACATGGAGAGGGAATCCTCTTTCAAAAGAGGTCGGATTGCCTTGTCGATGATCTTTCCCTTGATCAGAGGCTCGTCTCCTTGGACATTGACGATGATCTCAGATCTAAGTTTCTGCGCAACCTCTGCCACTCGGTCAGTTCCAGTGGAATGGTCGGGCGAGGTCATCACGGCCCTTCCGCCAAAATTCCGAACAGCCTCCAAAATCCTTTGATCATCTGTAGCAACAATTACCTCATCTATTAATTTTGACTGGCATACTCCTTCATAGACATACTGGATCATCGGTTTACCAAGAATGTCGGCAAGAGGTTTCCCTTCAAATCGGGTCGAACCATACCGAGCAGGAATGACAGCAGAAATTTTCATAAGGTTCTTTCCCTGGAAAGAAATAACTTAATTAAATCAGATTAAATTAAGGCTGTCAATCACTACAATAGAATGAACACTAAGTTTGGTCCAAGTGGGGTCTTGTAATAATGCAATGAATGGTTAGGAGTATTTCCGTGATTCCATATGTGATTACGATATCCACGATCAATGGAAGCAAGGCTTTTGAGGCTTCTATCTTTAAGAGGAGGGATAAGATGGGATCAATGATCTCTTCAATATCAGGAGTTTATTTTTCACCCTTCCCGTATTTCTCTACCACCTCTTTAAACCCAGGGAGTGCTCTTTTAATCATCTTTTTTTCAACGGCATAGGCAATTCTAAAATATCCAGGTTTGCCGAAACCCCTACCAGGAACGGTTAAGATCCGTTTTGATTGGAGCTCTTTGACAAAGGCTACATCATCTTCAATAGGGGATTTGGGGAAGAGATAGAAAGCCCCCTGTGGTTTTACGACCTGATAGCCGAAGGATTTTAAAGAATTATAAAAGAGGTTCCTTTTTTCCTCATAATCCCTGATGTTAACGGAGTTCCTCTGGAGGGGGGCGACTAATCTCTGCATCAATGCAGGGGCATTGACGAATCCAAGGGTTCGGTTAGCAAAGACAAAGGCAGAGATTAATTCATCGACTTCTTCACATAGGGGACTTGCCGCAATATAACCAATTCGCTCTCCTGGTAGAGAGAGATCCTTAGAATGGGATGTCACCCGAATAGAATTGGGATAATAATGGAAAATGATGGGAATCTCAATACTATCGTAGACAATCCGCCTGTAAGCCTCATCAGTAATGAGATAAAGGGTTTTACCTAATTCCTGATTTTTTTTCTTCATCAATTTCCCTAAGTTTTCAAGAGATTCTTTATCATAAACAACACCCGTTGGATTATTGGGATAGTTAATCAGGATGGCTTTTGTTTTTTCGCTGATCGCCTTCTCAATCTCCGTTAGGTTTAATGAGAAGTCTTCGTTGGTTTCAACCAGTCTAATCTCTCCACCACAATTATCGATGTAAAATTTGAATTCCATAAAGTAAGGATATGGGACGATGACCTCATCTCCCACATCGAGGATCGCCTTTAGGACAACATTCAGTCCGCCAGCTGCCCCTACCGTCATCACTATATGTTTTTCCCTAAAAGAAAGGCCGGTTTCCTCCGCGAGGAATTCGGCGATCATCCTTCTCGTCTCAATGTAACCGCTGTTAGACATATAACGATGCATTCCAGCGATCGGGTAGTCAGCAAGCTCTTTGAGGGCCTTCTTCAACGAAGCAGGGGGTTCAAGATTAGGGTTTCCAAGTGAGAAGTCGAAGACATTTTCTTCGCCATAAATTCTTTTTAATTCATCTCCTTCTTCAAACATCCTCCTCACCCAAGAAGCGCCTTCCAATGCATTCTTCACTTTTTTTGAAATTGCCATTCCTTAACTCCTTCCTTGATCATTCACCCCCTCTTAACCAAGGGGATTATTTTTTGAAACAAAAAAGCCATAAGGTTACCCCTATGGCTTTTAAAATGAAAAAGCCATGGGGCCTATGAGGTCACCCATGGCTTTCCGTCCTGATTTAGGGGGAGGCCTTATGGGTGACCCCTGCCAAAATAAAAATAAAAGAAATAGCTAAAAAATCTTTCCATAAATTTACCTTGTATAATTTAAAACATATCAAATCTTAATTGTCAAGTAAAATTTGAGAAAAACTTTTTGGGACTTGACACATCAAGACTCGTCCTCTATACTTTTGATCGCTCAACATACGGGGGTTATTCTTCAATGAATATGGATATTACAAACGGTTATCGTTGGGTCATCTTGGGGCTTCTTACATTTTGCGTCTTAGTCTATGGCATTATTTTCCAAACCATTCCCCCGATCCTACCGATTTTGATTTCCACTTTTAACATTTCCTATACACAAGCAGGTGCATTGATGAGCCTGTTCACCCTCCCCAAAATCTTTTTTTCCCTTCCTGGAGGTATTCTTATAGACCGGTATGGGGCCAAAATCCTGGGTATCGCTTCTTTGTTAACCATGGCATTTGGGACAACAGTGATAGCCACGGGGAGTTGCTATTGGGTTTTAGGGCTTGGCCGCTTATTGGCAGGAATAGGGTGTGCATGTCTAGTGGTAGTAGGCCTTAAATCTATAACCTCGTGGTTTTATGGACGGGAGATAGGGCTATCGATGGGTGTGTTTAACCTCTCCCTGCCTTTAGGTACAATCCTGTCGCTTAATTTTATGGGACTTATCGCACATCAGTTCCACTGGCGGGTATCCATTATGGTGGGTCTCGCGATGAGTTTAATAGCGTTAGGTTTATTTTTAGGATTATTTCGAAATATAAATGAGGGCGAAAAGACGAGATCAAATTCACCGGGCCTCCTCACTGTGATGAAAGAAGCTGGATTGAGGATCTGGTGTGTAGGTTTATCTTGGGGGCTGTTTAATGCAGGCATGATCTCCTTCTTTACTTATGCGCCTGACTATTTCGTCAATCAAGGGATGGATATCGCCAAGGCAGGGCTTTTGGCTAGCTCTCCCATGTGGAGCTCTATCATCCTTGCCCCTATTTTTGGCATGTTAATTGATAGGATAGGGCAGAGGTGGTTATTTGTTTCCGTTGGGTGTGGTGGGATGGCTATCCTGCTCTATTTAATCCCAGTGTTTACTACCCACGCAACTCTCCTCACTATTTTTATTGGCATCTTTGTGGCTCTCGTGACTCCAGCCATATTTTCATTTCCAGCAGAATTCCTACCAGAGCCTATCATAGGGTTTGGATTTGGTATTGTGGGTATGAACCTTGGTATTGGAATCTCATTAGGCCCTTATGTTGTTGGTATGCTACGAGATGCCACGGGCAATTATATCTGGAGTTTTGCTGCGATGGCAACATTTACAGCTTTGGGGATTATACCCATATTGTTTTTGAAAAGACAGGCTAAAAAACTCTCCGGGTAAATTAATAATCCAATGATAAATAGAAAATTTTTTGAGGAATTCATTACCCTCCCGAAAGTCCTCATTGAACCTGATTACCCTTACCCTCCTTTTGATGGTCTAACCAGGATGAGAATTTGACATTTGCAAAAAATCCTTTTAATATTGGCAACATACATTACATCGGTCATTTATTAAGAAATTAAGATGGCTGGAGAGAAACGGCTCGCTCGAACCAGAAATATAGGTTTTATGGCACACATCGATGCCGGAAAGACCACCGTCACTGAAAGAGTTCTTTTCTACACAAGAAAGATCCACCGCATGGGTGAAGTCGATGAGGGAACTGCCGTGATGGACTGGATGCAACAGGAACAAGAGAGGGGGATTACCATTACCTCTGCGGTGACCACAGTGGAATGGAAAGGAGAGATTATACATATCATCGATACGCCAGGTCATGTAGATTTCACCATAGAAGTAGAACGATCGCTTCGGGTGTTGGACGGAGTCATTGCTATCTTCAGTGCTGTTGAAGGGGTGGAACCCCAATCAGAGACAGTCTGGCATCAGGCAGACAAATATCGAGTTCCCAAGTTGGCTTTTGTTAATAAGATGGACCGAATTGGGGCAGATTTCTTAGGAACGGTCAAGATGATGGTCGAACGTTTGGGAACCAATCCGGTCCTTATACAAATTCCTATTGGAACTGAAGATCGATTTATCGGAGTGATCGATCTCATTCGACTAAAAGGCATTGTTTGGGATGAGCACAGTCTCGGTATTGAGTTTCAAGAGATCTCCATCCCTAAAGAATTAGAAAAAGAGGCTCTTCTTTACCGTTCCAAATTAATCGAGTCCATTGCCGAACTGGATGATCATTTGATGGAGAAATATCTCAATGAAGAAGAGATCTCTGAGTCTGAAATGAAGAGTGCTCTGAGAAAAGGGACTGTCTCGATGAAAGCTGTACCCGTTCTATGTGGTGCTGCATTGAGAAATCAAGGAATTCAACCCCTTATCGATGCCATTGTGGAATACCTTCCTTCCCCCATAGATATCCCTCCCGTGAAGGGGGTGAATCCTGTGACCGGAGAAGGAGAGATCAGGATAGCGAAGGAAGAAGAGCCATTCACGGCTTTGGCCTTTAAGGTGATGATGGATGAGGGTAGGAAATTGGTCTATATTCGGATTTATTCTGGTGTGCTCAAGGTGGGGATGGGGGTTTATAATCCACGTTTGAAGAAGAGTGAGAGGATTTCAAGGATCTTCCAAATGCATGCCCACCAACGTAATCGGGTGGAAGAAGCGAAGACAGGAGAAATTGTTGCAGTCATGGGGCTAAAGGAGACAACTACAGGGGATACACTCTGTGACCGAGCCCATCCCATTCTCCTTGAGTCGATCGATTTTTATAAACCTGTGATGTCAGTGGCAATAGAGACGAAGACAAGCCAGGATCAAGAGAAACTTTCCCAATACTTGGAGAAGTTGAGCGAGGAAGATCCCACATTTCATGTCCGATTCGATGAGGATACCGGGCAGACGATCATCTCTGGAATGGGTGAATTACACTTGGATGTTTTGGTCAACCGACTTATCACAGAATATCATCTGGAAGTCAATGTTGGGAAACCACAGGTCGTCTATCGCGAAACAGTGGAGAAAGAGGCAGAGGCATCATTTAGGTTTGTTAAAGAGATGGAAGAGGTAAGACATTTTGGGGAAGTCTTTCTGCGTATCTCACCCAATGGCCGGGGAAAAGGAATTGAGTTTTATTCTGAGGTTCCAAATGAAGCCCTAACACCAGAAGGACTTCTCTCCATTGAAGAAGGGATCAAAGAAAGTTCAACCGTTGGAGTGATCATGGGCTACCCGTTGACGGACCTTCGAGTCACCTTGTTGAAAGCCAATGTAGACCCAAGCCATCCGTCTCTCCTCGCTCTAAAAATTGCTTCATCCAATGCCCTGAGAGAAGGCTGCCGAAAAGCTCAACCAGTGCTATTGGAACCGATGATGGAGGTCAATATCATCGTCCCGGAAGAGTTCATGGGTGAGGTGGTCGGCGATCTAAAAGCACGAAAGAGTTCAGTGGAGGCAATCACCCCAAAGGGGAAGATCACATTGATCAAAGCCATCTCCCCCTTGACACGAATGTTCGGTTACTCGACTGATCTGAGATCCCTCACTCAGGGCCGAGGAACCTTTTCAATGCAATTCTCCCGTTATGATAAAGTCATCTCTTAAAAATAAACGGTTTCGGTATACGGCCAAGGTAAAGATGCCCGTTTCGTTTCCGGTTATGTTGTTTGTCTATGAAGTTCACGCTTGCGTGCCGAAACTTTTACTCGCCTGCTGCAATTTTTCAGGCACTCCGGCGTGCAGGCCCGTAACCCTTCGACGATAGACCAAACGGGCTTCTTAGCACTAACCCCGATTCTTCTCTTTTACCAAGAGGTGAACATGGATGAAGAGATTCTCCGGCTCCTCAGGGAGCATCCTTCAGTTTTTCTTTCGGGTGAAGAGATCAGCCATCAATTGAAAGTCACCCGAACTGCTATCTGGAAAAGGGTGAAACATTTGAGATCTTTGGGCTATGAAATTGAGGCTTCCACAAAGTCAGGATATCGTTTAATTCGCTCTCCAGACCTCCTCATCCCATCTGAAGTCAAACCTCTCTTAAGGACAAAATGGATGGGAAAGGTGGTTCACTATTTTCATACTATTGATTCTACAAATTTAAAGGCCTATCAATTGGCTCTCAATGGTGCCGAGGAGGGGGAGGTGGTGATCGCAGAATCACAGGATAAAGGGAGGGGAAGACTGGGAAGGAATTGGTTCTCACCCCCCTTTCTGAATCTCTATCTTTCCGTCATCCTCAAACCCAAAATCCCTCCTCACCGAGCCTCGCTTATTACCTTGATGGCAGCAGTGGCTACAGTCGATGCCATCAGGAAGTTTTCAGGCCTCCATGCAATGATCAAGTGGCCCAATGATATACTTCTGAGAGATCGAAAGGTGGCTGGACTTCTTAATGAGATTTATTCGGAGACAGATTACATCCATTTCGTGATCTTAGGTATTGGCATCAATATCAATATGGATGAGAAGAGATTTCCCAAAGATATTCGCCAAGTAGCCACCTCATTAAAAAGAGAGATGAAACAGACTATTTCGAGAAAAGCCTTTCTCCAAATCCTTTTGGAGGAACTGGAAGAATGGTATACGATTTTTTTAAAAGAGGGGGAGACCGCTGTTCTAAGAGCCTGGAAGGAGAGGGCCCAAATTGAAGGGAGAAGGGTAAAGGTCACCTCCTTTGGAGAGACCCTTGTCGGAGTTGCGGTCGATGTCGATTTGGATGGAACTTTAATTGTAAAAATGGAGGATGGAAGTCAAAAGAGGATTGTTGCAGGAGATGTTGAATATAAAAAACAATGATAAAGCACCAAGCTCCAAGCACCTGCCCGCCGTACGAGACTTCGGCAGGCGGGGCTTCGCGCAGGCAGGCCAAATTCCAAATAAATTCCAATCAAAAATATTTGAAATTTCCCCTCACCCCCACCCTCTCCCCCAAGGGGAGAGGGCTTCGTCGTGAGCTCAGCCGAACGGGAAGGGTGAGGGGGTCATTTGAAATTGGAATTTGAAAATTATTTGGGATTTGTGATTTGGAACTTGGAATTTGAGTAAAGGAGGTTCTATGCTTCTCGTCATCGATGTGGGTAACACGAATACGGTTTTAGGAGTCTATGATGAAGAGGTTTTGGTCGATCATTGGCGGATTGGAACGGAGAGGGAGAAGACGGCTGATGAATGGGGGATATTGTTTCGAGACCTCTTTATGTTCGATCATATCGACATAAAAGATGTTGAGGGGATGATCATCTCCTCTGTGGTTCCTCCGGTATTGGAGATGTTACAGGAAATGGCGGAAAAGTATTTTCATGTCAACCCCCTGATCGTTGGACCAGATGTCAAGACAGGGATGCCCATCTCTTATGATAATCCTGCAGAGGTGGGAGCAGATCGGATTGTCAATGCAGTGGCAGCCTATGAGCGTTATAAAAGAAGTATGATTGTGGTGGACTTCGGAACAGCCACCACTTTTGATTATGTCTCATCCAGAGGTGAATATATGGGAGGTGTCATCGCTCCAGGAATCGGGATTTCTGCAGAGGCATTATTTCAACGTACCTCAAAACTTCCACGAATAGAGATTCTCAAACCCCAAAGGATCATTGGTAAAAATACGATCCACAGCATGCAGTCAGGCATCTTCTTCGGATATGTGGGATTGGTCGACGAGATCGTCAGGAGAATGAAGAAGGAGGTGAGGTCGAACCCTAAAGTGATCGCCACAGGAGGATTAGCAGGGCTTATCGCAGGGGAATCTGAGACCATTGAGGAAGTCAATGAATTTTTAACATTGGAAGGGCTTAGGATCATTTTCAATAGAAATCAAAAAAGAAAGAAGAAAAGATAAGCACCAAATCCCCCAAATACCAAGCATCAAATAAATCTCCCTGCCTGCGGCATGCAGGTGCAAGCAGGGATTTTAAATCTTAAGTCAGAGGTAAAATTTGATGCTTTTCCTAACATCCAATTTTAAATATGGTATTAATAACTTCCTGTAATATAGCATTTCTATTTTTACTAAATTTTGCTATACTCCTACCAGTAATCTGCAGGAGATATATGCGACATTGTCGCCTATCTCTCTAATTTTTAAGAAAAGACGAAACATTCTTCTGTAAACGAGTTGCAATTGAGCACATGAGGAAAGGATCAAATTAATATGGCCGAACAACTTGAGAGCTTTATAGAGAGTATAAAGAATAATCAGAGGGTTTTGACACTCGATGAAGCTGCAACAAAACAAGGCATTATCCAACCAATTCTTCACTACTTGGGATGGAATATTTTCAATATCGAGGAAGTCGCTCCGGAGTTTTCTGTCGAGAGTGGTAGGGTCGATTATTGTTTGAGGGACAACAATCAGAACAAGGTATTCATTGAGGTAAAGAAGCCGGGTGAAGCACTTGACAAGCACGAGGAACAGCTTCTCTTTTACTCATTCAAACAAGGAATCAAGCTGGCTTCACTGACCAGCGGCATTATCTGGTGGTTCTATTTACCCACAGAAGATGCTGAGTGGAGAGAAAGAAGGTTCTACGCAATCGACATTCTGCAGCAAGATTCAAGCCATGTAGCCTCGAAATTCATTGATTTGCTTTCCAAACCAAACGTCATTTCGAGCCGCGCACTTCAGAATGCAACTTCCATCTATAAAGGCAAGCAAAAAAACAAAGCCATTGCTAATAATTTGCCAGAAGCATGGAACAAGTTAATCCTCGAACCCAATGAATTGTTAGTTGAATTACTATCTGAAACAACAGAAAGGCTCTGTGGATTCAAACCAGAGAACTCAGAAGTTGTAGCATTCTTGAAGTCCAAAGAGGGCCAGTTTGTTTTGATACCAGAGGAAGAACCTCCAGAAATCGCTTCGCATCCTATTCAATCAGCCGTTAGCGGCGAAGAAGATCACATAAGCCAAGATGCGCTCATACCTTATATTGTTAAGGCACTTCAGAAGCATAGGGGGCGTGCAACGAAGAGACAAGTCGAGGAAGAGATCTTTCAAATATTTAAAGCTGAGTTTAGTAAGCCTTGGTATCAGCAGACTGTCTCTCATGGTGTCCCACGTTGGAAGCACAACATAGCTTTTGCGAAAGAAAGAGCCAAACTCTTGCACGGTTACATTAAGAGTGCTGAAGAATCTGGGCGAGGGCACTGGGAACTCACAGAAACTGGCAAACGAGTTAATGTTCAAAGATAAAATGTGCCCAACTACAACTAAGATGGTGCAAAAGACTAAAGTCAAAACTCTTCGGGCTTTTTTTGCACCAAAAACGTTAGCGGAAATTTCTGGTAACAATTTTCTTGTACGGAGGGTAATTTGTCTTTAACTACGATATTGGCAATTTGGGGAGCTGTCGTATCAACCATCTTAGCCTTCTTAAAAGTCAAAGAATTCTATCGGGAGGATAGACCAAAAATAAAAGTAACTGTAGCGGGGGGTTATTATGTTTTAGCGAAAAACCATCCTCAAAATCCATATGGAGACAAACCATTAATTTCAATAACTGCCATAAACGTAGGAAGAAGACCCGTCACCTTGAAAAAAGCTGGACTTTTAATGCCGAGGGATAAAGAAAAGAAAAAATACTTGGTGGGTGGTGACTCCGTTACAAGCATTAACCTCACTGAGGGAAAATCTCATGATTATCATTTGTTAGAAGATGAAATAAAAAACGAAGGGCTAACTCCTGATCAATATGTGGCTTTTGTTATCGATGCAGTCAGGAGATTTTATTGGTCTCATGGTGTGTTTAAGAGATATTCGAAACTACATAGGATTAAATAACTGATGAATTATCAAAAACTTCCACTGACAGCGGCACAAATGGAGGACTCAAAACCACTCTGGTTTCGTCTGTGCCGCATACGTTATGCCTATTTCTAACCGTAATCCTTAACTTTCTTTTTTTGAAATCGTTTAGTTGTAGGTGGGGTCGCCGATGAGAAGTCAAACTGGCAATATTAACCTGCGGTTTATTTTGGGTATTGACAGATATAAAGTAAATGACTATAATTATAGTCATGATGAAACCGGGACAAAGATTTCTTTTGGTTTATGCTCCCATCATAAAATTGCACCTCAAAACAATCGAGCGCAAGTATCACTTGCTCATTCGCACAACTATTGAGAATGAGTTGCAGTTTGAACCAGATGTAGAAACAAGAAATCGTAAACCTTTGAAAAGACCGGTAACGTTTGAAGCTGAGTGGGAACTCCGTTTTGGTCCAGATAACAGGTTTAGAACATTTTACGATATAAATATAGAATCTCATGAAGTTCATATCTTAGCGATTGGTGTGAAAGAAAGGAATCGTTTGTTTATTGGTGGAAAGGAGGTAAAACTATGAAAATTGCATCAGTAGCTGATGTGAAAGCACATTTTAGTGCGTTTTTAAAGGCAAGTAAACAGGGCCCTGTAGTAGTCACCCGAAACGGGAAACCTACAGGAGTGTTGCTCTCTGTTGACGATGAAGAAGAGATAGAGCGATTGACATTGGCTTACTCCCCAAAGTTTCAGAAAATGTTAAGATTGGCTAGACAACAGATTCGCGAGGGGCGTGGTATTCGGCATGAGGATTTCTGGAAAGAAGTTGAAGACAGCAACGGTTAAAGTAAATCCGCTCCTTCGCCACGGAGTGGAAGGGAGTTTTTTTAAAATTGTTTTGATCATTTGAAATTGGGATTTGGAACTTATTTGGGATTTGGGGTTTAGGATTTGGAATTTAAAGGGCTTTATTTTTTGTACCACCCTACAAATCTCTTGATCTCCCCTTCGATTTTGATTCTTGGGCGATAGCCCAACATCCGCTTTGCCTTGGTGATATCGGCATAGGTCATAGAAACATCTCCTGGTTGGGGTTCCAACATTTGGATATTCGCCTACACCCCCCAGAGATTCCTCAATCAAATGGATTAATTCCTTCAGGGATGTTGTTTGGGATTCACCAAGGTTGTAAATCTCATAACCTTTGTGGCGATGGATAGCATCCATGATCCCCTCAATCAGATCATCGATATAGGTATAGTCCCTCCGTGAGGAGCCATCTCCATACATTGGAGCTTCCTCACCATGGTCAATCAATCGGGTAAATTTATGGATTGCCATCTCTGGTCTCTGCCTTTAAGCAGGGGACGGGTTCACATTTTTGATTTCAGGAGAAAACATCTTTTAAAACCACTTAATCAATTAATTTTTAAAGACTTGCCCCATCCATTCGGTGATACCCGTTCGAATCATCATAATTGCAAAGGCTGCCAGTAATAATGAAAAAACTTTTGAAATGCCTTTTGTTCCCCCGTCTTTAAGGGCTCGTATGATCCATTGAAATTGAGTGAAGACAAGCCAGACAATTAAAAGGTTTAAAATGAGGCAGAAAATGGTTGGTAAATAACCATATGTGTCAATGATGATAAGGAGGAGGGTAAGGACACCTGGTCCCACAATCAGAGGAATTCCAATGGGCACCACTCCCAAAGTCTCTTTTGGGAAGGTCCGGGTTCTTTCAGGAAAGATCAAATCGATAACGGATAGAATAAAGAGAAGGATCCCTCCTGCAATCTTAAAATCGGAAACACTGATCCCCAATAGAGCAAAGACTGATTTTCCTGCTGCAAGAAACCCGATGCTTATGAGAAAGGCGGTCAGAACAGATTGACGTACTACCCTTTTCCGATCCGAAGGCGCCATCTCCGAAATGAGTGAAATGAAGTTCGGAAGAATACCAAGGACATCAATGGCTACAGAAATTGGAACAAAGGGTATAAGGATTTTGAGAGAGATTAGTTCTTTTAAAAAAAGCATCCAGTCCATGTTTTCAACTTACTGTGATCTATTAAGAGAAGAAAGTAAAAAGGCATCCCAAATGGACGCCTTTTTACTTTGTTTTTTAAACTATGAGGAAGAATTTATTCGACCTTGATCTTGATCTCTTTCTTTTTTGCCTCTTCAGATTTTGGAAGGGTAACTCTCAGAATCCCATTTTTATAAGAGGCATTGATCTTATCGCTCTGGACTTCCCTGGGAAGCCTGATCGAACGAGTGAAGGCCCCATAACTTCTTTCAATGAGATGGTAATCTTCCTCTTTCTCTTCCTTCTCCTGCTTCTTTTCACCTTTGATGGTAAGCACATCGTTGGCGAGAGAGATGTCAATGTCTTTAGGATCGATCCCAGGAAGTTCTGCCTTTACAACGAGGTCATTCTTTGTTTCTGAGAGATCGAGAGAGGGCAACCATTCCCCGACTTCCTCAACCCTTCTTCTTGGTCTCTCCTCAAAAAAGCTGTCCCAGAGTCGGTCCATCTCTCTCCTCATTCTTTCTAATTCCCTAAAGGGTCTCCAAATAGTAAGCTCCTTTGCCATAATTCATCCCTCCTTTTTTAAGTTTAATTTTCTTAAAAAATAATCTCTCATTTCCACTTGTCAAGTCCTCTTTTTGAGAGCCCTAAAAAGTCTTCAGAGGGAACTGGTTTAATTCGCTTCTTGATATTATGCCCGTATTGGGAAATTGGCACGAGTTTCAGGGACACTGAACAAAGAAGGATAATCAGTCATAGGTTTCGGACCTTTTAGCGGGGTATCCTGTGAATTGATAATTCATTTTAGGAGGTGGTTCTATGAGACGTGTCATTAGAAGACGGGCATATACATACATGATTGAAATCACAGCTGTCTGTTTTGCTATTTCTTATTCAGTTTTTATGCGTCAGGAGATCAGATCCCTATGAAGATTAACCCTTTTTCCCCTTATACCATTCGATAAATCGTTTAATCCCTTCCTCTACTTTGAACTTGGGTTGATATCCAAGCAGACGCTTTGCCTTGGTGATATCGGCATAGGTCATAGAAACATCTCCTGGTTGCGGTTCCAACACTTGGATATTTGCCTTCTTCCCCAGAGATCCTTCAATCAGATGGATTAATTCCTTTAGAGAAGTGGTTTGGGATTCACCGAGGTTGTAAATCTCATAGCCTTTGTGGCGATGGATGACAGCTATGATTCCTTCAATCAGATCATCGATATAGGTGTAATCCCTCTGTGAAGAACCATCTCCATACATTGGAATTTCCTCACCCTGGTCAATCAGCCGGGTAAATTTATGGATTGCCATCTCAGGCCTCTGTCTCGGACCATAGGCGGTAAAAATACGGAGGCAGGCGATATTTATCCCATAAAGGTGATGATAAGAATAACAAAGGAGTTCTCCAGCTCGCTTGGTGGCCCCGTAAGGAGAGATGGGCTGGATATCGAGGTCCTCTTCAGAGAATGGGACCCTTTGGTTCTCTCCATAGACGGAAGAAGAGGAGGCGAAAATAAAGTCCTTCATTCCATATTTTTTACAGGCTTCCAAAAGGACGATCGTCCCTCGAACATTTACATCTTGGTAGAGAAGAGGATCCGAAATAGAGGGTCTTACCCCGGCTCTGGCAGCCAAGTGGACAACTAAATCAATTCGATTTTTTTTGAAAGCCTCTGTCAGATGTTCTGGGTTTCGAATATCCCCTGTGATGAGAGTGAAGTGGCCTGGATGTTTCTTTCTCACCTCCTCAACATTTATCATTTTGATATGAGGGTCATAGAAGTTATCAAAGTTATCGAGACAGATCACATGGTGACCTTCTTTGAGGAGTCGTCCACAGAGATGAGAACCAATAAAACCCGCGCCTCCAGTTACAAGAATTGGACTCATCAATTTTCCCCTTTCAAATAAACTTATAGCTTGAAAAGATCTATCGAATCAAGTATGAAAATTTTTTGTTATTCGAAGCCTGAAGCTCTCACAGGAGGAGATGAGGAATAGATCGACCCTTCTCAAGGCATCAAGATATGTCAATAAAATTTCTCTTATGATATATTGAAAAAAATTTGGGTTGGAGGTTGGCGATGAAAGAGGAGATGAAAACCAATATTTTAAGTTTAAAGAATGAAATGATCGAATTAAGGCGGAATTTTCATAGGTTTCCTGAATTAGGTTTTAAGGAAGAGAGGACATCAAAAAAGATTGCAGATTATTTAAAAGGTATCGGCATAGAGGTGGAGACCGGTATAGCTAAAACGGGTGTGGTTGGACTCCTTCGTGGCCCAAAAGAAGGGAAGACTCTTCTACTCCGCTCAGATATGGATGCCCTTTCCATTCAGGAAAAGAATGAGGCGGAGTATAAGTCGAAAAATGAGGGTGTGATGCATGCCTGCGGTCACGATGGCCATATGGCTATTCTCTTGACCACAGCCAAAATTCTTTCGGGATATCAAAAAGAGATAAGAGGGAATATAAAATTTCTCTTTCAACCTGCTGAGGAAGGACCAGGAGGGGCCAAATCCATGATTGAACAGGGGGTGATGTCCAATCCACAAGTCGATGGGGCCCTTGGGCTTCACCTTTGGAATTATCTGCCAATTGGGAAGGTGGGAATTCGTTCTGGACCTCTCATGGCCAGCATGGACAGCTTCACGATTAAAATAAAAGGCAAAAGTGGCCATGGAGCTATTCCCCATGATGCCATCGATGCTGTTGTTATGAGCAGTTATGTGGTGACAGCATTACAGACTATTGTGAGTCGGGAGGTATCTCCTTTAAAGTCTGTTGTGGTAAGTGTTGGGACAATCAAAGGGGGATATGGATTTAACACCATTGCTGATGAAGTGAATATGGAGGGGACAGCCAGGGCTTTGGATATCGAGCTCCAAAAGACCATTCCTGAGCGTATCGAAAGAATTCTAAAAGGGATCACTTCCTCGATGCGGGGAGATTATGAATTGAATTATCAGTTTCTTTATCCGGTGACAATAAATAATGAGATGATGGTCAATTTAGTGCAAAATGTTTGCCTTTCTATCTTAGGGGTTGAAGGCGTCTTAACTGCAGAACAAACCATGGCAGGTGAGGACATGGCCTTCTTTCTTCAAAAGGTTCCTGGTTGTTTCTTTTTCATTGGTTCTGGGAATAAAGAGAAGGGTTTCGACATTCCCCATCATCATCCCCGGTTTGATTTCGATGAAGATGCCATGCCCATCGGGGTCGAGATCTTATGTACCGCCGCTCTCAGGTTTTTAGAATAGGCTTCAAACTGAAATTGGTGTTCTTAGGTCAGAATTAGAGGCAGGTATATAGATTTTAAAATAAGAAAAAAATATTACCGTTTCGTTTCCTAACAAGATGGGAGAAATGTTAATCCTTTGATGTCTTTTGGACCCGGATGCTAAAAACAAAGTGGTTTTTCGTATCGAGAGGCTTACGGAGGAAGCCTGACTCCCCTTGTTTTCATTCATCAAGTGATGTCAGTTTTTCCCTTTGGTGAAGGCAAAAAGAGGCTTAGCAGGAAGGCAATGGAAGGTAGAAGCATAATGACTTTTAGGCACATTGGAATGCCCCAGTGGTCAGCGATGGTGCCAAGAAGGGTGACTCCGATCCCTCCCGCCCCAATGGCAAATCCGATCATCAATCCGGAGACCATTCCCAAATGGCGGGGGAGAAGGCCCTGTGCCATAACGATCGTAACGGTAAAAGTGGAGGACAACATCATCCCTGAAACTGCCAGGATCACGAATATGATCGAACCTTCCGTATTATAAAAAAGGATAAGAAATGGGGTCGTCAATAAGAGGGTAGTCGATAGAAATTTTTTATGGCCCCATCGGTCAGCCAAAGGGCTTCCTGCTATTGTTCCCAAAATACCCGCTATCAAATAGGTGGAAACGAGTTTGCCTGCATATAAAGGGTCTCCTTTTAAATAATCAATGTAAAAGAAAGGGATATAGGTCACCAGTCCGAAATGGACCCAAGATCTCATGATGACGACGCTGATGAGAAGAATAAGGAATGAAATCTCCTTTTTTGAAAGAGGGCTTCTCTCTCCCTTCCATTGGGTGAAGGCTGTGCGAACAGGAGTGGTGAGCCAGGAGATGGAGAGGAGCGAGATGATACCCATGGAAATTCCTGGTAAAGCCATACCCAAGGTTCCCTTCAAGCCAAAGTAGGTGATAAGCGTAAGAGCACAAATTGGACCAAAGGAGATGCCTAAATTACCCCCTACATAAAAGATCGACATGCCAGTCGCCTTTTTCTCTCCTGTAAAAAAGTGAGCGGTCTTGAATCCTTCGGGATGGAAACTTGCAACCCCTATTCCGCTGACAACAACACAGAGGAGGAGAGAAAAATAGCTGGGCATGAGGCCAGTAATTGACATTCCTAAGCTGGCGATGAAAGGGGCCAAGGGAAGAAGCCATCCCATGTGACGTCGATCAGAAATATATCCAAATGCAGGCTGGATGACAGAGGATGTGAGGTTACCGCACATAAGAATAACACCTGCCATCGTGTAGGAGAGGTTTAGGGCTTCCTTGAAAAAAGGGAGCAAAACAGGGAGGGCTCCTTGATTGAGGTCTGTGACCAGATGGGTAGCGCTGAGGATAGCCAATGCCTTTATATTTATTTTCATGGGTTTCTCTTTCAAGATTTAAAATTATTAATGATAGGATTTCCTTTTGTCAAATGGTATTTATCCATCTGGTAATAGACATTTTAACAATTTTTAGATATGATATTTTATATGAAGATTGCCATTTCCGGAAAAGGTGGGGTTGGAAAGACGACACTTGCTGGAGTGATGGCCCGCATTTTAGCCGATGAAGGGAAGAAAGTACTTGCCATTGATGCCGACCCAGATTCCAATCTGGCTTCAGCGATCGGTCTTCCAAAAGAGGCTCTGGCCAAACTCTCTCCAATTGCTTCGATGACCTCTCTGATCGAAGAAAGGACAGGGGCGAAAAAGGGGACCTTTGGCTCTATGTTCAAACTCAATCCCAAAGTGGATGACCTTCCTGATGAAATGGGGGTGTCCTATCAAGGGGTGAAACTCCTTCTATTAGGCTGTATTCCCCAGGGGGGCGGAGGTTGCTTCTGTCCTGAAAATGTGCTTCTGAAGAATCTGGTTCGTCATCTTCTTGTTCAGAGGGGGGAGGTGCTTATCATCGATATGGAAGCAGGGTTGGAACACCTCGGAAGGGGAAGCACAGGAAATGTAGATGCCCTTATTATCGTCGTAGAACCTGGCCAAAGGGCTATCAACACAGCAAGGCAGATCAAAAAATTGGGTGAGGATTTAGGCCTTCAAAACATGGTGATTGTTGGAAATAAAGTGAATTCCGATCAGGATAGAAAGATGATCGAGGAGGAACTTTCTGATTTTCCAGTCTTAGGTCATATGAGTTTTAACCCAAAGGTTCTTCAAGCAGACCGGGAGGGAAAATCTCCCTATGATATTAATGATAAGATAAGAGGAGAGGTGAAAGCCATCCTCACGGAGTTGGAGAAAAGAATTTAAAAGCCAAAATGATGGAATATTGGAATAATGGAATGATGATGTAGAATATTAACCCAGTATTCCAACATTCCACAATTCCAGTATTACAAGGTTCAGTTAATGATCCGCACGATTTTTGTCTGGTCTTGAATTGTGATTGCAACCCTGGTTCTGGGTTTTTTTGCCTTCATCACCTATCCATTTGACCGAAAGGGTAAGGTGGTGCATTATTATGCAAGACTTTGGGGAAAGGTAGCTCTTCTGGCCAATCGAGTGAAAGTGAGAATAGAGGGGATGGAATACTTAAAGGGGAAGGGTCCCTATATCTTTATGTCGAATCATCAGGGCAGTTACGATATATTTGTTCTATTAAGCTGTCTCCCATTTCAGTTTAAGTGGTTGGCAAAGAAGGAACTTTTCTCCATTCCATTTTTTGGGTGGACAATGGCTGCAGCAGGCTATATCCCCATCGATCGGGAAGGATCCCGTAAGACCGTGAAGGCGATGGATGAGGCAGCCCAGAAGATCCGAGATGGAATGTCAGTGGTCATCTTTCCTGAAGGCTCGAGGAGTCCGGATGGTTCCATCCAGCCTTTTAAAAAAGGGGGGTTCACCCTGGCAATTAAGTCAAAAGTTCCCATCATCCCCATCGCCATCGCCGGAAGCCGAGAGATCATGCCCAAGGATCGATTAACGGCTGCCTCAGGGGAGATTCGGATGCGGATGGGGGATCCCATCGAAACCCAAAATTATTCTCTAAAGGACCGGAAGTTTTTAATGGAAAAGGTGAACGAGACCATATCAAAAAATTTTAGGTTGATCTCTCAAAAATGACAACTCCTTAATCCTCCCTCCCCTGGGGGCTGTGTCACAATGAGGGGAATTACTTGTTTGTCATTTTGAACCCTTCGCCATGTGTCACCCTGAGCGAAGCGAAGGGTCTCGGTTTTAGGCTCAGGGTAAACTCCGTGAAGAATCTTAAAGAACCAATAGGTTAGAAACCAGAGATTCTTCGGCTAACGCCTCAGAATGACATTGCGACACAGTCTCAAGTAAGGGGGAGAAATTTATAGTGAGGAGAAACCGTGATAGAAGCTTCCTTTAAAGAAAAATTGAAACACGAGATCATAGGAATTCTTCTGGCCGCCCTGGGGATCTTTCTTTTTCTATGTTTAATTTCCTATGATCCCATAGATCCCTCTCTCTTTTCCTTCTCCTCCTCAAAGGTCCGGGAAATTCATAACTGGATGGGCATTGTGGGTGCCCATGTATCCAGCTTCCTCTTTCAGGGATTTGGATTTCCCTCTTTTCTGATCCCCTTCGTCCTGGGTTTCTATGCCTTCAGTTTTCTCTTTCGTTGGGAATTGAAATCCCCCTCTATCAAATTAGTGGGTTGGTTGGGGATCCTCTTGACCACCTCCTCGCTTTTCAGTTTATGGTTGAAGCCTCTTCGTGTTTACAGTCATGATCTACTGGTAGGAGGGTTCGTTGGGGAAATCCTTTCGAAAAATCTTTCCAGATATTTTAATCTCCCAGGATCGACAGTCCTTTTATTGGCCATTTTAATCATAGCCTTCATTCTGGGAACAGGGATCTCCTTCATCTCCATGGTCCGGCTTTTAGGAAATAGAATGAACCAATGGGTGGAGAGGATCGGAACGATCAAGATGGTTAAAAAAGAACGGGCGGAGAGGGCCAAAAAGTTGGTAAAACGAAAGGAGGAGAAGAAAGAGACAGAAGAGGTCACCCCACCCGTAGTCATTGAGAAGGTAACTGCTCCCCCGAGACGAGAGGAGATTCTCGAACAGGAGGTCTTCGAATTTTTAGAGCCTAAAAAGGAATTCCAACTTCCTCCTATCTCTTTGCTTGAGGCCGATGTGGAGAAGAGGCAGAAGATCGATCGGGACAGCCTCATCATGAACTCCCGTATCTTGGAAAAGAAACTTTTAGATTACGGAGTGGAGGGAAGGGTGGTCGAGGTCAGGCCAGGCCCAGTGATTACTGTTTACGAATTTGAACCTGCTCCCGGAGTGAAGGTCAGTCGTATTGTGAACTTGGCCGATGATCTTGCGCTTGCTTTGAGCGCTGTGACCATCCGCATCGTCGCCCCCATTCCAGGCAAATCCGTGGTTGGAATTGAAGTCCCCAATGCTGTTAGGGAGGTGGTTTACCTCAGAGAGATCGTCGATTCTGATCTCTTTCGAAACTCAAAATCAAAACTCTCCTTCGGTCTGGGAAAGGATATCTCAGGAGAACCTTTTATCGTCGATATTGCCAGAATGCCACACCTCTTGGTCGCCGGATCAACAGGTTCTGGAAAAAGCGTATCTATCAATTCAATGATCTGCAGCATCCTCTTCAAAGCCACACCGGACGAAGTCCGATTCCTCATGATCGATCCAAAGATGCTGGAGCTTTCCGATTATGAAGGCATTCCCCATTTGCTTCTCCCGGTCGTCACCAATCCAAAGAAGGCTGCCATTGCCCTCAAGTGGTTGGTGGATGAGATGGAGCGAAGGTATACGGTTTTAGCTGAAAAGGCCGTGAGAAACATTGAACACTATCACCAGAAGATGGAAAAGGAGCTGAAGGAGAAAGGGAAGGTATATAAAAGGAAAGGGGATGTCTTGGAGGGAGGCGAAGAGGGCGCAGCAGAGGGGATGGAAAGGCTTCCTTATATTGTGGTGGTGATCGATGAATTGGCTGACCTGATGATGATCTCATCGAGGGAGGTGGAGGAAGCGATCACACGACTGGCCCAGATGGCTCGAGCGGTCGGCATTCATCTCATTTTAGCGACTCAGCGGCCCTCAGTAGATGTGCTCACCGGGATCATCAAGGCAAACTTTCCTGCACGGATCTCATTTCAGGTCACTTCAAAAGTGGATTCCCGTACGATCCTTGACACCATTGGCGCAGAACATCTCCTCGGAGCCGGGGATATGCTTTTCCTCCCACCTGGAAGTTCGAAATTGATACGAATCCATGGGGCTTTCGTCTCGAGCGCAGAGATTAAACGGGTCGTCGAATCTTTAAAGAAACAGGGAAGGCCTTCCTATGAGACATCGATCCTCTCGGAAGTGAAGAAAGAGAAAGAGGCGACGGGAGAAGAAGAGGAGTACGATGAGAAGTATGATGAAGCGGTAGCTTTTGTGGCGGAAACTGGGCAGGCCTCGATCTCTCTCATTCAAAGAAGATTTCGGATCGGTTATAATCGAGCGGCCCGGATTATTGAAAAGATGGAGGAGGAAGGAGTGGTGGGTCCTTCTGACGGTATCAAGCCGAGAGAAGTTCTGATTAAAAAAATAGAGTGATGGGAGGGAGCATGTGAAAATCAAAATCCTTTCGACCTGTTTCATTTTAATTTTATTTGGTCTGATTTCCACTTCGCCAGTTCTGGGAGCCATAGATGGTCAAACCCTTCTAACGGAGATCCAGAACCGGTATGAGAATACAAATGATTTGGAAGCCAGTTTTATACAGGAATATATTGGCAAGGTGATGAGGCAATCCCAAAGGAGTGAGGGGAAAGTCTATTTTAAGAAGAGAGGGATGATGAAGTGGGATTACCGGATTCCAAATCAGAAGCTTATTTCTGATGGCCATACCCTTTGGTATTATCAACCTGAAGAGAATCAGGTTTTGGTCTACAATGTTTCAAAGGTTCTCAAAGAGTTTGGTTTTTTAGCCGGAGAGGGGGATCTGAGAAGGGATTTCAGACTACTCAATATCAATGAGTCCATCTCACAAAAGGAGGATCATATTGTCTTGGAGTTGGTCCCGAAGGAACCTCACTCGGCTTTAGCTAAATTCTCATTGACCGTCGACAAAAAGACCTACTTTGTGATTCAGACCGATGTCTTTGATGGGCTGGGAAATGTGACAAGGACTCGCTTCATCGATATCAAAACAAATATCGACCTTCCTAATGCCTTCTTCCAATTTAAAATTCCACCGGGGACAGAGGTATTTAAAATGCGAGATTCATATCCTCCTTCGCCTGGCGGAAAAGGATCCCAGAAAAAGTAGACCCCGTTAGAAAGGATGGGGCTCTAAACCCCACCCTTTCTAAGATGAGTATTATTTATTTTTATAACCCCCACTATAAATGGCGGGGCTTTCTAACGGGGTAAAGAGGATGCCGCTTTTCAAAACAAGTGCCATTGTGATTCGCTCTCTCAATTACGGGGAGTCAGATCGTATCGTTTCATTCTTCACTAAGGATTTTGGGAAGATCAAAGGGATTGCCAAGGGAGCGCGAAGAAGCAGGAAGCGATTCCAGAATGCCCTTGGCCTTTTTTCTCATCTCCGTCTCATCTTTTTCGACCGAGAGGGAATGAGCCTGGTGAGGGTAGAGAGTGGCGATATTCTTCATACTTTTCCCAAGATCAGGGAAGACCTCAAAAGGATCTTCTTTGGAAACTATTATTTGGAGTTAGTGAATGAGATGGCTGGAGAACGGGAGCCGAATCCAGAGGCCTTCGATCTTCTTCTCTCTTTCTTATTAAACCTTGAGGCCATTGAGCCGGAAGAGGAGCAGTTAAGGATGTTTGAAGTGAGGATGCTCTCCTTATTTGGTTATCAGCCCAATATGATAAGATGCGGTCTATGTAAAAAGGATTGGGAGGATTTGAAGGAAGTTCCAGGGGTTTTTTTCTCTCTTGAGAAAGGGACCTTGATATGTGATGGATGTTCAAGGGGTTGGAACAATCTAATTCCCCTCTCTTTAGGGACGGCCCGATTGATTGACCAGATTTCCCAATTGGAATTGGCAAAGCTTAAAAGGCTCAGGTTCACCCCCCAGGCCTTATCGGAGAGTCGAGAGCTTCTTCCAAGGTTTATCGCCCATCAATTGGGAAAGGAGCTAAAGTCGTTAAAGGCAATGAAGGACCTGAGCCCTGGTTTATAAAAAATTTCGTATGTCAAAATCCAAATTTCAAATAAATGTCAAATTCCAAAAATAATGGTTCGACAAGCTCACCATAATTCCATCCCTCAGTATTTTAAACCATCATCCTGAGCCTGTCGAAGGATGGACTTTGGATTTGATTTGAAATTTATTCACCTTTAGTTCATCACTTCGTGCGAGCTTTGTCATTTGACATTTTAGCAGAGGAAGGGGTTGACAGAGAGGAGACGAACATGCTAAACGGTAGTCCATTCAGAATTATTATGGAGGGGCGATGAATTTTCAGGAGTTGATTTTTTCACTGGAGCGATTCTGGGCTGATCAGGGGTGCGTAATACAGCAACCCTATGATATAGAAGTCGGGGCAGGGACATTTAACCCTGCGACCTTCCTCAGAGTCTTAGGCCCTGAACCCTGGAGGGTTGCCTATGTGGAGCCTTCTCGCCGGCCCACGGATGGTCGATATGGAGAGAATCCCAATCGGCTTCAACACTATTATCAATATCAGGTGATCATCAAACCCTCCCCCCTTGATATTCAGGAGATTTATCTTGATAGTCTGAGATCCTTAGGTATTGACCCCCTTAACCATGACCTCCGTTTTGTCGAAGATGATTGGGAATCTCCTACACTCGGTGCATGGGGGTTAGGTTGGGAGGTCTGGTTGGATGGGATGGAGATCACGCAGTTTACCTATTTTCAACAGGCCGGAGGGATTGAGATCAATCCCATTCCTGTAGAGATCACTTATGGCATTGAGAGGATCGCCATGTATCTTCAAGGGGTGGATAATGTCTTTGATCTGGAGTGGACGAAAGGAGTGAAATACGGAGATATCCATCACCGGGGTGAGGTAGAATTCTCACGATATAATTTCGAAGAGGCTGACGTGGAGATGCTCTTTCGTCTTTTCGACATGTATGAAAGAGAAGTGAAGACATTGATCGAAAAGGGATTGATCCTTCCTGCCTATGACTATTGTCTGAAGACTTCCCATACCTTTAACCTTCTCGATGCACGGGGTGCGATCAGCGTCACAGAGAGGGTAGGATACATCTTGAGGGTTAGGACCTTAGCAAGATTATGCGCAGAGGGTTATCTCAAGCAGAGAGAAGAGATGGGGTTTCCGCTTTTAAAAAATAAATAATGTGGCGTCGGCATTTATTGCCGACGAAACTTGTAAACAGATGAATCCTAACATCCGATATAAAACATGGGGAAGAAGTCGTTCTAATAGACTTGCCAGCTATGATTATTCAACAGATCGTCCCATTCATATAACTCTTTGCACAGAGAAGAAGCGAGAGATTTTTAGCTCAAAGGTTAACGCAGAAATTATTATCGGGGAATTGCTGAAGTTAGCAAAAGACCTTGGGTTCAGAATTCTTTGTTATTGTTTAATCCCTGACCATCTTCATATTATTTTATCTCCTGGAAATTCAGGCTACTTACTGTCAAAGTTTTTAAATATTTTCAAAGGAAGAACAACCAAGACTTTTAGGGAAAGGGAAAATTTTAACAAAATATGGCAGCGTTCTGCTTTTGACCACGTTATCAGAGCAGAAGAAGACTTAAAGGCTAAACAAAAATATTTGAAATTTCCCCTCACCCCCTCCCTCTCCCCAGTGGGGAGAGGGGAAGGGTGAGGGGGCAAAAATGTTAGAAGGAAATTCGCAGATTTTAAGTGAAAGAATATATTATGAATAACCCTGTGAGGAAGGGTATTATAGAAAAAGCTGATGATTACCAATATTGTGAATGGTTTGATGATGAGATAAAAAGATACATTTAATTCGCCCCCAATAAATGGGGGCGCTACTGACTTAAAAACAACGGACAAAGGACTGCATCAATGAAAGAGCTTCTTTTAGAAATCGGGACAGAGGAGATTCCGGCGGGTTTCATCCCGCAGGCTTTAGATGCTCTTGAGGTCCTTGCCCATAAAGAGCTGGAGTCAAACCGGATCGATTTTAAAGGGGTGAAGACCTTTGGGACACCCCGACGGCTCGTCCTCTATATTGAATCTATTTCAGAGAAACAGAGGGATGGGGAGTTGAGAAAGATAGGTCCCTCGAAACAAAATGCCTTCGATTCAAAAGGAAACCCTACCAAAGCAACAATCGGTTTTGCCAAAAGCCAATCTGTTTCTATTGAGTCTCTTCAAGTAATTCAAACAGAGAAAGGGGAATATGTCTGCGCTTTGAAAAAGGAGCCTGGGAAGCCAACTTTCGAACTTCTCTCTTACCTTCTTCCCAAATTGATCCTTTCGATCCCGTTCCAGAAGTCGATGAGATGGGCAGACGTCCCCATTCGATTCGCCCGGCCTATCCATTGGATATTAGCCCTCTTTGGAGGAGAGGTTATTCCTTTCGAGGTAGGAAACGTCCGAAGTGGAAGGGTGACCTATGGCCATCGTTTTATGCATCCTGACCCTATTGCGGTGAAGGATTTCCAATCCTATATGGAAAAAACGAGAGAGGCCTTTGTAATTGTCGATCCAACAGAGAGGAGGAGAAAGGTTGAGGGAGAGATGGTTCGAGAAGGGGCTTCTGTATCGGGGAGGGTCCTTCAAGATGAAGAACTTCTCAATGAAGTCAATTTTTTGGTGGAATATCCAGTGGCCCTCTGTGGAAATTTTGATCAAGCCTTTCTTTCCCTTCCCAAGGAGATTCTCATCCATTCGATGAAAGAGCACCAGAGATATTTCCCTCTGGTGAATGACCATGGGGCATTGCTTCCCCATTTTATCTTCGTCAGCAATATCGCTCCAAAGGATCAGAAGGTAGTGGTCAAGGGTAATGAAAGGGTTCTCAAAGCGAGGCTTTCAGATGCGGCCTTCTTCTTCCAGGATGATATGAAAATCCCATTGGAGAAAAGGGTTGAACAATTGAAGAAAGTCGTCTTTCAGGCAAAACTTGGTACTTCCTATGAGAAGGTAATGCGTTTTAAAAAGCTATCTTCTTTCATTTGTGAACGAATCGATCCGAAACTCCGAGAAATGGTTGAAAGGGCTTCCCTTTTATGCAAGGCAGATTTAGTCACAGGGATGGTCGGTGAGTTTCCAAAACTTCAAGGGATCGTGGGAAAAGAGTATGCCCGGCTCTCAGGTGAAAAGCCGGAAGTCCATGAGGCGATTTACGAGCACTACTTACCTGCTTTTGCAGGAGACCGATTACCTTCCAGTCCTGTTGGAGATATCGTGAGCATAGCCGACAAAATGGATACCATTGTGGGCTGCTTCGGAGTAGGCCTCATTCCAACTGGGACAACCGATCCTTTTGGGTTGAGACGGCAAGCCCTGGGAATTATCAGAATCATCCTGGAAAAAAGATATTCCCTCTCCCTGATCGAACTGGTTGAAGAGGGCGAGAAATTGTTGGGAGAAAAGATAGAGCGTTCATTTGAAGAGGTGAAGCAGGAAGTTTTGGATTTCTTTCAAGTCCGTTATCAGAACTTTCTCTTGGATAAGGAATATCCTTTTGATGTCGTAGAGGCTGTGCTCTCTATTTCCTTCGATGAGTTGTTAGATGTCCAACATCGCATTGATGCCTTGAAGGTAGCGAAAGAATGGAAAGACTTTGAGTCGATCGTCATCGGCTTTAAACGGGCGATGAATATCTTAAAGGGATCTTCCTCCAAAAAAGAAATCGATCCTTCACTCTTTTCTGAACAGGCTGAAAAGAATCTCTATCAAGCCTTTCTTAAGGCGAAAGAAAAGATAGAAGGACATCTAAAAAAAAGAGACTATGAGCCCTCGCTCCTTGAAATGATCCAGATGAAAAGGGCGATCGATGAGTTCTTTGATCAAGTGATGGTGATGGTTGAGGATGAGGCGATTCGGAATAATCGCCTCTCTCTATTAGATGACATCGGCCAACTCTTTTTAAGAATTGCCGACTTCTCGAAACTCACCTAATTACTTTTCCCCCCAAGAAGCTTCGAATGGTCTTTGACAGTTTCAAAAGACTTTCACATTGACAAACTACAAATAGGTTTGTTATGAAACCCTTCATGAGCGATATTGAGGATAGGAGGTTTGTATGAGTTATTCGATTTTTTCTGAAACGATGGCAGATATGACTTATCAGCAGATTGAGAAAGCCGCTCAACAAAAACTCCCAATTCTATTCCCGATTGCTGTAATTGAAGAGCATGGACCTCATATGTGCTTGGGCACGGATGCCTATTTAACTTACCATTTCTGTAAAGTGTTAAAGAAGAGGTTATTGGATTTAGGGATAGATTCTCTCATTTCGCCCCCTTATTATTGGGGTATCAATGTTGCGACAAATGGGTTTGCTGGTTCATTTACTGTTAAGCCTGAGACGATGGTATCAATCTTATGCGATTTGTTAGAATGTTTAAAATCTTGGGGTTTTAAAAATATCTTCTTATTTAACTTTCATGGTGATTTTAAACATAGCCTCACGATTGTTGATGCGGCTAAAAAGGCCTATGAGGAACTCGGTATTGGTGCTTATTTTATAGCGTCTGATTTCTTTTTAAGAAGAGGAGGATTATCTGGGGAAGAGCCTTATATTATTGTCCGGCCAATTAAGCCTGAAGTGTTACCGGAGTACTTTGACCTTCATGCAGGAGGTTCTGAAACAAGTTTGATGGTAAATCATTTTCCTGAATTAGTGGACATCGATTTAGCACGTCGTCTTAAATCATCGCTCACTACATTGCAGGGCTTAAAGACTTGGCGAGAGGGCGAGGATAAGGCAAAAGAAATTACCCCTTTAGGGTATTGTGGAAATCCTTCGGAGATTGATTTGGAGGGAGCGAGGCTGTTTGAGGAAGAAATGATTGAGGGAGTCTCTAAGGTGATTTACAACTTTTTAAAGGGGGGATAGTCCTGTTTAAAGGCTCTCATCTCATTTTTCTATTGATTATTTTATTGACAAGGAAAAACTCGTAAGTCATTGGTCATTGTCATTGTTCATTGGCATTGTTCATTGGTGTTCATTGGGGTCAAAGCTAAATTATACACTTCACTTAACGGCTGCAACAATCTCTTTCAGCCTCATTACCCCTGAGCCAAATTTATTATCTTCTCCTATCCTCTTTTCAACACTCCTGACAGCATTGCTTACAGCCTGAATCGTTATCCCAAACACAGACCCAACCGCAACATTCTTCTCACCACTCAATATCTTCGA
>Ga0194110_10000543_pt1 | contig 48496 bp, 48 predicted proteins | sample TA2Kig1200mmetaG_FD_146192 | JGI IMG/M metagenome (GOLD analysis project Ga0194110, IMG submission 146192) | Freshwater microbial communities from Lake Tanganyika, Tanzania - TA2015032 Kigoma Deep Cast 1200m | ecosystem: Environmental > Aquatic > Freshwater > Lake | place: Tanzania: Lake...
TGACATGGTCAATTCTTGTCCCTTATGGTATCCTTTCTCCATCGGTATATCCTCCTTTGTTTTTATTTGGCTTTCCTATAGGGTAGGATATGCCGATTCCTTTTTCCACCACATTCGGGACACTAGCACTTTATAAGCTGCTTCTTCTCAAACAAAAGTTCGGGAACTGTCCGCATTGGCCCACCAGTTAGGTAATATCATTACCGCAAATTAGCTTCGATTTATGCCAAGAAGTTTTAATGTCCCTGTTTTTCCTTCGTAAAAGTGATGATGTTATTACTATGAACAATGTGGATTAAAATAAATTAGCATCTGATAACTTGTTCTTCTAGACTTGGTAAGATAATATTTGTTTAGGGGATTATTGGGCATGGATGGAATCAGGTCTTGTGAGCAATGCAAATATGGCCCTAATTTTATTTCCTGCCAAATGGGCAAGACCGGTAAACCAAAGCCTTCAGACTCTTCAAATTTTGAGTTTGATCCGTTCAAAGTATCACCCACTAGATATTACCTTCATAATCCAAATCAGATGCCTTGCTTCCAACCTTGTAGTGAAATGCATAATGCTGTTACCTCAATGGTTTCTAAACAGCAGTCAATTGAAATTAAACTTTGCGCTGCTTGTAAATATGGGCCGAGCATTTGGGAGTGTCAATTGGGGCAGGGAGGTAAAGAAGCGCGTTATGAAGCTTTCTGGAGTGATATGTATCACATGCCTTGCTTTGAACCTCAAGGTAATTCCAGTTGTGAGAAACGCGGTGGGATTATTGACAGTATTCTAACCTCACGGGAGGAACGAGCTAATTATAAGAAAGAACTGATAGCAGTTGCCTTATTTCTCTTGGTGGGTGCTGTTATTATATATGTCGTGTTGTGGTTAATTTCTCAATAAAATTATACCGTTTTGACTTACCCCAATAATGTCTGACATACTCGATACAAGTATAAATTTGTAATCGAGATCTTTCGACACTCTTGTGGCCGCGTGATAAAATACTAGGCGATTATCCCTTAGAGACAAGGAATGGAAGGATTATTTTTCTTCGTTCTCCCTTTTTTCATGGTCTCGCTTCCTAACCGAGATGGTTCTACTTGGTATTTATCGAACTCCCTAATATTTCTATCCGTAACGCCAATTTGGTATTCAATTCCTCCTCTGTGCTGATGGCTAACATACGGATTATTTCTAACTTCATCGGCAGACAATGCCCAATAGATTATTTGATTAGTCCATACGCCAATAAAGATAAAGGCATCACACAAATCAGGCTTTAATTGTTGGAAATTCATCCAAAAGCGAGCTGGTGAATCATGAGGAATAGCCTTCTCTCCCATGCTTCCTGATTTATTCTTGTCATATGCCCTACAAGCCTTAACCTCAACTTTCACACTATCTATCCGCAAGTCATAATCTCCGCTAAATGCTGGGTCTGAGTCCCTTTTTGCTTTTACGAAGCGGTTATCTAGTTCTATCACGTGATTTTCTGCCCACGTTCCTCCAAATACACGTGGTGCAATATCAAAAAGGTCACGATACTTGTTGGCGGAGACATATTTATCTCTTAGTTTCTCATAATCATTAAACCCAATGGTTTTCTTATTCAACAGAAACATAAGGATATACTCATACTCATTAAATGGGAATCGTGATATCAATTCACTCATACGTGCCATCAATCGTTCTTTATCTTCCGTCGCCAGCGTTTTAATGAGCGTATCTAGATATGTCTTGAGTTGGTCTATGTTCATGCGTTTATTTCTGTCAACACACCCAATTCTGGGAAAGGATTATTCCATTGCCAACCAGTCTTACCAGTTCTCCTATAATGTTCCAATCTCCGTATTGTAATTTCTGCAAATATAGGGTCTATATCGAATGTATATACCTTCCTGTTTAACTTTTCTCCGGCAATAAGTGTGGTTCCAGCGTGTGAAAAGAAATCTGCTACAAGTTCACCTTCCGTGCTACCAGCTAAAATCAATCTTTCAATGGCTTTTAGAGGTTTTTGTGCATAGCATCCAGGTACATTTTCTTCCATTCTATAGAAAACCTGTTGTATATCCACCCACACATTACCAGCTCTGATGTATTCAGACTTACTCCTTTCTAAATTCTCAGTTAGTTGCCCGTTAACTGTCTTATAATAACCACGCAAAATCTTAGGAATGTCCGTATATTCTGCTTCAACATTGAATACTGGATTACCCTTTGTGTAATGTAAAAGCTCTTGTCTAACCCACATCCAATTTTTTTGTGTACCGTACCCCCGCTGATTTCTAACAGTAATTAGGTTTTTAGGCTTAAGTTGCTTAAATTGTCTTAGTAGAATTATGAGGTCGGCAAGCGGCTGAAAATCATTCCTATAATCTGCACCTATCCATATATAAAAAGTAGCATCACTATCAGTCATGGCAATTGCATTACAAATCCATTCCCTTGAAAATTCGAGATACTTATGTAGTTCTATCTTGGATAAATTGTTTGTATTGGCATTTCCAACTACAATGTTGTATGGTGGGTCATTTATGACTAGCTTCACCCCACTATCAACTATTTTTTTTACGTCATCTAATTTTGTAGCATCTAAGACACCAATCCTATGACCCTTTTCCTTGTCTTCCCACACTTCGCCATATTTTAACCTGCAAAACGGTAGGATTTTTCCTCTTAGTTCGCTATCAAGGTCAAGACGGCAAATCTCCTCTTTATGATTACTACTAGCATTAGGTTCTTTTTTTAATAAAAGTTCATCATCAAATAGTTTTAAGAGCACTGTTATTTACTCCTTATCAGACGCTTTCCAGAACAACCATCCATCAACAAAACTACACGTTGCAGCATAAGCTACACCTGACATACTTTCATAGACATTGACCTGCCCCCGGTTATTGTACCACTTTCTATGTTACAGCTGCCATCAAAATGCAAGAAAAACTTCGGCGAAAAGCCGGCGCAAGACGAAAGCTAGCAGCTAATATCTGTTAAGCCTTCACTCGCTGGCGCAGGCGCTCCAGAATCCACATGCGGGCCAGGGTGGTGGGGCCAACTCCAAGCTCCTCCGCCTCTCTCCTGATTTCTTCCCACTTGTCCGCCGAGAGACGCACCGGAATAACCTTGTCCAGTGGTTTCTTAACTTCTACCTGAACAACCTCATCGCTCTCGTCCCAGGCGTTGCCCTGCTCAATTTCCTTTATTGCTTTACCTAAATCAGTCATTTTATTTGCCTCCAGTTGTCTTCCTATAAAGCTGTCTCTCACTATCGGTCATCTCCCTGGCAGTGACAACCTTCCAACTGCCATTTCCAAGTTTTATCAGCACAACCAGTATATATCTCCCTGCATCAGTTTGGCTGAAGAGTTTGTATAGTCCTTCTTTGCTTTTCCTGACATGTCTCTTATCCGATAGACAGGCCTCCTCCACTTTGCTAAAGATGATGCTGTGCTTGCTCTCAATCTTGTCCAGTATGTGGTCATCGATCTCTAGAGATTCGATGTAGAGCAACAGCTATCTCCTTTTCTTATCCTATAGTGTATACATATTGTATACACTTGTCAAGGGCGAAAGCGCCAAACGATAAATACAAGTGGTATACCATTTCCAGTAAGCAGGAATCAGGTGCTTCTTCTCAAACAAAAGTCCGGTATCCTTCCAATGTGCGCTACCATGCTGGACTTGGACGTTTCTGTAGTAAGGTATCTAAACTTGGTGGGTAAGTTCAGAAAGTGCTGATACACAGGTTCGGAAAGAGGGGATTTCCAGGGAAAGCCAAAAACCATTTTTGCTTATAACGCTAGGCGGGGGTGTTGGTGGACTTAGTCTTCTATGCCGTAGTCGTGAAGGCAGTCAATGAGGTCCTGAACGGTAACGATTTTATCGGTATCTTCGTCTGATATTTCCAGCCTGCGTCTTGGCGTGCTGAATTCCTGTTCTATTGCCGTGATAAGCTCTGCCAAATCGGGGGGGGCAATATTGAGGTCGTCAACAAAGGATGCCGAAGGCTCTATTGATTCTTCGTCAACACCGAGTTGCTCCGCAATCACCTTCTTAAGCTTTTCCGAAATTAGTGCCATCATTTTCCTCTGGGCATTCAGGTTTGTTCAGTTTCTTTAATCGCTTCCTGTCGTTTCTTTTGCTGCATACCTGCATTGACTACAGAGCCCAAAACCCCGTTGACAAATTTCTGGGAAGTATCACCACCAAAGCTCTTAGCTAACTCAACAGCTTCATTAATAGCTGCTTTAACTGGAACTCTATTATCGAATAAAACCTCAAAAATGGCAAGGCGAAGAATGTTTCTATCTATGGTGGCTATTTGCTCGACAGGGAAAGCGGGAGCGAACCTTCGAATTACATCATCGATGTCCTTCTTATTCTGAAGAACTCCTTTGACTAAGCTCTGAGCAAAATCGGCTGCTTCATCAGGCAGGGCTCTCTCCTTCAGCAAGCGAGCCAGAATCTCCTTCGGCTTGTGAGCGGAACAGTCAAGCTCGTAAAGCGTCTGTAGAGCAATAGTTCTGGCCTTCCGTCTAAATCCAGTCATCCTGATATTCATTCCTCAACAAATGAATGTTTCCCAGCCGCACCCGGCATAAGCCGGCCTCTTTAGCTGCTGTTAAGCACCGCTCAGCATGTTGAAGCGATGTAGTTGGCAAGTCTGTCATCAGGAAATCAGGATGGAAGGCGAGAAGTGCGTAAGGTATATTCTGGTCTAAAGAGGCGATAAATCTGGCGATGTTGGAGACTTCCTGCTCATCTATATAACCGGGAACGAGCAAGGTGCTGGCTATAAGGAAAGGTGGCACAGGTCTTCTCTTTGCATAGTCGGCGAGAAGGCTGAAATTCTCCAGGGTTCTTTTGTTGCTAATGCCACAGAGGGCGATATGCAGCTTCTCGTTCCAGGCTTTGAGGTCAAACTTGATGCAGCCGCCGGAGTCAAGCGACAGCTTAGCCGCTTGCTTGAGTGAAGCTGGGTGCATCGAGCCGTTGGTTTCCCAGCAAATGCGGAGGATACGCCCTTTATTTTTATCTAAGGCGAGACGTGAGGCACGCAAGGCGTGGGGTAATTGAGGTGTTGGGTCGCCACCGAAGTAGCAGATGCAAGAGGTGCGGTCGTCAACAGCATCGACTAGTTCCATAGGGCTAACCCAGTTTTGCTTTGTTGCTGCCAGTCGGTAGTGCCAATTCTGGCAGAAGAGGCAATCGAAAGAGCAAGCTTGATAGAAAACGGCGAGGTTCTTATAACCGCGCTCAGGCCCTGGGCAATAAGTAAAATCAGGATAGCCTGAGCCTATACCGCCGGCACAAATCCAGTCGGCAACGCAGTTTGTAGGTAGCGGGTCGTAGTACCAGCTTAAATTACCTTTTTCTGCCGTGGCACCGGTGAGCTTGCTTGCTGTGGCTAGGCGCATGCCGCAGTAGCTCCTTTGCCCTTCCGAAAGTTGACATTCATTAAGACATAGATGGCAAGCAACGCCATTATTTGTCTTCGGCGGTTGCAGCGGTAGGTTGAAGGACTGCCTTGATTTCTGATGTGCTTCCTGGATTGTGGGCTTGACCTTTTGGAAGTCATGGAGGATACAATCAGTACATAGGCCGAGGGACTTGGAGATGAGGGTGGATTTCTTGCCGCAGTGGTTACAGATGGCAGCAGTTTTGGGGGGCAAGCTACGCTTTAGCATTTTGGCTCTAACCCGAGATTTAACCAGTCTGATTAAGCGCAGCCGCTACGTCTATGGTCTGGCGTGTGAGTGATTAGCCTCTGCGCCATCTTGCTATTTCACTGATGGTTTGAGCGCTGCTGATGTTAAAGGTCTGTGCTCCGGGGCTGATTCGCTTAATCAACTTGGTCAGTGCCTCACCAGGCCCCATCTCAAAGAAGGTGGTTACTCCTCGGGCGATCATAGTTTCAACAGATTGCTGCCATTGAACCGGGCGGACAATCTGGCTAACCAGCTCCTCCTTTATCGCTTCCAGGTCGGTAAGCGGTTGGGCAGTAACATTAGCTACAACTGAGACTGATGGTTTATTAAAGGTAAACTCCGAGATGGTATTTCTTAGTCTTTCTATGGCCGGCTCCATTAATATAGAATTGAAAGGTCCACTTACCCTCAGTGGGATAATGCGACGAGCCCCCTTTATCTGTGCTAGCCTCTTGGCTTTGGTCAGGCTTTCCTGGTTGCCGCTGACGGCGACCTGGTCTGGAGCGTCAATATAGGCAATCTCAACACCTGTGGAGAAGCAGATGTTCTTGAAGACTTCTATGTCCAGGCCGGTCATAGATACCATGCCGCCGGCTGTTCTTTGCCCGGCTTCGTTCATTAATCGTCCTCTCTCACGAATCAAACGCACGGCATCAGACAAGCTGAGAGCGCCGGCAGCTACCAGAGCTGTGTAGGTGCCCACGTCATGTCCAGCGACGAAGGTGGGCTCTGGTATGCCGTTGTTGCTAACCTCCTGAGCTGCTCTCAGGCAGGCAACGCTTGTGGCCAATACTGCTGGCTGGACATTGACGGTCTGCTTGAGGTCGTCTTGAGGGCCTTCAAAGCATAAACGCGACAGAGAGAAACCCAGGGTTTTGTCAACTTCATCGAAAACTTCCCGGGCTGAAGAGTAGTGGACGTAAAGGTCTAATCCCATGCCTACAGAATGAGATTCCTGTCCGGGGAAAATATAAGCGACTTTTATTGCTTCTACCATATCTCCTCCTTGTAATTCAAGTTCACTGAGGGGGCAATCATTTTCTTAGTCTCACTTGTCCAACGGTTTTCCGCGATGATTATGTCTCCAAGGCTAGTCATCACTTGCCGGGTGTTTTCTTCGGGGTCTTAATCTCAACCACTTCCCTTCCTGCATAGGTACCACAGGTGGGACAGACATGATGAGGTAATTTGGGAGTATGGCATTGAGGGCAATCAATCAATTTAGGGATGCTCAGAGCTAGGTGACTGCGCCTTTTCCCTTGCCGTGATTTGGCATATTTTCTCTTTGGTAACGCCATTTAGGTTTTATTCTCCTTCCCCAAGCGGACTAGTTTTGACCAGCGTCGGTCATAGGTATGAGACGGACATTGGCAGGGACCTTGATTAAGGTCATGCCCGCAAGATGGGCAGATTCCAGCACAATCTGGACGGCAAAGCGGCTTGGCAGGTATGGTTAATAAGGTGTATTGGCGTATCGTTTCGCTTAAGTCCAGCATGTGGCTCTCGTCAATAGTAATATTATCAGTCTGGTCAGGTAAAGATAAAGCTTCGGATGTGCTTACGCTAGGAAGACATTCCTCTTCAAAGTCATAGTTCACTTTATAATCAATCAGTTTGAGACACCGACTGCAAATTACTGTCACGCCGGCTGTCATTTCACCTTTAACCATAATGCCGCGATTGGTGCGAATTAGGGTTACCTCACCCTTAACAGAATTTATGTCGTCCGTACCAAGGCTCTCGTCTATTTGGTATCTACGGCTTGAGCCTACTGGCTCTTTGAGTAGCTGGGCAACATTAATGTACATTTTGTCTATTAACATTTACGAACTTGGCTCATTATAAGTTGCGATATTTTTAAAGTCAAGCTAATGTAATTATCGGCAGAGAATGACTTGTATCTGATTGAACGTAGGTAGAATGTGCCTGGCTCTTGGAGTATAATGGCTACTTGCGGGGGCAAGTCCAGGAGTGGCGAATAAGACTTTGACAAAGGCGGAACTGAAGGCCGAGGTAAGCAGGCAGGTAGAGCAACAGTGCCAGGAACTCATTGAATTAAGCCTCAAGATTCATGCCAACCCTGAGCTGGGTTTCAAAGAGGAGAAGGCATCAGACTGGCTTACTGGTTACCTGGCAAGAAACGGCTTTCAGGTAGAAAACGGGATTGGGGGTTTAACTACCGCTTTTAAGGCAGCTTATGGCATCAGTAAACCGGTAATTGCTCTGCTTGGCGAATATGATGCCTTGCCTGAGATTGGACATGCCTGTGGACACAATATAATAGCTGCCTCGGCGGTGGGAGCTGGTGTGGCCAGTAAATGTGTTGTTGACAATTGTGGTGGGACGGTTGTCGTTTTCGGTACACCTGCAGAGGAGCTTTTTGGTGGCAAGGTGTTCATGTTGAGAGAAGGTGTTTTTGATGGAGTGGATACAGCTATGATAATTCACCCCGGGGTGCGTAATGCAGCGACTACTGAAGCGCTGGCCTGTATTGGCCTGGAGATTGAATTCTTTGGTAAAGCAGTTCATGCTGCCGCCTATCCTGAGCAGGGGGTAAATGCTCTCGAAGCCATGATTTTGGCGTTTAATGCTGTCAATTCACTGCGCCAGCATATCAAAGATAGGGCTAGGATTCATGGCATAATTACCCATGGTGGTGAGGCGGCTAATGTAGTACCAGCATATTCAGCAGCTACATTCCTTGTTCGTGCTACGGATAATGCTTACCTTGATGAGTTGAAGCAGAAGGTTCTAAATTGCTTCGAAGGGGCGGCTCTAGCTACAGGTGCCAGATTGGACTATAGGTGGAGTGAGATAATCTATGCTCCAATGAAAAATAACTTAGTCTTGGCGCAGCTATTTGCCCAGAACCTGGAATCTTTGGGCCGAAGGGTGGAACCTTTTGAACCTCACTTCGATTTCGGTAGCACTGACATGGGTAATGTTAGCCAGGTTATACCTGCCATTCATCCCTCGGTTGCTATTGTTTCCCCCGACGTGCTACTGCATTCGGCAGATTTTGCCGTAGCTGCCGCCTCTGAGTCAGGTCATAAGGGGCTGTTAGATGCGGCTAAAGCTCTAGCTATGACGGTTGTTGACCTTCTAAGTGAACCTCAAGCTCTAGCCAGGGTTAAGGATGAGTTCTCTGGTCAGACGTCATAGAGCAAATATTTTCAGAGTTTTGCTCTGCAGTCGGTAAGAATTGGCCCTGTGGCAAAATCTTTTTGGAGTCGGGTGCTCAAACAGCTTTATCGGGTATAGAAATCAAAGCCCAGAAATTATAAAATAGAGCCACGGAAACGCCCCTGGGAGTAAAATTCTGGCTGGATACCAGTTGTTAAGCTGACTGGTATCAAAGGGAGTTTAAGAATGAAGGTTATTTTTCTCAAGGATGCACCTAAGGGGAAGAGAGGGGAGATAAAAGAGGTTGCTGACGGCTATGCCAGGAACTTCCTTTTACCTAAAGGCCTGGCTTTGCCGGCAACACCTTCGGCAATAAAGGCAGCTAAAGTCCTGTCTGATGAGAAGGCAGAGAGTCAGGCTCGCCAGCGTGAGGAACTAGGCAGGATAGCTCAGGAGCTGGAGGGGAAAGAGCTACATTTCAAGGCTAAAGCAGGCGCCAAAGGTCGTCTTCATGGTGCTATTACCACCGCTAGTATAGCTGATGAACTCTCTCGGCTCACAGGCTTTGAGTTCGATAAGAAAAAAGTCGAGCTAGAGGGGCCTTTGCATCATGTCGGCAGCTATGACGTAATGATTAACTTGGGTACAGGTACTGAGGCTAAAATCAAAGTAGTCATTGAGGAAGAGACGACTCAAGATGATTAGCGAAAACTTGCCACCACATGATGTGGAAGCTGAAAAAGCGGTGCTTGGCTCTCTGCTTATTGATAGTGAGGGCATATTCAAGGTTGCTACTTTCCTTAGGCCGGAGGACTTCTTTACGCCGGAAAATCAGTGGGTTTACGATGCCTGTTTCAGCCTTTACCAGCGTAATGAGGGCATAAATCAGATAACTGTAGCTCATGAATTAGCTCAGAAAGGCAGGCTGGAAGAGGCTGGTGGGGCTGCTTATTTAAGTCATCTGGTGTCTATGGTACCTACATCTCTACATGTTGAGCATTTTGCGAAGATTGTGTCGAGTTCGGCTGTAATGCGGCGACTTATCAGCGCCGGTAGCCAGATTACTGCTCTTGGCTATGAAGCTGATACCGAGGTTGATGCTACGCTTAGTAGGGCAGAAGACGTTTTGTTTAAGGTAAGGCAGCGGCAGAGCCGTCAGGATTTTGTGCCTATTCGTCAGGTTCTCAGTCAGTATTTTGAAGAGGCAGGGCCAGCCCAACCTAGTGGAGAAGAGATTCCACACGTTCTCACCTACTTCACCGCTTTGGATAACTTCTTGGGTGGGCTGCAACGCTCCGATTTAATTGTTCTGGCTGCCCGGCCAAGTGCGGGCAAAACCAGTTTGGCTCTTAATATTGCCAGAAATACGGCTGTCAACCAGAAAGCCTGTGTGGCTCTATTCAGCCTGGAGATGTCCCGGCAAGCGGTCGTCCAACGCCTTCTAGCTAATGAAGCCAACGTGGATTCTAGAAGTGTCCGTTCGGGGTCTTATAAGGAAAAGGAAAAAGAAGAGAGAAGAATTATGGAAGCCAGCGGCATCCTTTCAGAAGCGCTCGTATATATTGATGATTCACCACAATTGCGGGTGGTGGAGATGCGAAGCAAGGCACGACGGCTTTATTTCGAACGTAACGTTGACCTGATTGTCGTTGATTATCTCCAGCTGATACAGGGGGAGTCTAGGAGCGACAGTCGAGTGCAGGAGGTTAGCGAAATAACACGCTCGCTGAAAGCGCTGGCTCGTGAGATAAATGCACCGGTGCTGGCTATTTCGCAACTTAGCCGGGCTGTAGAATTTCGATCATCTCATAGACCTCAGCTCTCCGACCTTAGAGAGAGTGGTAGTATTGAACAAGATGCTGATGTAGTTATTTTTATTTATCGAGATGAATTATATATCAGTGAAGATGAATGGAAGAAAGCTCATGATATTGAGACTGAGCCGTACCCCAGGGGAATTGCCGATATCATTATAGCCAAGCATCGTAATGGTCCCATAGGTGAAGTCAAGTTACGTTTTGTCCCTTGGACAGCTAAATTCGTGGATTTAGAGACTGAGTTGAGCGCAGCTTGATGAGGAAACATGAATAAGAAACCATTCTCGGGATTTCCAGCAAGAGCTGAGGTTACTCCAATACCTAACTTATTCTTCACCGCGGTGATGCCGAAGATCGATGGCGTTGCCGAGCTCAAAACTATATTGCACGTTTTCTGGCTGCTCAGCCGTCGTCGTGGTTATCCCCAGTTTGTAACGTATAACGAGCTCTTGTCTGACCCCATCCTTATGAGCGGCATAGGGGGAGGAGCCAAGCCCAAAGACGAAGTACTTCGTCTGGCGCTAGAACAGGCTGTGCAGCATGGTACTATGCTCCACCTGAGGCTTGACAGAGATGGGCAGCCTGAAGATGCTTATTTCATTAGCAGCGAAACTGCGAAGGAGGCGATTAATAAAATTCAGCAAGGCGAGTTTCCACAGCTGGTTTTGGCACCCAGGAAAGGTGAGGGAGTGGAACCTGTGCCGCCGTCGGACATTTTCAGCCTTTATGAACAAAACATAGGCATGCTTACGCCTATGATTGCCGAGGAACTCCAGGAGGCGGAGAAACTTTACCCGGTGGAGTGGATTGAGAGTGCTTTTAAGGAGGCTGTCGCCTTAAATAAGCGTAGCTGGAAATATATTACGCGTATATTAGAACGATGGGCTGTCGAAGGCAAAGATGATGGAAAGTCTGGAAGAGATTTTAAAAAAGCGGATGACCGGGACAAATACACCAGGCAGATATACGGGCACATGGTCAAACGCTGAATCAGTGGAAGAAAGCTCGCCTGGCTCAGCTTGCCCAATATGTAAAGGAGCTGGTTTCATACATCCTTTATCGGCTTTGGGAAATCCTGATTTCAGTCGAGTTGTGCCATGCCAATGCAGCCGTCAGGGGTTGAAAAAGGAGAAGCTGGCTCAGCTTCAACAGTACAGTAATCTTGGTGCCTTGTCTCGGCTAACCTTCGATAACCTTCTGCCCACCGGTAGATACGATGAAGACGCATTACAGCAGAATTTCACACGGGCCTATGAAGCTGCCAAAGCTTTTGCCAGCGAGCCGAGGGGATGGTTAATCTTAGTCGGCCCGAGCGGCTGTGGTAAAACCCATCTGGCCTGCGCCATCGCCAATTATCGGCTGAGCTTGGGTCAGTCGGTCCTTTACATAGGCGCTGCTGACCTGCTGGACCATCTTCGGAGTGCCTTCAGTCCCAGCAGTGAAATTGCTCATGATGAGCTGTTTGAGCGCGTGAAAAACGCACCTCTCTTAATCTTGGAAGATTTAGCTATGACGGCTACCACTCCCTGGGCTAAAGGAAAATTGGAGCAGTTGCTTGATCACCGTTTCAATCTCCGCTTACCTACGGTTATCACTACCGATGTGCCGATTGAGGAGTTTGACGATGGTTTACGAGGCCATCTGACTGACCCTGAGCTATGCAATATATGTGTAATTCAGGGGAAATCCGCGCTAACCTTGGAGCATCTTGGCAGCATAGAGTTAGAGGCATTGCGCGAAAAGGCCTTCAACAATTTTGATTACAAATCGCTAAATCTCTCGCAAGAAGAGCGCCAAAGCTTGGAGCAAGCCTACCGCAATGCCGTCAATTTTGCTAAATCTCCTGAAGGCTGGCTGGTTTTGCAGGGGGTTAATGGATGTGGCAAGACTCACCTGGCAGCCGCCATTGCCAATCATCTGCGCCGAGAAGGTAAACCAGTCTTGTTCATCGTGGTCACTGACCTTCTCGATTATTTGCGCTCTACTTTTAATCCAGAGAGCAGAGTTTCCTACGATGAGCTCTTTGAGAAAATCAAGAAGGCTCCGGTGCTTATTCTTGATGATTTCGGTGAGCAATCAGCCACGCCTTGGGCTCAAGAAAAGCTCTATCAGCTGATCAACTATCGCTATAATGCCAGGTTAGCTACAGTGATAACAACCTGCCTTTCTCTAGATGAGGTCGAAAGACGCATCAGCTCCCGGATGGTTGATCCTAGCCTCAGTCTATTCTTAAATATCAATGCTCCAGATTATCGGGGTGATATTAAAGCCCCGCGGGCTCGTGAAGCTAAATCCCAGCAGCGATATACGCGGCGAGGTCGCTTGTCTTAGGCTGTTGTAGGCCGAAGATTTTCTTGCTAAAATAACTCAAATTGGCTAGGAAAGAGCCGTGGTAAACTCACCAGTCCTAGTACTGAATCAGAATTACGAACCGCTCAATATCTGCAGAGTACGCAGAGCTATAATTTTGTTGTTTCGCGGCAAGGCTGAGGTTTTAGAGAATGGGCGGGGTAATCTTCATTCTGTTGATGGTGTCTTCGACATCCCATCGGTGATTCGCCTTGTTTATTTTATCAGGCGACCGCGGCAGCAGCGGAAGTTGACCAAGCTTGAGGTTTTCAATCGTGACCAGTATGTCTGTCAATATTGCGGCCGAGAAAGTAAAGAACTCACTCTAGACCATGTTACACCGAGGCGGCGTGGTGGGGAGCATAGCTGGGAAAATATGGTAAGTGCCTGCATACCTTGTAATCGTCGGAAGGCTGGAAGGACCCCAATTGAGGCCGGAATGCCACTCCTTCGTCAACCCAGACTGCCACACAACGATGGCTTCTATGTGCCCTTCCAGTACCTCCGTGTGCATACTGAGTGGCAAAAATACCTTCCTCAATAAATCTAAGTTTTTGTCTGCTGCTTATCGTCTGCTGGTTTTTCGCGCCAGCCTATCTGGCTGAGCGGTAATTCTACAGTAACACCTGTTTCTAATTCTACTGTTACGGTCTCTTTAAGTGGATTACAACTGACTACTTTAGCATTTCCCAAAGCTGTGGACACTTCCTGACGCAATGGTGGCATTTTTTCTTTCATAGCCCGATATTGCTCATATTCATAGCCCAAGCAACAAAGGAGTCGGCCGCAGATACCAGATGTTTTCATCGGGTTGAGTGCGATATCTTGTTCCTTGGCCATCTTAATGGAAACTGGCTCAAACTCGCTGAGGAAGGTGGTACAGCATAAGGGGAAACCACATTTACCTAAGCCACCAATTAACTTTGCCTCGTCTCTAGCTCCAACTTGCCTTAATTCAACGTGGGTCTTCAGGTTACGGCTTAACTCTCGAACAAGCTCACGAAAATCAACCCTTTTTTCGGCGCTGAAGAAGATGGTGAGATGGCTTCCATCTAAATTATACTGAGCTGAGATCGGTTTCATTGGCAGGTTGAATTTTTCTACTAGCTCTCGGCATTTGGCTATGGCATTTGTTGCCTTTTCTTGTTGCTGTTGAGCTTTTTCTATGTCTTCAGCCTGTGCCTTGCGGATTATTGGTTTCAGTGGTTCGGTTATTTCACTAAAAATAACTTGTTTTGGGGAGATAACCACTTTGCCCAATTCTTGGCCACGGCTGGTCTCAACCACCACATCGTTATTTACTTCCAAGGGGATACCTGCAGCGTCAAAATAGTAGACCTTACCGGCTTGATGAAAACGAACTCCAGCTATTTCTGGCATTATAAGCTTACGGGCGTGGGTAATGTTGTATTACCCAGTGCCCCCTCCTTCTTAGGCATGTTAAGCATTAATATCTCGAACACCAAGCGCAGGTTGGCATTTACGGCGATCTGGTTTAACGATTGTCGCAAGCTATCGATGAAATTCCTGATCTCCAATAAACTTAGTACCTGTGCCCATTTCTCAAGCTTTGAGATGTAGTCAACATTGGTGGTGGTGTGTTTGCAGCCGCATTTAGTCAGCATCACATCTCTCCACCAGACAAGCCAAAGTTTTATTGTCTCTTCGGCTGACTTACGCTCATTCCCGAGTTTAGCAGCGTAGCTGAAACGTTCTTCCCAGCCAGCACCTAGCAAAGAAAACATTTCGGTCAACCTTTGAGTGCGCTGTGCGAGGTAACTGTCGTCAACTGAAACTCTTAGTGCCCAACCGAGGCAACCCTGAGACAATCGGGCTAAGAGTCTTGCCCTATCACTATCAACGCCATGGGACTCGATAAGTATCTTTTCTGTTTCCTCGCTTGAAATTGGCTTTAATTCTATCCGCTGGCAGCGAGAGACTACAGTGGGCAAGAGCCGTAGCTCTTCGGCAGTCAATAGAAGTATCATTATGTGAGGTGGCGGCTCTTCTATAGTCTTGAGCAAGCAGTTGGCCGCTTCGGTAGATAGATATTCAGCACCATCGATAATGAAGACCTTGCACTTCCCCTCATACGGCGGCAAGCTGGCACTGTGTTGAAGTTCTCTAATATCATCAATGCTAATTTCAACACGCGTCCTTACCTCTACCGAATCTTTGGCTGAGTTCAGACCTATGATTGCAATATCAGCGTGCTTACCGTTGGCGATTCTGCGACAGGACTGGCACTCACCACAGGGTGGCTCGTTCCCTTGGCAGTTCACTGCTTGGGCCAAATCGAATGCTAAGGTCATTTTACCTATGTGTGGTGCTCCTACAAGAAGGTAGGCATGAGCCAATTCGTCGGTTTGAAGGCCATGTTCAAGTAAGGCTAAAGCTTTGGGTTGACCAATTGTTTGCCACATATCTTTTCTAAATTCGGTCTAGCTTTATCAAGTCCTTATAGCTTTCGCGCCTTCGGATCAGGCGGGCTTTGCCGTCTTTAACCATCACAATTGCTGGTCTGGGAACCATATTATAATTGCTTGACATGGGGATAGAATAAGCGCCGCTGACTGGTATAGCTATAATATCTCCTACTGAGACGGGAGCCAAGCTCACGTCTCTGGCCAGAATGTCACCTGACTCACAATATTTGCCAGCAATAGTAACATTGGTTGATTCGTCATCGCTAACCTTGTTTGCTACTAAAACTTCATACCGTGCTTCGTAAAGAGCCGGGCGGATATTATCCCCCATACCGCCGTCTACACATATATATTTTCGCACTCCGGGAATCTCTTTTATCGAACCAACAGTATATAAAGCCACACCTGCCTGTGCCACGATAGCTCTTCCAGGTTCAATAATTAGCTTTGGACATGTCAAGTCAAGTTCAGTGGCTAGACTTGTAACCTTGGTAGTTATAGCTTCAGCATAATCAGCTATGCTTGGTGTCTGAGAACCTACTGTGTATTTGACAGCTAAGCCACCACCGGGGCTGAATTCAGCAAAGTGAAAATCATGCTTAGTTTTCATCTCCCTGGCAAAATTAAGGACAAGGCTTATGGCTATCTGATAAGAAGAGGTGTCGGGGATGGGTGAGCCAAGGTGAAAGTGAAGGCCCACAAGATTGAGGTTGGGAGCTGACATAGCTTTGGCCACTGCCGTCTCAGCCTGCCCGGTGGCTAGCGGAAAGCCAAATTTGCTATCCAGTATACCGGTGGTGGTATGGCGATGGGTATGTGGATCCACTCCAGGAGTAAGACGAAGTAAAATGCTCTGTCTAACTCCCATCTCACGAGCTAATGAATTGAGTAGTTCCATCTCATCGAAGTTATCAACTACAATTCGCCCGATTTCCCAATCTAAAGCCTGCTTTAGCTCATCGGCAGTCTTGTTATTGCCGTGGAAATATACGTTTTCAGGGGGGAAATCTACTGATTGTGCCACGCTCAACTCTCCGCCGGAGACAACATCCAGGCCGAGACCTTCCTCTTTGAAAATAATAGCTAGAGCCCGGTTCAGGAAAGCCTTAGATGCATATATAATCAGTGTATTTGAATAGCGCTTGGTGAACTCAGTCTGAAATTCTTGGCACTTGGAACGAAGGGTAACCTCGTCGAAAACATAGAGGGGAGTGCCGAATTTTTTAGCTAGCTCGATGCAGTCGCAGCCACCAATATAAAGGTGACCGCGACTGTCAGCCTCATTTGTTAACGGAAACAGGGAAAGCTTCGATAAATCGCTTTGGTGCATCGGAGCAATATCATAGATATCAACAGATGGAGTTATTATACTATTTATATTATCCTCATCGCTAGCCTGTTATTCTGGCATAAAGGAAGCAGGTTCATATCTCAATCATTTGAAGTTGGTGAAATTGTGGCCAAATGCCCTCGTAATCTACCTTACACGCAAGGTGATAGTTTAGTGGAATGGCCTAGGTTGGCTCCTGCAGCTCCGGGGGATAGACGGCTTCAAAACCACTTCATCGGAAGGGGTGAACTGTATATAACACCTTAAGCCCGATTTTCTGGAACATGTAGCACAGTAGGAAGTGCTTTGGAGTACATGAACCTCTGTTAAGCTTAAGCATGTCTTTATATCTTGTATGTTTTGGTGCTTTCAGAAATGTTCTAGGATGCTGATTTTTCTTGCATCGTCGGAGACTGTAAGTTAGTTGACCGCTCGAGGTAGCACTTCCATCGGGCATTTAACCAGTCCTGCAATTGATTGATCTGCTCTTCGGTAACGTTTTTAAACCTTCCTTGTTCAGTTAAGTATTCTCTTACTGGCTTAAGTTTACCCTTCCGGGCGAGTGACTCGCTGGCAGAAGTGAGGCGAAAAATGCCATCTTCAACCTCGTAGAGCACAACCAGTCCGGTTTCTGCTGCTAGCTGGCCGATTTTGATGGTGTCGCTGTAGGGGAATTGCCATCCGGGAGCGCAGGGTGTGAATACATGAATGAACCTGGTGCCCTTTATCTCCTTTGCTTTTCTGACTTTTTCGTACAGGTCTAAGGGGTAAGAGGCATTGGCAGTGGCGATATACGGCAGGCAGTGGGCTTCCATTATGGCAGCTATGTCCTTTGGGTTCTGGCGTTTGCCCAGGACAGGTGTGGTGCCTGTGACAGCACCCAGAGGTGTGGAGCCTGAGCGTTGATTGCCGGTGTTCATATAGCCTTCGTTGTCATAGCAGATGTAGATGAAATCCTCCTGCCTTTCCGCAGCCCCGCTCAATGACTGAATTCCTATATCGTGTGTGCCTCCATCGCCGGCCATTGCCAATACGGTCAATCCCTTTCTGCCCGTAGCTCTGAGTCCGGCAACCAGTCCAGTTGCTGATGCCCCGGTGGAGGCAAATGGTGTATTCACGCAAGGGACATTAACCGATGTTATTGGATACATGCCGTGCAATACGGTGAGACAACTGGCTGGCACCGTTACAATGACTTGTCCATCTAATGCCTTTAGAATGTGACGATAGGCAAGAGATAAGGCACAACCTGGGCATGTCCTATTGCCTGGCAGTGCATATTCTGTTTCAGTTAGGTTGACTGCATTAACTTTCAAAATGAAATACCTTTCAAATGTAACATATCCATTCAGGATATTCGATGTTCAAGGGGCCCGTTTCCATTGAAGGTAGCGATTTTCTTACTGCATCTGCTAGTTCTCTGGCTTTGACATCTCGTCCGCCCAGTCCGACGATAAAGTTTCGTATTACTGCATTTGCCTTAGTTCCGCAGAGGGCTGACTTGACTTCTGAGCAGGTGGCTCCTTCAGAGCCATAGCTGATGTTCTTATCAAAAACCACGATCAGGCGAGCTTTCTCCAGTGCTTTCGCCAAGCCGGCTTTAGGAAATGGTCTGAACACTCTCAAGCCCAGGACACCAACCTTATGGCCTTCTTCTCGAAGCATGTCCGCAGCCACCCTTGCTTCCATGGCCAGGCTACCCATGGCCACAATAACTATCTCGGTATCATCCATGTTATCTTCCCAGAATATTTTGGCGTAGTTCCTGCCAAACAATTCGCCGAATTCCTGTCCCACCTTGACTATCGTTTCTGCTGAGTTTTCCAAGGCTTCTTGGAGGAGATATCTCAGTTCCATATATCCATGGCAGAGCATGCCCTCGGCGTTGACTCTGGGATCAGCAAGGGTTACAAGGTTGTAATTCTTGGGATTGGCTGGGTCCAGTATGGTATGCGGTTTATATGGAGGCAAAAATCTATCCACATCCTCTTGTGACGGCACTTCAACAGGCATTTCAGTGTGCGATAGGACATAACCATCGAAACAAACCATAACGGGCACGTACACTGTTTCCGCGATCTTATAAGCTTGGATAATCGAATCCAGAATTTCTTGGTTGTTTCGAGCATATATCTGTATCCAACCGGTATCACGCTGGGATATGGAGTCCTGTTGGTCGTTGAGTATATTCCAGGGTGCTCCGATGGCGCGGTTAACACAGGCGAGCACTACCGGGAGGCGTGCCCCAGCCGCCCAATGCAGCATCTCATGCATGTAGGCTAAACCATGGGCGCTTGTCGCGGTGAAGGTTCTGGCTCCCACCATAGAGGCTGAAGTACATACGGCCATCGCACTGTGTTCACTCTCGACGGCGACGTATTCAGCCTTGAGGTCGCCTCTCTCTACAAATTCAGAAAGTGCTTCGGTAACTGGTGTCTGTGGAGTGATTGGGTAGGCAGCAATGACCTGGACACGGCTGAGTTTGGCTCCCTCGGCTGCAGCTTGATTGCCATCCAGCAATCGGATATTGGCTTTGTTATTTCTCTTCGTCACAACCTGCTAACTCCGTAGACTGTTTAACAACGCTTTTTGTCATTCTGAGCCCTATGGGCGAAGAATCTCGTAGACTCTTCGCTTCACTCAGAGTGACAGATTAATAAGCACTTTCCACTCTGTTTATTTGGCACGGAACCCCTTTGTTCGTTACACCATGGTTATAGCTTTTGCCGGGCATACCTGCATGCATATTCCGCATCCTTTACAGTATTCCAGGTTTATCTTGATGGGTATGGTTTTCCTGATGACGGCATCGGGGCAATACAGCCAGCACAGAAAACATGATGGCTTTTTTTGCTTAGCTGGGATACACTTGTTATGATGTATCACTGGCATCAGGCTGCGCCACTCACCTGTCTTGCCAGCTTCGCCAATAGCTGGTGATGACTCATCGCAGATATGCTTGCAATCTCTGGTTCCCATGGTCTTGTGTTATCTTATTCTCTCTAGTTTGGTTATCTCGTAAGTCTTCTCAATGGCGGCGAGGTTAATGTCTATAGCGTTATTGGAAAATCTTTCCCTTATTACTTTTTCTATACTACTTATATCCACTATTTGGGTAGCACGGGCAAAAGCGCCTAACATAGCAGTGTTCACCATTGGAAGTCCGCCGACCATCAGCCCCAGTTCTCGGCAGACTTTAGTGGCATCGGCAGTGGCGATGTTAAAACCGCCTTTGACGTTAAGCTCTTTAGGATGGAGCCATGAGTTAACCACCAGCCATCCCCCGCTGCTTAAGCCGCTGATTACCTCTTGATATTTAAGCAGCGACTGATCTAGAACCACAACAGCATTTGGTTTTTCTACTTGCGACACTACAGCTATCGCTTCTGTGGAGATCCTGGTCAGTGCACTTACCGGAACGCCCCTTCTTTCAGCGCCGAACGATGGTGCTGCAGTTACCCCTTGGTATCCTTTAAAGTAGGCTGCCTGGGCTATTATCTTGGCGGCTGTTACGGCTCCCTGCCCACCCCGCCCGTGCCATCTAATCTCATACAGCTTTGTGCTCAAAAGAGGATTTCTTTGACCTTTCCTATTTAATCCTCGATATTTTAAGTGAACAAGCATATATGGTAGCTCTCATGAGTTGGGTATGTCAAATACAGGACCGGAGGGATTGTTTACTAATGTAGGGCGAGGCCCTGTCCTGAGCAATAGCGAAGGATCAGCCTCGCTACAAAAAAGCGACCCTAAAGGGTCGCAACTACATTGAAAATCGACTGTTAATAAGAACTCTCTCCTAACCTACCTCTTGCATAGCTCCTAATGCGGTGCTTAGTGGCGCGAGAAAGAGAAGGCAGATATTAGACGGCTACATTTATCTTTCTAAATTGAGGGGCCTTCTCAACCGGGATTTCTTGCCCATCGCTACGAAGGGCGAGGCTGTAGTTCTCTATTGCCTCTGTAACGTTTTCTAGAGTCTCTTCCAGAGTTTCACCCTGAGAGTAGCATCCAGGGAGAGCCGGAACCTTAGCCCAGTATCCTCCTTCTTCGGCCTCATAAATAAAAACAGTATATTCCATTGAGCCCCCACTGTAATGGGTCTAGCGCATCATGTTTTAAGCTCTTCAAGAAGGCTCTCGTAGTAGTCCAGGCATTGGGGATTGCCCAAAGCGTCTCTGTTTAAGACTGGTCTACCATGTATTATATTGGTGACGGCGCTTTCAACTTTTTTCATGTTCAGGGTGTAAGGGATATCAGACACCTGGAGGATTTTAGCTGGTATATGCCGAGGGGAAGCGTTTTCGCGCAGCGTCTTTCTAATCTTGTTTTTCAAATCCTCTGTCAAGCTGTGTCCTTCGGCAAGTTTAACAAATAGAATAATACGCTGGTCTCCTTCCCAGTTCTGGCCTATGGCCAGACTATCAGCAACCTCTTCCAGTTTTTCAACCTGATTATATATCTCCGCTGTACCGATGCGGACTCCGGAAGGCTTTAGCACCGAATCAGAACGCCCGTAGAAGGTGAACCCGCCGGTATTGCTATCACGCATGACATAATCGCCATGACGCCATATGCCGGGATAAACTTCAAAATAAGCCTCCCGGTATTTCTTACCATCGGGGTCGTTCCAGAAGTAAAGGGGCATGGAGGGGGCAGGGGCTTCACAGACAAGTTCTCCCTCGCGGTCAAGCACCGGCTTACCTGTTTCACCGTAGACGTTTACTTTCATGGCTAAAGCGGCCCCCTGTAGCTGGCCGGCATATACCGGGCTGATGGGATTTCCGGCGCAGAAGCACCCATTGATGTCCGTGCCGCCGGAAATGGAGTTGAACCACAAATCTTTCTTGACCCACTGATAAACATACTCGAAACCGTCGGCTGAAAGGGCTGAGCCGGTTTGAGATATCTCCTGTAATGATGACAAGTCATAGTCCTTTCCAGGTTTAACCCCTTCACTTCTGAGGTAATTAATATAACTGGCGCTACAACCGAATACGGTTACTTTTTCATCCTGAATTAGCTTCCACATGGCGCCTGGATCAGGGTAATTGGGGTTGCCATCGAATAAAACCAGGGTATTCCCCGCTGCCAAAGAGCTTATCATCCAGTTCCACATCATCCAGCTACAGGTCGTAATGTAAAAGAGAATGTCTTCTCGTTTCAGGTCGGTATGCAGTATAAGCTCCTTTAAATGATTGATGAGAATCCCACCAGCGCCCTGAACCATGCACTTCGGCTTACCGGTGGTTCCGGAGGAGAACATAATATATACGGGATGGTCGAAAGGTAGCTGTTCAAATTGGATTTCAAGTCCTTTTTCCTTGGCTAGAAAGTCGACATAATGTATCGCGTTAGGGACATCACTGATGTCAGATTTCTGCCCGGTATAGGAAACTACTATAACCTTTTCAATTGAAGGTATTCCTTTTACAATCTCAGCGGCGTTGGGAAGGGAATTAAATGACTTGCCTTTGTAAAAATAGCCATCGACGGTGAACAGAACTTTTGGTTCAATTTGACCGAGGCGGTCTTTAGCTGCTTCTGGGCCGATGTCAGTGGCACAAGAAGCCCATGTAGCCCCAACGCTGGTAGCGGCGAGCATGGCAATTGCCGTCTCCATCATGTTTGGCATATATCCTGCCACCCGGTCACCGGGGCGAACTCCCATCTGTCGAAGGGATTTTGCCAGACGCGCTACTGTGTCATAAAGCTCCGCATAGCTCATTTTGGCCGTTTTTTGAGTTTCCCCTCTAAAGACGAAGGCTGTGTGGTCATCCTTATATCTCAGTAGATTTTCGGCAAAGTTCATTTTTGCTCCAGGGAACCATTTGGTGCCGGGCATTTTGTTAGGGTCATCAATTACAGTGTCATAGCGCCTGGAGGCTTTAATGCCAGCAAAGTCCCATACTGCCGCCCAGAAATCGGGGATATCGGTTATTGACCAGTCATATAGTTCGCTATAGTTGCTGATTTTTCGGTTATACTGCTTGTTGACATAATCTATGAATTTGGTTATATTGCTTTTCTTTTTCCGCGCCTCTGATGGTTTCCAAAGCAGCTTTGCCATTATGTCCTCCTTTTTTAGTAATTACACCTGTGGCTTAAATCAATACATTATCTTTCTTGACAGAGGAGAAATCAAGGGGCAGACGTCAGCTTATTGATATCATTGAGCCGTCGGCTGTCTTGGTAACATTAATGAGCACAGGAAACTTGTCCTTCAGCTCTTCGAGGTGGGTAATAACAATTATTTTGTCGAAATCATCCTGGATGGAGCTTATGGCTTCCACTAGTCTTTCTCTTCCCGAGCTATCCTGTGTACCGAAGCCTTCGTCGATAATCAGTATGGGCAAGGAGGCTCCAGCTCGCCTGACCAGTAACTTGGAAAGAGCTATACGCAAGGCGAGGTCGATACGGAAAGCTTCTCCGCCGCTGTACATCTCATAATTACGAGTACCCAGCTCATCGGCGATTTTAATATCTAGAGTCTCAATAGTGTCGCCTTTCTTGGTTTCTCGCTGGGTCTCCAGTCTAAGCGACATTCGATTGTCGGTCATCTTGGCGAGCAGTCGATTGGCTTCTAGTCCAATCTCGGGGAGCGCTTGCTCGATAAGTAGTGCCTGAATACCTTTTTTGCTGAAAGCCTCGGCTAATTCTTTGTAGATGTTCTCCTCATTTAAAACATGGTGTAAAAGCCTCGTTTTCTCTTGCTTAGTCACTTCTAATTCAGCTAAGTGCCGCAGCCGCTCTTGGAGAGCAGCCAATTTGTCGCGTACTTGCCGCTCATTGTCAAGCGAGGTCTGGTAAGCTTCCTCAGCTTTGGCTAGCTTATCAGCTATGTCGGGTAGCGCCAGAAGTTCAGCCCTCAGACTGTCTCGCCTCTTCAAGTCTGCTTCTATTATTGTGCCTAGATTAGAGACGGTTTCCTCAGCCTCAGCCAAGGCAGCCTTTTCCTTGTCAATAGTCTTAGTGGCTTCATCTAGCTCCTGCTTTAGACTTTCATACCTTTGAAGCCCTGCCAGTTGCTGCTGTACTTGCTCGTGTCTTTCTTTACTGTATCCAAGCTTCCTTTCCTCATCTTCCAATTGCGCAACTGCTTGTTGCTCGTAAACAGCGTAATCTCTCTTTGCTAGATGTTGCTCAAGTTCTTCTAGCTTGGACCTCTCTTGAGCCAGCTCATTACCGGCTTGTCTGGTTTCAGCCAGCTCTTTTTCGGTAATGCTTAGCTGGCTCTGCCTGGCAGTTCGCTCTTTGTTTAGAGCTGGTTCTCTTTCAGCCAAGTCGTTCTCCAGAGCCTGAAGTTCTGCCTTGTTTTTGCTGAGCTCATTGCTGTTATTCTGAAGGGTTTTGATTTTCTCCTCGGCTTCAGAGGTGAGCTTTACCTCTATTAGTTGTCTTCTATCTACTCCAAGTTCGGTCTCACACAAAGGGCAACGGACATCGCCTCGGGCTAGCAACTTGAGCTTTTCATTCAAATCTGCAATCTCTTCGTCCAGCCGTGCGCCAGTGGACTCTAGATAACTGATTCGAGACGCAATCCGTTGAGCTTGTTTTCTCTTTTTGACTACTGTTTCTTCCTGCTCTGTCAACTCAAGCAAACGCTTACGCGCTTGCGTCAGTGTTTCTTCAAGCTGGTGTGCTCTGGCAAACTTGGCTTCTTTATCCGCAAGCTTAGCTTGGATTAGCTTGTGCTCGATGGTAAGTGCTTCAGCAGCTTGCCTGATGACTTTGTCTAGTTTGCCTATGCGTTCCCTCAAAACCAGTAACTGAGTTAACTTCTGGTTAATCTGGTCATTGAGACTCCTTATTTCCATGAAATCAGAGTAACCTTTTTCTATTGCTGCTCTTTCTGCTAAAACCCGTTCATATTCTGCCATTCTAGCTTGCTGTTCTTTGTTTTTTGCCTGCCGGCGTTCCAGTTCCCTTTTAGTTTCACTGAGGTGAACCTCGGTGTTTGACAATTGTTCCCTCTTAACTTCTAGAGACTCTTTCTGCCTACGCAAGCTGGAGATAGTCGCCTCTTCAGTTTTCCTTCTTTCTTCAAGTTGGCTGATTTCGTTCTGTATCTTTCTAATCTCATCTTCATACTTAGGTTTGGTTGCAAGCTGAAGTTCGATTTCATTAATAGCATTCTCAAATTTATCCGCTTCGGTTCTTCTATCGCCAGCTAGCTCTTTGGCTCTTCTCTCAAGCTCATCGTAGTGAGATAAGCCAAGAATGTTAGCCAGTATTTCTTTGCGCTCCCCAGGACGCTTGATGCTGAACTCGTCAGCATGTCCTTGGCGAAGGAAGGCGCTATTCTTGAATGTCTCGTAATCCAGATTTAAGAGCTCAATTACCTTTTGTTGGGTTTCCAGCAACGAATTACCGGAAATAGGCCTAAAAACTCCATTGCTAGCTATTTGAAGTTCCAGGATAGTCTGCCCGGCACGTGCCTTGCTGGGTTTTTTAGCGTGTTTCCGAAGTACACGGTATCGCTGCTCCCCAGAAATGAACTCTAGCTCTATCTCCATTTCGGATTGTCCTAAGTGAATCAAGTCATCATCGTTCTTAGCCCGGGATTTTCCCCACAGTGCCCAGGTTATGGCATCGAAAATTGCTGATTTACCATTACCGTTATCACCGCAAAGACAGGCTACATGTATGCCATCGAAAGACAACGGTGGCACGTTATCCCGATAACACATGAAATTCTTGAGTGAAAGTTTGCCCGGTATCATTTCAAGTCAAGACACTTCCTTAATTAAGAACCTGCCCTTGAAACTAAAGAGCTATCTTGCTACTTCATCCGCGGCGGCAGCTTTACCTGCCTTAAACTGGATATTTTCTTCCCTCTTCAGGAATCCTTACTTCTGTCCCTTTTGGAATAATCTCTGCAAAGAGTTCAGGGTGTTTTGTGTGAATCGGATAAACTACTTTTGGACTGATATCTTCTATTAACTGCTTAATTTCGGGTCCAGACGCATGCCCAGAAGCATGGACATAAATAGGCTCATTTGTTGGCTTATTAATTTTAAAATGTTGCAGCCAGTGCTTTATTCTCTCTTCATCTAGTTCCATCTCTAAATTAAACGGCTCACTAAAAGCACGTATATAAATGCTGTCTTCGGGAGGACTTAAATCAATTAACTCATTAAAATCGTAGAAATCCAGGTGCACAAGATATTTAGATGGCTGTCTTTTAATTTCATAGGCTCTAACGCCATTATTAAAGTGCTCCAGGTCAATCGTTGATGGGTAATTCTTATCTCAAATCACACTATAGCCAGCATCATACTTAGATTTAACATAATCAGCTTTACTATATAACATGCTGCCTTTCCTCTTAAGATAAACCTTCACATTATCTTCTGCCGAAACATCCTTTAAGCCTAAATCAGCAAATCCTTTCAACTTACTGATAATGTATGCAAGTTTTGGAGATATCACCAATATTCGCCCTGTTTCCTTGGCAACTTCTTTCATAGTCTGATATCTAGTTATATCTTTCCAAGCGAACCCCACCATAGCAAGACCCTTCGCATCAGATATTAATTTAACGCAGTCTTGTTTAACATCAGCTTCGCTATCAAGTGTATCCTCGTCTATTCTAGTACCCTCAGTAATTAGAGCATCTGGCTTTGAACCTTTAAGAGAATCTTGGAATTTCCTTGTCAAGTCGCCCCTAGTCCCATGAAATCGCATATCGCCTGTATAAACTATAGTCTTTGCATCAGAAGTCCTTATCAAAAACGCTACAGCGCCTGGAACAGAGTGGTCTACAGGAAATGTTCGAACCTCAATATTCCTTATCTTCTGATATTGCTGAAGTATCCTATATTCCCTGATCACATCTTCAGTATCAATTTTATATGCACCTGGGAAAAATGCCGTAGCTCCCAGCTTACCTATTTTCCTTTTCCCTGCTGATAAGAATTCGCTTTCAAAACCACCTTTACCTATATCTTCGGTTGCCTCGATTATAGCTTTAGAGATACTTGAGCAATAAACAGGTATTCTTTCATCTAAAAGTGAAATAAATTGAAAATGGTCTAGGTGCCCATGAGAAATGAGTATTCCTTGAACAAAGGGATTGCCACCTCGTTTATCCGCCTCATCATAGCTCTTAACATCACTCATCCAAAGAGAACTATCGCTGCCAGCGATCTCATTGATAACATCCTCGATTCCGCCGATTTCTAGGAAGTCCTCTCTATAAATGCCATCAAGTTTTGGCACTATTCCCAACTCCATTAAATCTTTGAGCCCATTATTTGTCCTGGGTTGCAAAAATTCTTCGTAGAAATCTCCTTTTCTGTCAAAACCCATACCAAAGTCCAGAAAAATTCTAGTATCATTATCTTGCACCAGAATTTTGTTGCCTCCAATCTCACCCACTCCACCATAGAAAGTCAAAGATGCCATGGTTCTTCTTCTCCAACATACTTGTAAATATGCATCACAATCTAGAAATCCAGTTCATCTTCATTAATGGTCAATTTGACAGCCTCTTCCTTCCTCGGACAAATTTCAAGGAAATCGCAGGTTCCACAGTAATTATTTGGGGTAGCTGGATACTCTCTTTCCATGCATATTCTATTGACTAGGTCAATTACATAGGAAGCAGCTCGCTCTAAATCTGCAGCAGTTGGTTCAAGGGTTCGGAATTCACCTGCTTCCAAAAAAAGATAAGAGGCCTTCCTAACCGGCAAGTTTTGTTTTTTAGAAAGGATAAGGGCATAAATATGGAGCTGAGTTTGGTTTATTTCTTCTGGCACTTTACCAGTCTTATAATCGATGATATGCAGACTGCCATCGGCTTCCTTATCCACCCGGTCTATTCTGCCTTTTAATAATATGGTATCTGTAAGTTCAACGCTGTGATAATCCTCTACCAGAAATGGGGTACCTGATATGTCCTGATTCTGAGCAAACCGGCGTAGCTGGTTGAGAGCTTTTCCACCCCATCTTTTCTCATCCTCTCTGTCATTGAACCCTTTACGATAACGCCGCCATTTCTCTCGCAGCAAATTCTCAAGTTTCGATAGATTTCGCTCATCAACCGGGACTACGGAGAGGAAATCTTTGAGTGTGGCATGGACATGGTTACCCATGGTGAAGTAAGGCCGTGGTTTTCTGTAAATATCTTTGAGACCATCAATATACTGAAACTTATACTGTCTCGGGCACTGCTGAAACATATTCAGGCTAAATGGTGAAGCTCTAAACATGCTTAAAATGTCTCCAAGTGGGTCTTCATCATTTTTATATTCTTGTTTACATTTTACCACAATTGACTGTAAAGGTAGTCCCAAGTAGAATACTACTGTCTAGGGAAGCCTATGTTTGAGATTCTCACTGAAAAATTGAGCCAAGTACTGCGCAGCCTTGGTAGTAAAGAGAAGCTCGGTGAAAAAGATATTGATGAGGCTTTGCGGCAGATACGCTTAGCTCTGCTGGAAGCCGATGTTAATTTTAGGGTGGTGAAGAGTTTTCTGGCCAGCGTAAAAGAGCGGGCTTTAACTGCCAAAGTGTTGGAAAGCCTTACTCCGGCTCAGCAAATCATAAAAATTGTCAACGAAGAGCTCGTAAACATTTTAGGTAAGGAGCGCAATCACCTTATAGTAGCTAGTCGACCACCTTCAATTGCCATGCTTGTCGGTTTACAGGGCTCGGGAAAGACTACTACAGCAGCTAAGCTGGCTCTACATCTCAAAAGCACTGGACAACGTCCTTTGCTAGTGGCTGCTGATACTCGCCGACCGGCTGCCATTGACCAGTTGGTGATGCTGGGCAAACAGTTGGACATACCGGTCTCAAGTGAGGATGCTAAGGAGGCACCGTTAGCCATCTGCCGCCAATCTCTAAAGCGGGCCCAAGAGATGGCGGCTACTTGGGTGATTATTGATACTCAAGGACGTCTTCATATTGATGAGGCAATGATGAAAGAACTGGCTCAATTGAAAGCTGAAATTCGCCCTTCGGAGGTGTTACTGGTAATTGATGCTATGACTGGCCAAGATGCGGTGAACACGGCTGAGGAGTTTAACAAGAATGTTGGGTTGACGGGGCTTATTTTGGCTAAAATGGATGGAGATGCTCGTGGGGGCGCCGCTCTTTCAATCAAGTTTGTCACTGGAGTGTCGGTAAAGTTCATCGGCACGGGCGAAAAGGTTAATGCTCTTGAGCCTTTTTACCCGGATCGCTTGGCATCTCGGATTTTAGGTATGGGGGATGTGCTTACTCTTATTGAGAAGGCAGAAAAGGCTTTTGATGAGCAGCATGCCAAGCAGCTAGAGAAAAAGATGCACACCGCGGAGTTCAATTTCGAAGGCTTTTTATGGCAGTTGCGTCAGCTTAAGAAAATGGGGTCGCTAACTCAATTAGTTGAATTGCTACCTGGTTTTTCGAAACTTGCTTCCAGTATTCCTCAAGGGGGTGAGGAAAGCCAGATGCGAAAAATTGAGGCTATTATCCTATCCATGACTCCAGAAGAGAGACGTAACCCAGCTATTGTTAATGGGAGCCGAAGGCGGCGTATTGCGCAGGGTAGTGGAACAACAACCAGGGACATCAATCAATTGCTCAATCAATTCTACCAGATGCAAAAACTAGCTAAAATGGCGGCACAAGGAAGACTGCCTAAAAACTTGATGGGCACGCTAGGGCGGTGAGGAATTTTTTACTTCGCAGTTTTGGTAGTTCCAGTAACAGTCAGCTGGTGATTTTTGATTTCAACACCGGTTATATCCAGAGACACGTCAGGTAATTGCAGGTTTACCATGATATTCAGCAGTTGTTCAACTCTTCTGTTTACAGATTTGGGCAAGGGTAGTTTGCCCAAATTAAACTCATCTATTACTACTTTGGGTTCACCTTCTATAATCTCCACTCGTCCCATTGAGCCCGTTTTAGCATCGATTCCGGGAGTATCCACCACAGCATAGGTTAAGAAATAGCCGTCACCGAAGTTAATCAATACACGTTTCAATGATGGCAGTTCGCCCTCGGCCAGCATTTGAACCAACTTGGAATTGATTTCCTTTTCGGTGATTACCAAGCTTACTTGTTTCTTTTCCCCAGCGTCAACCGCGGCTTTGATTTGGCCTTTGAGCGCATCTAGCTTCTGGTCAAAACTTTGAGATGCATCGGCACTTACTGCCACCGGTATTACCTTCGCTTGGATTGGAGGCGAAAGCGAGTAAAGGTAGTAGCCTATAATCAGGGCAATGATGACCATAACCCCGATTACGCCAATGGCCATAATTAATCCTTTAATCAGTCTCATCTAGTTCCTCCTAGCAGCCAGGATGTTATGCTGGCTTATTCCAGATAGTCTTTAAGCTTTCGGCTTCGGCTGGGATGACGTAGTTTGCGGAGTGCTTTAGCCTCGATTTGGCGGATTCGCTCTCGGGTTACATTAAACTCCTTGCCTACCTCCTCTAAGGTTCGGGCTCGTCCGTCCTCCAAACCGAATCTGAGTAGTATGACCCTTCTCTCTCTGTCAGTGAGTTCAGAGAGTATTTTGTTTAATTGTGCCTTAAGCAATTCTTGCGAAGCGACATCGGCTGGTGGCAAGGTAGCGCGGTCTTCAATGAAATCGCCGAGGTGACTGTCTTCCTCTTCGCCTATGGGCATCTCTAAAGATATCGGCATCTGAGATAACTTCAGGATTTCTCTTACTCTGTCTGAAGATATTTCCATGCCCTTGCCAATTTCCTCGTAACTTGGTTCACGCCCATATTCTTGAGATAAGCGGCGGTTGACTTTTAGCAGTCTGTTGATAGTTTCTACCATATGCACCGGGATACGAATGGTACGGGCTTGGTCAGCTATAGCCCGGGTAATAGCTTGTCTAATCCACCAAGTAGCATAAGTGCTGAATTTATACCCTTTTCTATATTCAAATTTCTCCACAGCGCGGACTAGCCCGATATTCCCTTCCTGGATAAGGTCAAGGAGTGGCATCCCGTGGCCTACATATTTCTTGGCGACGCTGACCACTAGGCGTAGATTTGCTTCAGTAAGGTGCCTTTCCGATTTCCTTGCTGCCTTTTTCACTTTAGTGAGATGGGCTTTAAATTGCTGAGTATGTGCGTGAAGCTGAGAGAGGAATTCGGGATTGACGGGCTCGGCAACCAGAGATTCTAACTGTCTCCAGGTAGTTTTTTCTCCTATGAGCATGAGTAATTCTGCAGGTAGGAGTCGACTGTCTGTAGAAAGGTCTACAAAATTTTGTTCAACTTCAGGAGCGCTTTTATCAGTGCCCTTAGCAATAGCTTCCACTAGTTCTTGGTTAATCGTGCGATCAATGGCCGACCGCAGCTTTGGATCGCGAATTTTCTTGATGAAGCTGTCTGTAGTAGCGAGCTTAAGTCGTTTGGTAAGAATGGGGATCAAGGGCTGTGATGCAAGCAAATGACGGAGCAAATAGATTACTGTATCAACTGTTGACGGATATTCACCGTGGCGCTGAAAGTAAAGCTCTTCAATCTTTTCCAGATATTTAGCCTCCTCAATTTTGCTAGCCAACGCCTTCTCATCGTTCGCAGTGAGCAGTGAGACTTTGCCAATCTCGTGGAGATACATACGAACTGGGTCATCAATTACTTCGTGCTCAACATGCTCTAGTTCAAGGCCAAGCGGGGACTTATCCTCTTTCTCTTCCTTACCTGCCAATTCGTCTTCGAGTTCAGCAGCCTCTTCGCTTTCCCATGGGAGAGCGATATGACCGGTATCTTCCTCCGCCTCGTATTTGTCGAAACTATCCCAATTATTATCCGGGTGTATGAGTGATTCATCATCAATGCCAAGAATATCCTCGGAGTCCAATCGGCTTTTGCCTTTCCTAGGGAAATAGGACAGAAGCTTTTCATCTCTATTTGAAGTCATTGCCCGTCCCTCCTTGCTAGTCGGCGGCGGTGGTCTAGCTTGGTGAAGACCTCTTTAAGTTGCTTACTGACTTCTATGCCTTGCTCTTCTAGCTTAGCCAAATGTGCTGCTGTCCCACCCATCTGAGCTTCTATAAAGAGTTCTTGTTTTTTGACTTCTAGGTTTTTAAGCATATTCTTCTGTAATAGATTGACACAGTCATTAAACGTCTCACGCCGTGTTGTCTCATTCTCCTTGATAACAGTAAGTAATGCCTTAGCCAGAAGACTTTCCAAATACTCTTGAAGAGCGCTATCGAGGCTGTTCTTAAGCGATGCAAGGTCATCACTTTGTTGCCATTTTACAAACAGCTCTCGGTTTTCGGTATGCTCAAAATGGTCGGGCGATAGTCCTGTGCTTTCTGCCTTAAGCTCCGGATACTGAAGCAATAAAGCTAAGCAATATTGCTCAAGGGGATTGGATGAAGTCAAGGAAGGTGCTACAGGAGTGAAAGCCGGAAGGCTTTTGTTAGCTTTTCGTTTTCGTTCGACGGCTCTAAACCTTCTCAATGCGTCGCCTAGAACGTGCTCATCAATCTTCAATAACCGGGCAAGCCTTTCCACGTAATGAGCTTGCCGCAGCGGGTCCTTCATCTCGAAAAGTAGCGGCAGAAGTTTCTCTGCAGCCAAAGACTTATCCCTGGCACTTGCTATATCAACTTTAGCAATTACCGTTTCGAGAATGAAGTCAATCATAGGTTTAGCATCTATTATCAGCTTTTGCCACTGTGAATCATCTTCTTTGATTACGTCGTCCGGGTCTTTGTCTCGAGGTAAGACTAGAATCTTTACCTCTGCATTGTGAGCATCCTCATATTTTACCCACCCATAAAACGATGGTGGTACTGGTAGCATCTTATCGACAATCTCGCCGCTTCTTGAGATGGCCTCTTCTCCTGCAGTGTCAGCATCAAGAGCCAGTATTAAATTCCTGGTCAAGTTTTTAAGAATAGCCAGCTGTTTGTCAGTCATAGATGTACCCATGGAGGCAACGACGTTATCGTACCCATGCTGGTGGGCTGTGATAACGTCCATGTATCCTTCAACAATTACCGCCTGGTCTTTCTGACGGATAGCTGTCTTAGCCCGGTCAATCCCATAAAGGTTGCTGCTCTTATCGAACACTAGTGTCTGGGGAGAGTTAAGATATTTAGGTAAAGAATCGTCTAATGCCCTGCCACCAAAGCCTGGAGCCTTTCCTTGAATGTTCCGAATAGGAAATATTAGCCGATTGCGAAATCGGTCGTAGCTGTTTTTGTCATCCCGCTCTACCAGCAGACCAGCAGCTAGCAGCTCTGCTTCCCCGTATCCCTTGCCCTTCAAATACTGCTTTAGGGTATCCCACCCTTCTGGACTGAAACCTAATTGGAAGTTATTGATTGTCTCGGGCGATAGCCCTCGCCGAGCTACATAATTCCTTGCTGTCTCGCCCACTGAACTGTTCAACAACAGGTGGTGGTAATATTCAGCGGCCGCTTCATTGATCTCAAATAATCTTTCCCTCTCTTTATTTTGAGTCTGCTTTTCTGGGGTTGTCAGAGCAACCAAGGAAACACCTGCCTTATTAGCTAAAATATGCAGCGCTTGTGCGAAATCAACTCCTTCTTTCTTCATGATGAAGGAGAAGATATCTCCACCAGTGCCGCAAGCTCCGAAACAGTGCCAGCTCTGCCGCTCGGGGAATACAAAAAACGAAGGGTTCTTTTCAGAATGAAACGGACATAAAGCTTTGTAATTTCGCCCTGATTTTTGTAGTTTGGCATATTCAGAGACCACTTGCACAATATCCAGCCTCTGTTTTACATCATCGATCACACTCATTTCAAAAACTCAATCACCTGTTTCAAACTCCTGACTAAAGGCAACTTTCCCTTTCAGCGTGAGATTTCTTTGGCCATCCTTAGCGCATACTGGTCTGTCATGCCAGCGATATAGTCAGTAATCTTCTGTTCTACAGTGTCATCGCGCAGAGCATATTCTCTTGGCAACGTTTCCTCGTGTTTCAGGAAATATGAATACAGCAGACGTATTACTTTTCGTGCCTTTGCTGTATCTTTATTAGCTAAGCTGGGATTATACACCTTGTCAAAGAGAAACTCACGCAAGCTCTTGGTCGCTTCTAGGATTTCTGTATTCATTCCAATGATCGGCTTTGTCAGATTGGCATTGCCCATAGATGCTAAAGAATAGCTGACGATGTCGGAGACCAGCGTGTTAATCCGCTGAGAAGAAGTGTGACCGAGAAGCTTGACTGCGGAGACAGGTAGCTCGTTTTCAGCTATAACGCTGGCTCTTATAGCATCGGCAGTATCGTGGTTGACATAAGCAACAATGTCAGCCATCTTTACTACCTGGCCCTCGATAGTACCAACATCTGTCCACCCTTCCCCAAGTATCTCAATCCCGCTCTTGGAATGATTCAAGATGCCATCCCTCACTTCCCAGGTTAGGTTCAGTCCATGTCCATCTTTTTCCAGTAAATCGACTACCCTTAAACTCTGCTCGTTATGCTTGAATCCACCGGGGCAAAGCTCATTTAGAACTTGCTCACCGACATGGCCAAATGGGGTGTGACCTAAGTCATGTCCCAAAGCAATAGCCTCTGTTAAATCCTCGTTAAGGTTCAGCGCTCTGGATATAGTTCGGGCAATCTGGGAAACCTCTAAAGTATGCGTCAGCCGTGTTACATAATGGTCACCCAAAGGGGCAATAAAGACCTGGGTCTTGTGCTTGAGACGGCGGAAAGCCTTGGAGTGAATGATGCGGTCGCGGTCCCGCTGAAAATCTGTTCGTATTGGGCAAGGTTCCTCCCATTTGAGTTTGCCTCGGCTAAACCTGCTTTTTGCTGCGTATGGGGAAAGGCTGTTTTCAGATTCCTCTATCCGCTGCCGAATATTCAGATTGACCATCAAAACTTAAGCTTTACTTCCCTGCTTCGCTACAATCCTATGACTGGCTAAGTTTCGCTTCAGCAGCAGCAATAATACGCCTTGTTTCGTCAATCATGTCAGGACTTACTGAAACTGAGGTGATCCCCCATTTCACCAGATTCTCGGTAAGTTCTGGGTAGACTGAAGGTGCTTGTCCGCAGATGGAAGAGGTGATGCCCTTGCTGACCGAAACCTTAATGACTTTTTCTATAGCCATGAGCACTGCCTCGTTTCTCTCATCAAATTGTGGGGCTAGCTTGGGGTTGTCTCTGTCTATCCCTAAAATCAATTGGGTTAAGTCGTTAGAACCGATAGAGACACCATCAATGCCAACGTCTATAAATTTGTCTATGAGAAAGACGTTTGATGGCACTTCAACCATCATCCACAATTTGAAATTGGGGAACTGATATAGTCCCTCAGCTACGAGGAACCTCTTTATCCTGGCCATTTCATCTACGAAACGGACGAAGGGAATCATGACATAGAGATTGTTATAGTACTGGCATACCTTTTTGATAGCCTCTATCTCGAGTCTGAAAACCTCGGTTTCCCGCATGTATCTGGAGCAGCCGCGGTACCCAATCATGGGGTTCTCCTCAAATTCCTCGTATTTGTCCCCACCACGCAGGTTTCTGTACTCGTTGGTTTTGAAATCGGTAGTACGGAAAACAACCGGGCGAGGGTGGAAAGCTTTGGTAAAGGTAGTAATGCCCCGGGCTAGCATTTCCATGAATTGCTCTCCCTTCCCCTCGTGCAGCATGTATCGTGGGTGTCCACCAATCTGTGCAATCATAAACTCAGCTCTAAGCAGACCAACTCCATCCACATTTCTCTTCGCCACGACCTCAGCTAATTCTGGCTCAGCTAGATTTACATAGACTCTGGTTCTTGTCTTAATTCGTTTCTGAGTAACAACTACGGGAGCTGTTCTTGTTGGCTCTGCTACTCTACCAGCGTAGACTTCTCCCCGGGAGCCATCCACAGTGATTTCTTGGCCATCACTTAGAACTTTAGTTGCCACCTCTGTGCCCACAATGCAAGGGACACCTAGCTCGCGGCTGACGATGGCAGCGTGAGCAGTTCTACCGCCACGGTCAGTGACTATAGCCACAGCCCGCTTCATCGCTGGCACAAAATCTGGAGTTGTCATTTCGGCTACCAGAACATCACCATTTTGCACTTTATCTATCTGTGAGGATTCAGGCACAATTTTAACTGTGCCAACGGCTATCCCCGGGCTAGCTGCAACGCCGGTTAAAATTGCTTGAGCTTCTATTTTAGGAAGTGTCTTAATCTTTTCTTTCGGTTTCAAAGTGGTCACAGGCCGGGTTTGAAGGATAAATAGCTGTGTTCCTTGTTTTGCCCACTCGATATCCTGTGGACTTTTGTATAAATCCTCAATCGTCTTGCTCAGTTTAGCTAAAGCAATTATGTCTTTGTCGGTTATCTTTTGCAGAGTTTGCTTTGATGGTGGGACATGGATCTTAACGTTAGGGTCTAGTTCGCCTACCGGTGCTTTCGTGTTCTTCACCAGTTGCCATTCCTGTTTGTGAATTTTCTTGTCAAGAATCCTAATTTTCCCCTTATCCAGCAAATACTGGTCAGGAGTGACTTCGCCGGAAACAATGGCTTCGCCTAATCCAAAAATTGCTTCGATGAGAATCTTCGTTGTATCGTTGCTCAGAGGTTCTACAGTAAAGAGAACACCTGCCGCCTCCGATTGCACCATTATTTGCACTGGTACGGCAATACCCACCTTGAAGTGGTCAAAACCGTGCTGCTGTCTGTAGAATATAGCCCTGGATTCAAACAAGGAACTCCAGCAGCCTTGTACTGCTGCCACTACCGCATCTTCTCCTTGAATGTTGAGAAAGGTGCGTTGTTGCCCGGCGAAAGAAGCCTCGGGCAAGTCTTCGGCTGTGGCTGAGGAACGGACTGCTACCAGTCCTTGGCCTAGTTTGCGATAAGCGTCTTTAATCTCCTTAACTATGTCAGGCGGCATAGGTACGCTGGAAATTCTATCCTTAATGAGGTTGGATACCTCTTGAAGTTTTCTGCTATCGTTAACATTCAAATCTTCAAGGTATCGGCGGATTTCGTCTGTAAGCTTGCTGGTTTTCAGGAATTTGAAATAGGTGTCTGCGGTGACGATGAAACCTGGTGGCACCGGTATCCGAGCATGAACCATCTCACCTAAGTTTGCCCCCTTACCACCTACTAGAGGAATGTCATCCTTGGTTACTTCGTCAAACCAAACAATAACCTTTGTCCCTTGTTTCATATCTCTCCTTGTTGTTCGAATTGCCCTCTGTGGGAGTATTATACCATCTAAAATAAGGATGTTGAAGGCAGTGACACCACTTATAGCTCTCTTTGAGTGACATAGTTTTGAGTGAGGGCGATTTCCTCTAAATGTTAAACAGGAAGGTTATTATATCGCCGTCTTGCACGATGTAGTTTTTGCCTTCGAGTCTGAGCAGGCCATGTTTTCGGGCTTCAGCCAGACTGCCGCATCTATCTAAATCATGAAAACCCACAACTTCCGCCCGTATAAATCCCTTTTCGATGTCGGAATGGATTTTGCCAGCGGCTTTTAAGGCGGCTGTTCCTTTGGTGATTGTCCAGGCTTTTAATTCCTCGGAGACGGTGGTGAAGAAAGAGATCAGCCCCAGGAGTTGATAGGAAATTCTGATGATGCGGTCAACTGCCGGCTCAGCGAGGCCCAGAGCATTGCGAAATTCTACAGCTTCATCATCGCTGAGTTGGGTTAATTCCATTTCTAACTTACCACATAAGGCAACTACTTCGAATTGAGAGTGGGAATAGGCTGAGCGTATCTCAGCTTCGAGGGAAGAAGCCTGTGTTAACTGGTTCTCTCCAATGTTGATGACCAATAGCATAGGTTTGGCAGTGAGAAACTGATAGTTGGCCAGGCTTCTAAATTCCTCAGCAGTTAAACCTTGCTGCCAGATCGGTACATCCTTTTCTAATTCTGATTTAATCTTTTGAAGTAGAGCTTGCTCTTTCAGGAGCAGGTCGCGTTCGGATGGCTTAGCGCCCTTCAAAGAATCTTCAAGTCGCTTCAGTCTTCTATCAATTATAGTCAAATCGGAGAAGACAAGCTCCAAGTCCATGGTAGTTATATCGCGTTTTGGGTCGATACTACTGTCTACGTGTGGCACGTTTTCATCCTCAAAGGCTCGGACTACTTGGAGCAATGCATCAGCGTTACTTAGATAGTTCAGGAACTGGCCACCTATTCCCTCTCCTTTGCCTAAGCCTTTGGCTGCACCGGCAATATCAGCATACTTGACCTCGGCCGGCATTATCTTCTTCGGATGAAATATTCTATCCAGAACTTGTAATCTAGGTTCTGGTACCTTAGAAACTCCAAAGTTAGGAGTCACGGCAGTTGTGACGTAAGTTCTAGTGTCAGCCTTTCCCTTGGTCAAGGCATTGAAAATCGTTGTCTTGCCGCTCTTGGGCAGCCCGATAATGCAGATTTCCAAGAATGTCCCCTTGTTTAACAGAAATATAAGCCAGAAGCGAATAAAATGCAAGGGACGGCTAGCTTTGTTCGTAGGCTTGTTGCTATTTTCTTTGATATGCTATAATGTGTCCACTTTTGAACTTCGAGGGTAATACGAATGCCTAGTTATGAACTGGTGCTTATAATTAGTCCTGAAGTGGATGACAAAGAAATGCCTGACTTTATGACCAAGCTGAGCGAGCTAGTTAATAAGGTCGGTGGGAGTGTAGATGAGGTAAATCAGTGGGGTAGAAGAAAGCTGGCTTATCCTATAAAGCGGTCTATGGAAGGGAATTATGTGTTGACTAAGGTTAAAATGAAGCCAGCTTTGACTAAGGAGCTAGAAGCGAATCTTCGGCTTTCCGGGAAGATTCTGCGTCATCTCTTGATAAGATTGGCGGATTAAGTTGTAAGGAGGTTAGCTATGGTGAGTTTGACCAAAATTATGCTTATTGGAAATCTCGGTAGTGACCCGGAGATGCATTTTACACCTAGTGGGACTCCGGTAACTTCATTCAGTATTGCCACTAATCGTGTTTATACTGCACCAGACGGGGAGCGCAAACAGGAAACTGAATGGTTCAGAGTAACTGCCTGGAGAAAGCAGGCTGAGAGCTGTAACCAGTTTTTGACTAAGGGACAGCGAGTTTACGTTGAAGGTAGTTTACGTACCAGAACCTGGGAAGACAGGGATGGTCAAAGGCGCACTACACTTGAAGTAAATGCCGATAGGGTATTGTTCCTTGATAGGCAGGCAGTAGCCCCGCTCCCTGGTGAAGAAGCTCCTGTGGAGGCTGGTGAGGAGGAGGTAGGGCCTGAAGATCTACCCTTTTAGAGGTGCATCTTTTAAGAATTAAGAAGGAGGCATAGATTAGAGTATGGTGGAAGGTGAGGGGATTAAAGAGACAAGAGAAAAGGGGCGTCGTTTTGTTTTCAAGCCCAAAGTTTGCCCCTTTTGCACTGACAAGGCTGAGATAGACTATAAGGACATCTCCAGATTGCGGCGCTATGTTTCTGACCGGGCTAGAATTGAGCCACGCCGTCGGACAGGCATTTGTGCCAAGCACCAGCGACGATTAGCATTAGCCATAAAGAGGGCTCGCTACCTAGCTTTATTGCCTTATACTCCGGATCATACCAGTCCTAAGGGAGTCTCTGAAAATAAAGCATAGCTTCTAAGGAAGAGTAAAGTGCCTAAGAGAACATACCAACCTAAGAAAATCTCACGAAAACGTAAGCATGGCTTCCGGGCCAGGATGGCAACCCGAGGAGGGCGGAAGGTATTGAAGTCAAGGCGGCTCAAGGGGCGGTGGCAATTGACGCCAGTTTAGCAGCATGGCAAAAAGATGGTCTTTAACAAAAAGAGCCCAGTATTTGACCGTTTATAAATCAGGTAAAGCTTGGGTAGATGGTCTCATAGTTATAAAGACATTACCTAACAAGCTTGAGTTTAGCCGGTATGGATTTTCGGCAGCTAAGGAGATCGGCAAGGCAGTGGTTCGTAATCGAGTGCGGCGTTTGCTCAAAGAGATTGCTCGCGTAACAAACGTAAAACCAGGATGGGATATAGTGTTTATTGCTCGGCCAACTGCAGCGGCTGCTGACTATCATCAGCTCAAAAAGTCAATGGAAAAGCTGCTACTCCGAGCTCATTTAATAGATAAAGATGAAACGCTTCGTGTTGAAGTTAATTAAGCTGTATCAATCTACGGTATCACAAGTTACTCCACCTGCTTGTCGATTTGCTCCCACGTGTTCTCATTATGCTTACGAGGCAATTGAGAGATACGGATTTCTTAAAGGGAGCTGGCTAGCAGCTAGACGTTTAGCGCGTTGCTACCCATGGTCCATCGGTGGCTATGACCCAGTACCATAAATTCCTTGGCTTTTTGCTGCTAATGGTGAATAAGATGGCCGGTTTCTTTACAATCAAATCAAAGAATAAATTAAGCCTAATACTCTCCGTTATTATTCTGGGTCTAATCACTCTTGGCTGTGCTGGACCAACATGGCAAGGGTGGTCGGGATTTACTGCTTATGATGGCATTCTTTACTTTGGTGCGATGGATGGCAAAGTGTTGGCAATAAACCCTTCGGCTCGGAGTCAAGAGTTGCCTTTCCCCAGTGAAGGGGAGTGGGTTCTTCCTGTCAAAGCACCGGCTGCTCCAGGCGGAATGTGTGGTCCTTTGGGTTGTGTTCCGTCAGCAAAGCCGGCGACCATTTACAGCACGCCGGTAGTTGCTGGCAATCTAGTTTATGTTGCCACCTATGCCGGTGATAGTGGCAAAGTGATGGCTATAAATAGGTTGGCTCCTGGTTATGATGAAGAAGGCATCCCGTCATGGAATGAGGGAGAATGGTTTTATCCACGAAAGGAAAGTAAGTTTATTGGGGCTGTTGTTGGTGGCTTGATAGTGGTTAAAGACACTCTTTATGTCGGCAGCTCTGACGGTAAAGTCTATGCATTAGACGCGGTTAAGGGGAACGAAAGGTGGGAATTTGACACCGGGGGAAAGATATGGACATCGCCAGCAGTTGAAGACAACGTTGTCTATGTTACTAACTATGAGCACAAGTTTTTTGCTGTGTCCAGTATGGATGGTAGCCTTATATGGGAGATTGAATTACCAGCAGCCGTTGCCTCGTCCCCGGCAGTTGCTGGAAATGATGTCTTTTTCGGCACTTTCGACAATCAGCTTTACGCTGTTGATGGTACCAATGGTAATGTGAAGTGGACGTTTGAGGGAAGTAACTGGTTCTGGTCAACACCAGTAGTTAAGGGTGATGTGGTTTATGCTGGTTGCCTCGACCATAAGGTCTACGCTTTCAAGGCCAGTACGGGTGGACAGCTATGGCAATTTACTGCTGATGGCCCGATTGTGTCCAATCCAGTTCTGGTGGATAATCTACTCGTAACGGTTTCAAAATCAGGGAAAATGTACGTACTTGAATCTGATAGCGGGGAGTTAGTGCGGACTGTGGATATTGGGTACTCAGTAATGGCCCCGCTCTACGCCGAAGAAAACATGGTTTATGTTCATGCTAGAAATCGCTGTGTCTATGGTATAGATGTTCAAAGTGGAAAGAAGGTCTGGGAGTTTTGTTATTCTGATATTAAGTAGAGCTAGTTATGGCTGAACTGTGGAATACTATTATCCTTGAGCCGGTACTCAATAGCTTGATTGCTATGTGTACTGTGTTGGGTGGCAGCTTTGGATTAGCCATCATCGCGCTTACGGTTATTGTCCGCCTGATAATGTTCCCGCTTACCGTAAGACAGACTCAATCCACTAAAGCCATGCAGTCGCTGCAGCCGAAAATGCAAGAGCTGCAGAAGAAATATGCCAAGAACCAGCAGAAGCTGCAGCAGGAGATGATGAAGCTTTACAAGGAAGCCGGGATAAACCCCCTTGGCTGTCTCTGGCCTATGCTTATCCAGTTGCCTATCTGGATTGCTCTGTACCAGGCTATTATGCAGGCCTTGGCGGCTACACCGGAGAACTTATTGAGCTTGTCGCAACATCTTTACTCTTGGGCGGCAGTTGGTCAGGCAGTGCCGCTGAATGAGCATTTCCTCTGGCTTCGATTGTCGCGGCCAGATCCCAATCTCATATTGGCTATACTGGTGGGTGGCACCATGTGGGTGATGCAAAAGATGGTGACGCCACCTACAGCTGACCCAAGACAGCAGTCTATGACCAGCATGATGACATTAATGATGCCTTTGATGTTCGGATTTTTCACTCTGTCTTTTCCCAGTGGCCTGGCTCTGTACTGGGTGGTTTCAAACATACTTGGCATCATAATCCAGTATTTCGTTAGTGGTGGCTGGGGCTATTTGAGGGCTCCTTCGGCTCCAGCTCCGGCGCAAAAACCTGTACCAGTCCAAAAAGCACTGCCAGCTGAACGACCGTCTAAGATGGTGCAAAAAGCGACTGAAGAGTCTAAGGCGATAAAGAAGGCGTCTGAAGAGAAGAAGAGAGATCTTTTTAGAAGATGAAAGAATTAGAAGTAAGTGCTAAGACGGTTGATGAAGCCATTCATATAGCACTGGAGCAATTGGGCGTAAGCGAAGACCAGGTTGAAGTGATTGTCTTAAAGAAAGGTAGGTCTGGGGTCTTGGGGATGGGGGCTGAGGAAGCCAAAATTAAGGTGAAACCTTTGCCTCTGCCTGGTGAGAAGGCCGATGTAGTTAAGGTGGCCAATGAGGTCATGGAGGCGCTTATTAAATTCATGAGAATAGCCGCCAATATCTCTGCAACCCAATCAGCCACCGGTGAATTGCCGGTGACCCTGAATATTGAGGGTGATGACCTTGGTGTTTTGATCGGTCGCCGTGGTCAGGCCCTGGCTTCTCTGCAGTATATTGTCAGGCTGATAGTCGCTGAAAAGATGAAGGTGTGGGTGCCGATAAATGTTGATGTCGCTGGCTATAAGAAGCGTCGCTACGAGTCGCTGCAGAACTTGGCTTTGCGTTTGGCAGAGCAGGTGAAAAGGAACCGACGCTTAATAACCCTTGAGCCTATGCCAGCTGATGAGCGTCGGATTATTCATTTAGCTTTGGCTGACCATCCGGATGTCACCACCCAAAGTATGGGTGAAGGCGAGATGCGGAAGGTGGCTATTCTGTTGAAGAAGCATTAGGCATGTTCCGACCGGTAAGCAGCAAAGTCAATTTTCCCCAGTTAGAAAACAACATCCTCAGTTTCTGGAAAGAGCACCAGATCTTCGAAAAGAGCCTCGAGACTCGGCGTGGCGCAACGCAGTTCACCTTGTATGAGGGACCGCCAACAGCCAACGGTAGCCCAGGGATTCATCATGTGCTGTCCCGCGTGTTTAAGGACGTTATCCCCCGATACAAGACGATGAAAGGATACCATGCTCCGCGCAAGGGTGGATGGGACACTCATGGGCTTCCGGTGGAGCTAGAGATAGAGAAGATGCTCGGCTTTAGTAGCAAAGCTCAGATTGAGGAGTATGGGGTGGCTAAATTTAATGCACATTGTCGGGAGAGCGTGTTCAGTTATCTTAAGGAATGGGAAGCTATGACTGAGCGCATCGGCTTCTGGCTGGATTTAAAGCACGCTTATAGAACACTGGAAAACAACTATATCGAGTCTTGTTGGTGGGCGCTGAAGCAATTGTGGGATAAAGGCTTGATTTACCAGGGTTATAAGGTTACCCCCCATTGCCCACGGTGCAGCACCTCTCTCAGCTCCCATGAGGTGGCTCTGGGCTATAGAGATGATGCCGAAGACCCCTCAGTTTACATAAAGTTCAAAATGGGCCTAAGTTCACTACGTCAAGGAACAGACCTCTATTCTTTTCTCTGGCCCTCTCGTAACTTCAGTAAACCAGCCTTTCTCCTAGCTTGGACGACGACGCCGTGGACATTACCGGGCAATACGGCTCTAGCAGTAGCTCCAGAGGCTAAATACAGCATAATGGAGGGAGGGAGTGACTATCTCATTTTAGCCTCGGCACTAGTGGAGAAAGCTAAGCTTGAAGGTTATAAGGAAGTGGCTACTGTTGCTGGTGAAGACCTTGTTCGGGTTGAATATGAACCATTGTTTAATCCGCACGAGTTTGGGGTGGAAAGAAAGCGTTTTCAGACGTCCTATGTTGGCGAACCGCAGGTTGTTATACACCCACTTATTTTACAGGAGCCGCCCAAAGTGATTGATGCTGATGGCATGAAATTCGGTGAGTTGACGTATCGCGTAATTGCTGCTGACTTTGTGTCTATGGAGGAAGGTACTGGCATTGTTCATATTGCTCCAGCCTTCGGTGAACTTGACTTTGAAGCGGGAGAAGATAACGATCTCGACTTTGTCCAACCTGTGGATTTAGATGGCAAGATGATCGGCACTTATCGTCATTTTGCCGGTAAGTTTGTCAAGGATGCCGACCCTCTTATTCTCGAAGACCTCAAATCAAGGGGGTTGCTCTATCGAACCGAGCAGATAACACACACTTACCCGTTTTGCTGGCGTTGTGAAGCGCCACTTCTCTACTATGCCAAAAGAACTTGGTACATCAGGACATCACTTAAGAAAGAGGCACTTCTTTCAGGTAATAACAAAATCAACTGGTATCCCGAGCATATCAAATATGGTCGCTTCGGTGATTGGTTGGAGAACAATGTCGACTGGGCTTTCTCCCGAGAGCGATATTGGGGTACACCATTGAACATCTGGGGTTGTTCCAAATGCGCCAGTTACGAGTGTATTGGTAGCCTCGAGGAATTGAAAGCGAAGCCGAACCTCGAAGGCCTGGTTGAGCCATTAGACCTGCATCGTCCTTTTGTTGATGACATTGCTTTCTCCTGCCTCAAGTGTGGCGGTAAGATGAAGCGGCAGACTGAAGTGATTGATTGCTGGTTTGACTCAGGGGCTATGCCCTTTGCCCAGTGGCATTATCCGTTTGAGAACCAGGACGCTTTTAATCAGAGCTTCCCTGCAGACTACATTTCTGAGGCAGTTGACCAGACCCGCGGGTGGTTTTACAGCTTGCATGCCATATCCACCCTGCTTTTTGACCGCCCTTGCTTCAAGAACGTCATTTGCCTGGGGCATATCTTGGATGCCGAAGGTGAGAAGATGAGCAAGGCCAAGGGCAATGTGGTTGACCCGTGGTCGGTGCTTGATAACTATGGGGCTGATGCTCTACGCTGGTATCTATTTACGGCTGCCCCGGCGGGCAATATCCGCCGCTTTTCAAGCGATGTAGTGGCCGAAGTGTTGCGTAATTTTCTGCTTACTTTGTGGAATACCTATTCCTTTTTTGTCGTCTATGCTAACATCGATGGTTTTGACCCCAAATCAGCAGGGACACCATCGCTTTCTGACTTGGACAAATGGATTATCTCCAGGCTGAACCAGCTTATAGCTGATGTAGATGAAGCTCTGGGCAATTATGACCCTACATCAGCAGGACGGAAGGTCGAGACTTTTGTAGATGAGCTTTCTAACTGGTATGTCAGGCGGAGCCGTCGCCGTTTCTGGAAAAGCCAGAGCGATGCTGACAAACTGGCAGCTTATACCACGCTGTATGGTTGTCTTGTTACCTTGTCCAAGCTTCTAGCTCCTTTTACGCCCTTTGTTGCCGAAGAGATGTACCGGAATCTGGTGTGCTCTGTTGATTCCAAAGCTGTGGAAAGCGTGCATCTGGCTGATTTTCCTGTTCCGGATCGAACTCAAATAGACGAGGAACTAGTTGAAGCCACCCGCCTGGCTATGACGGTGTGCAGTCTCGGGCGTGCCGCTAGAGCTAAAGCCGGCATAAAAGTGCGCCAACCTCTGTCCAAGGCATTGGTCAAAGTAAGGTCAGCCGGCGAAAAGAAGGCTTTGCAAAAGCTAACCTATCAGATATTAGACGAACTTAATGTCAAAGAAGTGGAATTTTATGGGGGGGAAGAGGTTAGCGATAAACCTGGTTATGCTTCTGCTGTAGAAGGGGACTACTGGGTGGCAGTAGCTACCGAATTGTCGCCAGAGTTGGAGGCTGAAGGGATCGCCCGTGAGGTGGTGCGGCGTTTACAGACCATGCGCCGCTCAGCGGGTCTGGACATCGCTGACCATATCGTTACTTATTACCAAGGTGGGGATTCGATTCAGCAGGTAATGACCGACTTTGCCGACTATATTAAGCAGGAAACGTTGTCTCGGGAGCTGATTTCAGCGGCATCTCCCGGTGGAAGCCATACCGAGAAGTTTCGCATTTCCGGTCACGAAGTTTCGCTCGGCATTAAAAAAGCAGCTTGAGAAGCTACTGCCGAAGTTAGCTGGCCTATCTATCTGGGGGTGGACTTTGTATCAAGCGGGCAGAAGTCGTCTTTGTCTCGTTGCCTCGGACGAAGGTTATCTTGACTTCCTCTCCAACTTTGGAGTCGTGTATAGTGTCTATTAGTTCATCAGCCGTAGCTACCTCTTTGTCTTTAAAGTGAATAATTACATCAAACTGCTGTAAGCCTGCCTCTGCTGCTGGGCTGCCTGGCTTCACATAGGCAACAACTACGCCTTTGCTAACAGAGAGACGGTTTACCATGGCGACATATTGGTCAACAGTAGAGAGGGTGACTCCCAGCCAGGGACGGGTCACATAGCCTTGTTTAATGAGCTGCTCTATGATTGGTATGGCGGTTTTGGTGCTTATGGCATAGCCCATACCTTCCACGCCAACGCCAGCGACTTTAGCGCTGGTGATGCCGATGACTTCTCCCTTCATATTCACCAAGGGCCCACCGCTGTTGCCTGGATTAATGGCTGCCGAGGTTTCAATAAGGTCATCCAAAGTCTGACCTTGGTCTACATCTAAGGATACCTTCAGACCACTGACAGTACCTTCTTTAGCCCTTATTCCCTGGCCTAACGGATTGCCGATGGCTACTACCCAGTCTCCAACTCTGAGTTGTGTTGAATCGCCCACGCTGGCAGCAGGCAAATTGGTGGCATAGATTTTAATGACTGCCAGGTCTGTTAATGGGTCTGTGTGTATATTTTTTGGGTCTGCCTCAAAGATTCTGCCGTCACTCAGTTCTACTGTTACCTTCTTGGCCCCCTCAACCACATGATTGTTGGTCACGATGATGCCGTCTTTGTCTATAATCCAGCCTGAGCCAGCACCTTTTTGTGTTCGTGGCGTGCGAAAGATGTCCAAAGCCACTACTTCGGTACTTATAGCTACTACTGATGGGTAAACTTTCTCTACCACATCGGCAATACTGGGTAGTGTTGGAGCTTCGGTCTTTAGGTGAGGCGGTGACCAGCTTGTGTCTATTGGTGGCCCGGGTGTATTAGCGGCTGGCGTTTCATTCTCTGGGGGTGATGGTGCTGGTGTGATGGGCAGAGGCACTAAGCAGCCAGTCATGCCTACTACCAAACTCAACAGTAATAGGGTAATAATTAAGGGTTTCATTTACTCCTTCCTCCACTAAAAGCGTGTTAAATTTTAGCACAGAGCTTTGTTTGGGGGCAAAAGTAGGCTTGATTCCTATGGTCAGCTGGGTCATAATGTGTGATTGGCTAACAAGGTAATAGACCAGTGCAACAAGTGATTAGGCTCAAGGTAAATCTGTAAGTCGGAGGCACGAAAAATGGAGGTACGCATTCTGGGTGCTCACAGTACCGAGGCTGAAGGGCTGCGGCTGGCATCCTTTTTCATTGACAGTGTTCTGGCTTTAGATGCTGGCGGACTTACCTCGAGCCTCTCGCTGTCTGAGCAGCAGCAGGTGAGGGCAATTCTCTTGACGCATCACCATTTCGACCATACACGGGATTTGGTCACTCTGGGAGCTAACGGTGCTGCGTTCTCAGCCCCGGTAGATGTCTATGCCTTGAGCCAGACTCTCGACGTTGTTAACTCCTGCCTGCTCGACGGCAAGATGTATGCCGACTTCTCTAAATGGCCATCCAAGGAGAAGCCTTTTCTACAGCTAAAAGTTATTGAGCCATTCCAGAGGCAGAATATTCAGGGCTATGATGTGTTGCCTGTACCGGTACAGCATACAGTGCCTTCTGTCGGCTACCAGGTCACGTCTAAAGATGGCAAGAGCTTATTTTATACCGGCGATACTGGCCCGGGGCTGGCAGCTTGCTGGCAGCACATATCACCTCAGTTGCTCATAATTGAGGTTTCCGGCATCAACAAGGTTCAAGACTTTTTAAAAAGCGTTGGGCATCTGTCAGCTCAGCTTCTCAAAGAGGAACTTGTCCAGTTCCGCCAGGCGAAACGGTATTTGCCTCGTGTTGTAGTTATCCATATCCCTCCCCAATTTCAGAGGGGAGTCGAGCAGGAAGTTAAAGAAGTAGCTCGAGAACTGGGGATCAGCATCGATATTGGCTACGAAGGCATGAAAATCACCCTATAGATCCTGCAACCCCAAAAAGGTGCCCCAAATCTCAAATTCGAATTTCCAAAATCCGAAACAAGCTCAAAATTCAAACTCTCCAAATCTTGTCATCGCGGCCTTTTTCCTGTCATTGCGAGCGAAGCGTGGCAATCTAAAATTTAGATTTTGAGTTTAGATATTTGAGCTTTGAATTTGTTTAGAATTTGGTGCTTAGGATTTAAAATTTGAACGTCCGCATCCTCCCTCCCCTGGCGGGAGGGAGTTAGAGGGAGGGGGATAGATAACCTGTAGTCGCGAAGCTTTAGCCTCGCCCAAGCACCACACTGGCGACCTTAAAAGGTCGCAACTACATGCCTTGTCATTCTGAGTCTTTTCCCCTGTGTCATTCTGAGCGAAGCGAGGCAGCGTCACGTAACTGGTGGAAATTCGATCTAGCCATATCCTATACCCTTCTGTCATTTCAGTCAACCTTTAAGCAACCAGAGCTTCCTCTAAGAATTCCAATCTGATTGGTTCTTGCTCCAACG